>TARA_R110000824_G_scaffold99123_1_pt1 | contig 12935 bp, 11 predicted proteins | sample TARA_R110000824 | Tara Oceans TARA_R110000824 (sample SAMEA4397747) | marine metagenome | biome: Polar Biome; feature: [MES] marine water layer (ENVO:01000295) within the mesopelagic zone...; material: water (ENVO:00002006), including particulate matter (ENVO:01000060) such as...... | reverse complement strand
TGGTTTGCAACCGACCGGACACGCCTCGCGCGGAGTCGGTGGCGCACCGGGCGTAAGCGTCACCAATCTGCATATGAGCAAAGGCTCGGTCACCAAGGCCGAACTGATCAAGGACATCAAGCACGGCGTCTATATCACCGAACTGATCGGCATGGGTGTCAATCCGGTCACCGGCGATTACAGCCGGGGCGCGGGTGGTTTCCTGATCACCGACGGTGAAATCGGACCGCCAATTTCGGAAATTACCATTGCGGGCAATTTGAAAGATATGTTCAAGAGCCTGATTGCGGCCGATGATCTGGAATATATCTACAGCATAAATGTTCCGACCTTGCGCACCGACAGCATGACGGTGGCGGGTGGCTGAACGAAACCGTTAGTTGCGAGCCTGTCGAACCACGCCTATCGGAATAGAAGCGCCCTTCGACATACTCAGGGCCAACGGAGAAACGCGTGGCTGAAATCGATTTTGAACGGGTCGTCGCGATCGCCCAGGAGGGCGGAATGCTGGCCATGCGCGACTGGAAACTTGGCCAGAAAGCTGACAAGACCTGGATCAAATCGCCGGGACAGATCGTCAGCGATGCAGATATAGCCGTCGACCGTTTCCTTCGGTCCGAACTGGAAAAGCTGGTGCCCGAGGCTGGTTGGCTTTCGGAAGAAACTCATATCGATCATAGCGGCGCCGGAGATGAACTGACCTGGGTGGTCGATCCCATTGACGGCACCAAAGACTTCGTTGCCGGCAAGGACGGTTGGTGCGTCTCGGTCGCGCTGGTGCATGGCGATGACCCGGTTTTCGGCGTGCTCGTTGCACCGGCCATGCGGGAAACCTGGGTCGGCAAAGCCGGTAGCCACAGCGAGGTGAATGGCAGGACCCTGACCGCTAGCCGCCGCCGGCAATATGAGGGATGCCGGATCCCGGCTGAAATCCTGCCTCCGGATATCCATCTGACCGCAGTAACAAAGCCGAACAGTATCGCGCTACGGATGGCAATGGTCGCGGATGACCGAGCGGATGTCGTCGCTTCCACCCGCTGGGGGCACGAATGGGATATCGCTGCAGCCCATGTCATCGCCGCCGAAGCGGGGGCCAGTGTCACTGATGCGCTCGGCGAAAAGCTGGTTTATAACGGCACCCATGGCAAGGCGCTCGGCGTTTTGTGCTGTTCGAAAAATCTATATGTAGAGGCGGTGCAGCGGATCGGCAAATATGTCACCGAAAATGGCGCCAGCCACTAGGCTGGACGGATCGCCCGCGGTCTCGTCCAAAGTCCTTGGCGGTCGCGCCGGGCCGATTTGATCATTGCCTGACCAAAGGCTTTCACTATCCAGCCCAGTTTTTTGCCCTTGCTCGTATAGATCCGTCGATCCAGCGAAGCGCCGTCGCTCTTTTTGATTTCCCGAGCAATATCGCCATAAATTCCGGCAGCTGCCAGCACCGCCCAGCGGGACCGGAAGGGCAGGCTTGATGCGCCTACGCGTGCAGAAATTTCATATTCTCCGGCGAGATCGCAAAGCCGCTCGATCAGCATGATCAATGCGTCCCGGCGGGCGGGATCCATGATATGATCGGGATCAATGCGCGCTTCGGTCAGCCAATTTTTCGGTAAATAGCATCTGCCCGCTTGGGCATCCTCGGCGATATCACGTGCAATATTCGCCAGCTGAAAGGCCAGTCCCAGATCACAGGCACGGTCCAGCACTTCCTGATCCCTTGCCGAAACGCCCATCACTACGGCCATCATGCATCCGACTGCGCCCGCCACATGATAGCAATATTGAAACAGATCCTCCTCACTTTCCGGTCGCCAGCCACGGGCGTCCAGAGAAAATCCAGCGATCATGTCGTCGGCGAAATATTTGGGGATATGGCTTTCCTGCGCGACCACGCCAAAGGCATCAAAGGGTGGATTTCCAGTCTGCTCCCCGCCATGGGCGCGTGCCGTCATCATCCGCATGGCCGCAATGGTTTTCTCGGGATTGGCTATGGCCGACATCCCGTGACCATGATCCTGACCATCGGCAAGATCATCACAGGCACGACACCAATAATAAAGCAGCCATGCCCTTTCGCGGGTTTGCTTCGAAAACAGTTTTGAAGCGCGCGCAAAGGACTTCGATCCACGTTCGATGCTGATTCTGGCTTTGAGGATGAGATTTTTACGGTTCATGATGTTGACGAATAGAAAACCGTTCGCACTGAGCCTGTCGAAGTGCGTGCGATGAGCAAAAATGGTCCTTCGACAGGCTCATGACGAACGGAGCAACCAATCACGCCATATCCTCCAGCATCAGTTCAGCTGTCGCCTTCGCACTCCCCACAACGCCCGGAATGCCTGCGCCCGGATGGGTGCCGGCGCCAACGAAATAGAGATTGCCGATCACATCGTCGCGGTTGTGCACCCGGAACCATGCGCTTTGGGTGAGCAACGGTTCAAGGCTGAAGGCGCTGCCGAGATGGGCATTGAGATCGGTGCCGAAATCCTGCGGTGTATAATGAAAACTGGTGACTATACGGTCATGGATATCGGGGATCAGCCGATGGCCGATCTCGTCCAATATGCGCTTCTTGTAAATCGGCCCCATGACTTCCCAGTCAATCGGCAGCTTGCCCTGATGCGGCACCGGCGCGAGCACATAGAATGTGCTGTGCCCTTCGGGGGCCATTGCCGGATCGGTGATCGTCGGATGGTGCAGGTAGAGCGAGAAATCACTCGGGAGCACGCCATTGTCATAAATATCCGCAAGCAGGCCTTTGTAGCGCGGCCCGAACAGGATCATATGATGCGGTATTCCCGGCCAGCTGCCCTTTACCCCAAAATGGACGACGAACAGCGAAGGCGAATATTTCTTCTTCTTCAGTTTCTCGGTAACGGTCGCGCTGCGATGCTTGTGACCGAGCAGATCGCGGTAGCTGTGCATGACATCGGCATTGGTGGCGACCGCATCAAAGCGCTCGCTCCAACCGGATTTGCAGGTGACGCCCGATGCGCGGTCGCCGATCGTGTCGATCTTCGTCACCGGATCATCCAGCCGGATCACGCCGCCAATCCGTTCGAAATGTTTGACCATCGCGGCGACCAGCATATTGGTCCCGCCTTTGGCGAACCAGACGCCGCCAAGCCGTTCCAGCTTGTGGATCAGACCGTATATCGCGCTGGTCTTCATCGGATTGCCGCCGACCAGCAGCGATTGAAAGGACAGAAACTCGCGCAATTTCTCGTTTTTCACAAAGCCGGAGACCTTGGAATAAACCGAACGATAGGCTTCATATTTCATCAGGGCAGGGGCCGCCTTGATCATCGACTTGAAATCGAGAAACGCCTTGGTGCCGAGCTTGACATAGCCTTCCTCGTACAGCCCGCCGCTATATTCGAGGAACTTCTTGTAACCCTCGACATCATCAGGCTCGATCGCTGCGATATTGGCGTAAAGTTGCTGGGGATCGTTGACATAGTCGAAATTCGTGCCGTCGGGCCAGTTCAGACGATAGAAAGGCGATACGGGCATCAGTTCAATGTCTTTGGCCATGTCATTTCCGGTCAGTTCCCATAGCTGCGACAGACAATCCGGGTCAGTGATGACGGTCGGACCGCCATCGAAAATAAAGCCTTCTTTTTCCCAGTAATAAGCGCGCCCGCCTGGCTTGTCGCGGCCTTCCAATATGGTCGTCTGGATACCGGCTGACTGCAGCCGGATGGCGAGCGCCAGACCGCCAAAGCCGGACCCGATCACGGCCGCTTTCTTGAACAATTCATTCTGCGATTTTGCAACTTTACTCATCGAACAATCAAACTCATCTATATTTTAACAAAAGCGGTATCGCGCGGGAAATAGGAATCGGTGGTTTGCCGGTCAACAGGCTCGCCTGATCCAATTTGCTTGATTTGCCAGCGTAGAAACGAGCAAGCAATTGCTCGTCCTTGGCATAGGTATGTTCCAGTGTCTTGTAACGTTTCTCGGGGTCAGCACCGAGGAACAGGAAGGCGCAGAGCAGCCGGTAGAATTTTCCATTTTTCCAATGCTTCCTCGCCAGATTGTGCAACATCCTGTCCAATATACTCTGGTTGATAACTGGCATATCGGCAATCAGCATCGCGGTTTTGACCGCCATCGGCAGCGAGTAGCTGGTGATCGGCTGGATCAATGCGGCTCGCGCTCCGGCTCGCGCATCGACGCCGGCATTGGCCTGCCAGAAAGCCTCGAAATCACCGCCGTAGATTACCGGAAGCTGGCCTTTCTCTTCGCTGAGCACCGCTTCGATAGCCCATCCCTGATCCGCTGCATATTCTGCAATCCGGTCATGGGATGTCTCGCTGTCCAGTTCGGGGCCATCTGCATAATAAGTGTCTTCGACAAAGATCTTGGTGTCGCTGAACGGCAGGCAGTAAATGAATCGATAGCCATCAATCTGCTCGACCGTCGCATCCATGATGACCGGGCGTTTAAGCCCGTGCGGCTTGCTCAGCTTCAGCATCTGACCGCAAAATTTCTGCCAGCCGGTTTCCAGCGCCGAAATATCGCCGCCGCCCCGCACATCGAGCACCGCTAGTGCCGCTATCACTGTGCCATCTGTCAGTTGAACCTGGCCAGCTTCAACCTTGTCGGCTCTTTTCCCGGTGAACAATGACTCTGAAGACAATCGCTTCCGCAATTCTCGATCGAGATTACCGGATTCAATCGAAAAATAGCCATTGCCCAAACGGCGGCTATATTTGGGGAAATGCACATCATAGCTGTCCCACTGGCGCGAGATCAGCGGATCGACCAGCCAGCGATGCTCCGGTTCGACATCGCTTTCGAAAAAGGACCAGATATGATTGCCGCCAAAATGATCCTCGGCCTCGATCAGCACAATATCCAGTTCGGGCCGCAATTTTGCCAATGCCAGCGCCACCAGGCCACCCGCTAGACCACCGCCAGCAATGGCCAGATCATTTTGCTTTGAAGATCGTGCATGCTTCGGCATCATCATGCCTTAGCGGATGGTGCGGGCAGGGGAAAGCCTGTCTGAAAGCATGTAGGCGCTTCTTGCTTTAGTCCTTGCTCCGGGGTCCTCCGCACCATATTCCGCTGTCATGGACTATGCCCTCGCTATCCTGATCTCTGCCGTCGCGATGACATTCATCGTCGGCGGTCGCTATTTGCTGAGCAGCGGCTTTTTTGCGTGGCTGACCAATCGGGTGCGACCGGGCCATTACCAGCAACTGAAACCCCAGATCGGCCGCGAAATCCGCTGGTCGCTGCTTTCTGCCGCGATCTACGGCATTCCTGCCGGGGTTGTCGCTTGGGGCTGGCAAAATGCCGGCTGGACAAGGATATACACCGACCCGGAGCTCTACCCATTGTGGTATCTGCCCCTGTCCTTTTTCCTCTATCTCTTGCTGCATGACACCTGGTTCTACTGGACTCACCGGCTGTTTCACCGGCCGCAATGGTTCAAGGTCGCTCACGCGGTCCACCATGATAGCCGGCCGCCAACCGCCTGGGCCGCGATGAGCTTTCATCCCATCGAGGCGCTCAGCGGGGCGGTCGTCATTCCGGCTCTGGTCATGGCGATTCCGATTCATGTCGGCGTTTTGGGTTTGGTATTGCTGACCATGACCGTTATGGGCGTCTCCAATCACATGGGATGGGAGATGTTCCCGCGCTGGCTTGTTCAGGGCAGGTTAGGAGCTTGGCTCATAACCGCCACCCATCATGAAAAACATCATGAAGCATATAGAGGTAATTATGGCTTATATTTTCGCTTTTGGGACAGGATCTGCGGCACGGATATCGGGCTTGCCGATATTGGCAGCAGCTTCGGCGCTGCTGCTCGGAGCAAGCGCGTCCGCGAGTGAAGCACCGGCTGCGGTTGCACCGGCAATCTCTGCCTCGATTGATCTGGCGATTACCGGGCTGCGGTCCGAAAAAGGCAATGTGCTGGTCTGCCTGAGTTCAAATCCAAAATATTTTCCGGACTGCACCAAGGATAAAAACGCCCGCAAGCTCAAAGTCTCCGCCGTCAAGGCCGACGCCATCCAGATTGCTGATGTGAAGCCTGGAACCTATGCTGTGGCACTGATTCATGACGAAAATGCCAATGGCAAAATGGACTTGCGGCTGTTCCTGCCACGCGAAGGCTTTGGCTTTTCCCGCAATCCCAAAATCGGCATGGGGCCGCCGAAATTCAAATCTGCGCAATTTACCGTAGGCACCGACGATGCCCATTATGCAGTGCACATGAAATATATCCTGTAATCTGCAGAAAATTAACCGTTACTCAGGACTCTGGCGGCATTCTGCCACGACAGACTAGGAGTTGCGTAAAATGTATCAATCCAGACAAGCGTTTTTCAACCAGAATGACGGTTCCGAACAGTCGCGACTGTCGGAAATCCTCGGCGCCTTTTCTTATGCGCTGGATCTGACCGAAGGACAGCCCGCCGGCCACAGTATCCGCTCCTGCTGGATTGGCACGCAAATAGCGATGGCGCTGGGCTTGAAGGGCGATGTATTGCGCGATGTCTATTATGCGGTGCTGCTCAAGGATCTCGGTTGCAGCAGCAATGCTGCCCGGGTCAGCGAGATGTTCGTTGGCGACGACCGCAAACTGAAACAGGGTTTCAAACTGATCGGCCCACGGCCGGAAGATCTGGGCGAATATATTGCCGTCGCTGTCGGCGCCGACTCAGAGGCCAGCGTGCGTGAACAGGCGCTTGGCAATATTGCCGAAAATGGCGGTGCCATCCTCACCGAAATGATGGCGACCCGCTGTGAGCGCGGCGCCGATATTGCCCGGCAATTGCGCTTTTCAGAAGATGTCGCTCAGGCAATCTTGCATCTCGACGAACATTGGGACGGCGGCGGCTTGCCGCTTGGCGTTGCCGGCACCGATATTCATCTTGGCGGCCGGATCGCTTTATTGGCTCAGGTCGCCGATGTCTTTTACAGTGCCAGAGGTAAGGATGCGGCGCTGGCCGAGGTCCGCAACCGCGCCGGAAGCTGGCTCGATCCGCAGCTATGCGCCCTGTTCGACAAATTGTCCGAAGCCAGCGGCTTCTGGGAGGAACTGGCGCTCGAGGATCTGCCCGAACAATTATGGGCGCTCGAGCCGGCGGCGCAATATATCACCGTAGACGAGGACTATCTCGACGATATCAGTTCTGCCTTTGGCCGGGTGATCGATGCGAAAAGCCCGTTTACCGCAGGCCATAGCGAGCGCGTCGGAATGATCGCCGACAAGATTGCTGAAAAGCTGGGAATGGACGATCATCGCCGCCGGGCGCTGCGCCGTGCCGCGACCTTGCACGACGTCGGAAAACTGGGCGTCAGCAGTGCGATCCTGGAAAAGCCCGGCAAGCTCGACACCGAGGAATGGCAAGCCATGCAAAGCCATGCCGAACATACCACCAATATCCTCGGCCAGATTGGCGTGATGAGCGATATGGCAATGATCGCCGGTTCGCATCATGAACGGCTGGACGGCAAAGGATATCCACTCGGTCTCGACGAACGCAGTATCGCGATGGAATCACGCATCATCACGGTTGCCGATATTTACGATGCTCTGACCGCAGACCGGCCCTATCGGTCGGCCATGTCATCGGAAAAGGCCATGGCCATATTGCAGCGCGAGGTCGGCGTGGCAGTCGATCCGCAATGTTTTTCCGCTCTGCAAGCCGTGGTCGAGCAGGGTCTCCTGACTTAGAAGCGCTTTGCTATACATAATTGCGCGCCCTATATCGCAGATGGAACCGTTACGCCGACCGCGCGTTTGACTGTTGCGAAACCAAATGGGAAATAGTCTTGAAACATCCGAACATCTTTTGCCGTGCTGCCTTGATCTCTCTCGGTCTCGGCGTCTCTTCTCCGCTGCTGGCACAGGATGACCCGTCGTCCGTGCCGGTCGAGCAATCGGTCTTCGATGGCGACTATCTGACCGCAGGCATCGGCGTGGCGGCAGGTCCGAGCTATGAAGGGTCGGACGATTACACCATTTCCCCGCTGCCGGTCATTCTCGGGAGCATCGGCGGCATAGATTTCCAGCCCCGCGGTCCCGGTGTTGCCCTGGATTTTATCCCCGACCAAAAGGGTGCGAAAGTCGATTTCATACTGGGTCCCGTGGTCCGGGCGCGTTTCGATCGCCAGAATTCTATCAAGGACCCCGTGGTGCGTTCGCTAGGCAAGCTTGACTTCGCCGTCGAGGTGGGGCCGTTCGCTGGCGTACAAGTCAATCGCGTGCTCAATCCTTATGACTCACTGACCGCTCAGGTCGACGTGCGCTGGGATGTCGCAGGGGCGCATGACGGCATGGTCGTATTCCCCAGCCTGACCTATTTCACCCCGCTCAGCCGCAGCGTCGTCACCAGCCTGTCGATCAACGGCGAATATGTCGATGATGATTATGCCGATTATTATTTCAGCATTTCCCCCGCCGGTTCTGCGGCGAGCGGCCTGCCGACCTTCACTGCCACCAGCGGCTGGAAAAATGTCGGAGCCACGATGCTCACCGCAGTCGATCTCGATGGCGATGTGACCAACGGCGGTTTCGGCCTGATCTTCCTGGGCAGCTATTCCCGCATGCTCGGCGATCCGAAACAATCCCCGGTCACATCCCTCCGCGGCAGCGCCAACCAGTGGTTCGGAGCAATCGGCGTGGGCTATACGTTCTAGAAGGCGCGCGAACGGGCCGCGCGTTCAATCCGCTTTTGGTCCGGCTTTGTTGCCGGGTTCGGGACGGTTCGTCTTCGCCGTTGCCGCGCTGTCATCCTTGTCTCTGGATCGTGGGACCGGCTTTGCCGGCTTTTCCTCTGCTTGAATTTTTGCTGTAACGTCCGCAGCCGGCTCGTCAGTGACTTTCGCCGCACCCGACACCAGATTTTCAAGCGAGGAGCCATCCAGCCCGAGTTCCTTCATCAGGCCATCGATCACTGGAGCCTGCGCGCGATAGGCAAGGGCAGCAGAAACGGCATCGGTTGCAAGATTGCCGCTACCGCCGTTTCCGGCTCCGCCCATGCTCGCCTTGCCGTTCCCGCCACCGCCATTTTGATTGATACCATCAAGCTGGACAATCTTGATGGAATCTATCGCTTCGAGAGGCTTGGCCGATTCCCGGATGACCTCTGGCAATACTTTGAGCAACGCCATTTTCGTCTGCAGCGAGATCTGGTTGGAAGACAGGATATTCGCCGCTTCGTTGATGGCGCGTTGCCCGGCAGCTTCGACCTCGAACCGCACACGGGCGGCTTCGGCGCGCAGCTTCTCTGATTCCGCTTCGCCTTCGGCATCGAGACGCATGGCAGCAGCCCGGTTCCCGGCAGCTTCTTTCTCTGCTTCTGCCTGAACTTTTACCCCGATCGCCTGACGCTCGGCCTGTTTCGAAGCCTCGATCAGCTCGATGCGTTTGTCGCGGTCGGCAATTTCGGTTTCACGCGCGCTGGTCACCTGCTCCTCGGCGGCGACAGCTTTGGCGCGAGCCGCATCGGCTTCGGCTTTTGCCTGACTTTCCTCGCGCGATTTATTCTGGATCGCGATCTGTTGCTCCTGACGGGCGATTTCGATCGCCTGGGTCTGGGCAATTCTGGCTTCCTCGACCGCCCGGTCTGCCTCGATCTGGCTGCTGTCGACCTGCTGCTTCGCCCTGATTTGCGCATCCTTTGCTTCTCTTTCGCGACCAGCCTTTTCCTGGGCAACCTCGGACGCTTGAATAGCCCGGCGGACTTCGACTTCCCGTTCCTGTTCCAGGCGGGCAAATTCATTGTCCCTGCTGATTTCAAAGGAACGCTGGTCGGCCTGCAAATTCTTTGTTTCAATCTGGACGCGAGTATCCTGCTCGATATCATTGCGCGCTTTCTTGCGCAGTTCGATCTGCTCGGTCAGCTTCGTTAGACCCTCGGCGTCGAAAGCATTATTGGCATTGAAATGCTCGATGCTGGTCTGGTCCAGGCCGGTGAGCGACACCGATTCCAGTTCCAGTCCGTTCATCGCCAGATCGCTTGACGAGGCCTGTTGCACCTTCTGGACGAAATCGGCGCGCTGTTCGTGCAATTCATTCATGGTCATGCCAGCGGCAACCGAACGCAGCGCGTCGACAAACTTGCCCTCAACCAGGTCCTTCAACATCTCGGGCTGCATAGTCCGCAGGCCCAAGGTCTGAGCGGCCATCGCCAGCGATTGGGCATCTTGGCGGACGCGGACATAAAATTCCGCCTTCACGTCGATCCGCAAACGATCAAGAGTGATCAGAGCATCGACATTATTGCGCTCAACCGCGAGCCGTACCGTGTTCATATTCACCGGCATCGTTTCATGGAAAACCGGGAAGACCATCGCGCCGCCGTTCATCACGACTTTCTCACCGCCGAAGCCGGTCCTGACAAAGGCGATCTCCTTGGACGCGCGCTTGTATAATTTGGTCAGGATCAACGCAAAGATGAACAATACTACAAAGGGGGTGCCTGCATAAATTGCAATTTGGCTCATATTCTCAAGCATTTACTCTCTCTCTCTTTTTCTTTCGGTGATGCCCGTGATGCCGGCATCGGTTTTCAGTGCTTTCAATTCAGACCAGATGGCGGCCATTCCGTCTTTCAAGCTTCGTTGAGCCAATGCGTGCCAATCGCAACGGCTTTGAAAATATCGCCTTCGCGTCGGACCAGCAGCACTTCTTCTCCGGTATTGAATATGCCATCTTCGCTGTCGGGCTCGACCATCAGCGAGTGGCTGTGACCGTGGCGATCCTGCACTTTTGCCCGCGCAGGATAACCGGCCTTGGCTGTGCCTATATCGATCATTGCTCGGCGTCCGGTGAGGTCATCGATGGATACTGCCGTGGTCTCGTCCTGCGGGATGATCTTGGCCAAAGGTTTGGACAGCAGGCCGGTCAGAGGCAGAGCCACAATGGCAGTGCCGGGTACCGCGAGCAGTGTCGGCAGCAATCCTCCGGTCAGGGACTGAAAAAATTGCTGTCCGGCAAAGCCGGTCAGTCCAAAGACCATGAGGAATAATACCAATAAGATCATGAACGGCAGGCGGCCCCATCCGAAGAAAGAGAGAAGCCCGTCTGCTATACCGGCGCCATCGACATCAGCATCCATATCAACGCCTGCATCAACATCCGCACCAAAATCGCCCAAGCCGACAAGCTGCAGAATACCGATAGCAATCATCAACACCAAGGCCGCCGCGAAAACGATGTTTTCGTCTGCTAGCCAAAAGTCGATCACCGCTTTGCCCCTTAAATAGCCCATCAGATATTGGCGCTATTGGAGACAGTCTTGAAGATTCGGTCAATTGAATTCGATCAATATTTGCCGCTTTTGGTAATATTGGAGTAGCTCTCGACAGCGCCGATGATCGGGTCTAACATCCACCCATTCCCCGGGGAGTCGTTTGACTGAGAGGGGCGCGTAACGTCGCCCGACCCGCAGAACCTGATCCGGCACCGTGCAAACGGGCTTACCGGCGTAGGGAGGGAGCGGTCATTTGGTGCACCCGGATACGCTCTTTCTCCCTCAGGCAAGAAGGAGCGACGCGATGGGCAGTACAGGCGATATTAGCGGGTGGATCACCCTATTTTTTGGCCTTTACGGGCTGGCCGCTGGCGTCGGCGAATTTCGCAATCCCGGCTTCTGGGCGAAGATGGTCCGCGAAGTCCGGGCAAGCAGCGCGCTGCAATTTCTCACTGGCATGGTCACCCTGACCATCGGTGCCATCATCTATCTCGTCAATCCCTTTGACCCCAGCGACTGGCTGTCAATCCTGATCACCGTCATCGGCGGCTGGATCATAATCGAAGGCATGCTGATCCTCGCCCTGGGCGACTGGTTCATGGGCTTTGCCAGCCGCCTGATGTCGGCCGCATCCCGGCCCTGGGCGGTTCTTTCCATCATATTCGGCTTCGCTGCCGTATTTGCCGGCCTGGTCCGGCTTCAAGTTTAACCTTCAAAGAAAGCAATATCTATGGCTGACCTTCCAGCAAAGACCGAAATTGGCGTGACCACCGGCCCGATCAGTGGCTCGAAGAAAGTCCATGTCGCGGCGCACAGCGGCAGCGGCATCCGCGTGGCGATGCGCGAGATTCATCTCGAGGGCGGTGAAGCGCCGATCCGGGTCTATGACACCAGCGGTCCCTATACCGATCCGCAGGCCCTGATCGATATCAAGACCGGCCTCAACGAACTGCGCAGCCCGTGGATCAAGGCGCGCGGCGATGTCGAGGAAGTCGACCAGCGCGAGATCAAGCCGGAAGACAATGGCCAGCTCGGCCCCGACCGCTCCGGCGGCGTCGCGCCTTTCCCCAATGTCCGCCGCAAGGTGCTCCGCGCCAAAGCTGGCGCCAACGTCTCCCAGATGCATTATGCGCGTCAGGGCATCATCACCCCGGAAATGGAATATGTCGCCGAGCGCGAAAATCTCGGGCGCGAGCGGCTGAAGGAATATAAGCGCGATGGCGAGAGCTTCGGCGCGTCGATCCCCGACTATGTCACGCCGGAATTCGTTCGCGATGAAATTGCGCGGGGCAGGGCGATCATCCCCAACAATATCAACCACCCGGAAAGCGAACCGATGGCAATCGGACGCAATTTCCTCGTCAAGATCAACGCCAATATCGGCAACAGCGCGGTGGCATCCGATGTCGCCAATGAAGTCGACAAGATGGTCTGGTCGATCCGCTGGGGCGCTGACACGGTCATGGATCTTTCCACCGGCCGCAACATCCACGACACCCGCGAATGGATCATCCGCAACAGCCCTGTCCCCATCGGCACCGTGCCCATCTATCAGGCGCTGGAAAAAGTCGGCGGCGTCGCCGAGGACCTGACCTGGGAAATCTTCCGCGATACGCTCATCGAGCAAGCCGAGCAGGGCGTCGACTATTTCACCATCCACGCCGGCGTCCGTCTGCCTTATGTGCCGATGGCGGCCAAGCGCGTCACCGGCATCGT
>TARA_R110000824_G_scaffold126576_2_pt1 | contig 12940 bp, 5 predicted proteins | sample TARA_R110000824 | Tara Oceans TARA_R110000824 (sample SAMEA4397747) | marine metagenome | biome: Polar Biome; feature: [MES] marine water layer (ENVO:01000295) within the mesopelagic zone...; material: water (ENVO:00002006), including particulate matter (ENVO:01000060) such as...... | reverse complement strand
GAAAGGGACTATTCGATGCTACCTGATAACTTTGATTTTGCCATGATGCCAGAAAGTGAGGGAGAGTTCAGCTTAAAAGAAGTTGGCATGCTTTCCTCTACAATTGAGGACATTGATTATGCGATCACTTCTTGGTTGAAAGAAGATCTAAATCTATCTGCCCAAACCAACGAGGGCTATAGAAGCGTACCGGTTTTATGGCAAGCCCCCGAAAGGGCGTACCAGGTAAAGAACGCAAAAGATCTTCGTGACGATGCAGGTGCGTTAAAGCTTCCTTTGATCAGCATTGAAAGAACAAACATTACAAAAGATCCGACCAAGAAAGGTTCATTCCAAGCAAACCTGTATTCAGTTGAAGAGAACGGGCGCCCTGGAAGAATAGTAATTGCCAGGAGGGTTGTTCCAGACAAGACCAGAAATTTTGCTGTGGCATCAGGAACAAGAACAAATACTGGTGCATCACGTCCAAGGTATTACCCAAGAAAAAACCATAAAGTGGTCATCCAGACAGTATCGATTCCAATACCGGTATACGTCGAGATTGAATATAAGATTACAATCAAGACGGAATATCAACAGCAGATCAACCAACTTACAACTCCGTTTATCACTCGCACCGGTCAGATAAACGCATTCACGATGAAGAGAAAGGGGCATGTTTACGAGGGTTTTGTACAACAAGGGTTTTCACAAACGAACAACGCCTCCTCTATGGGCGAAGACTCGAGACTATATAGCACCGAAGTTAGCATTAATGTATTGGGATATTTGGTAGGGGACGGTGAAAATCCCGACACCCCGATTGCAAGAATAGACGAGAATGTTGTAGAGTATAAGTTCCCCAGTGAATCGGTGGTACCCACTGGCAATTTTAATTTGTGGGAAGATTAACCACTTCAGGAACTGAAAAGCGTTTTTATTAAAAGTAGTGTATCCTTTCGACAAGGAAAATACTATTTAAGTTATGATTGAAGCATCAATTCAAAGATTATTCTAAAGAAGGGGCAATAATATGTCAGTTAAAAGTTTTAAGTTTGTATCTCCCGGAGTGTTTATCAACGAGATTGATAATTCCTTCATTCCGAAGTCAGCAAATGCAATCGGACCAGTCGTCATTGGACGCGCTACCCGCGGTCTAGCGATGACTCCTGTAAAGGTCGAGTCATATTCACAGTTTGTGGAAATGTTCGGTCCCACTGTTCCAGGCAATGGCGGTGGAGACATCTACAGAGATGGAAACTATCAGTCTCCGATGTACGGAACCTACGCGGCAAAAGCGTTCCTGAACGCAAATGTTGCACCCCTAACTTTCGTGCGTTTGCTCGGTGAGCAGCACGGTAGCTATATTATTGGCTCCGGTGAGAACGGTTGGAAGACAACCAAGAACGTAGCAACAACCCTTAAAGAAAACGGCGGAGCTTACGGTCTTTGGATTTTCCCGTCTTCTAGTGCTCTTCGAACCATGGGTTCGCTGGGAACTGCAAGCTTGGCAGGTGTCTGGTATGCAAACTCTTCAAGTGCTTTTAGACTTTCTGGTGCGTTAGCTGGTACTACCAGTACGGCATACACAAATACTACGTCTGCTCTTGGTGCGGTTATCAAATCAGATACCAACAACTTGTTTACTATTGAAGTCTCTAGCATAACAGGATCCTCTACTGTTGTCGAGAAGATTAAGTTCGGGTTCGACGACACCCAGGATAACTTCATTAGAAAGGTGTTCAACACTAACCCGCAACTTTCGACCTCACCTGGGACATTCTATCCTGCGGCTTCTTATAAACCATATTGGTTGGGTGAGACGTTTGAACAAGAACTTCGTGATGGCGTGAATGTCGGCGCCGCAGCATCGCTCGTTATGTCCGCAGTTGTAAGTGGCGATCAAACCGCCATCGCCGGCACCGCCGGTAACCAGACAGGTAGTTCGCTTACGCTTGTCGACCACGTCGGTAAGTCAGTAGTTTATCAGTTCGTTTCAGGTACTACTGCCGGCACAATGAAAGCTCCAGCGACCCTTAATGCTTCTGGCGGACCAAAGTTGTTTGCAACAGGAAGTGCCACAGTGCTGGCTGCTCGCTTAGTGACTGCAGTTAATGGCGCCACTGGACACAATGGCACGATCAAAGCGGTTGAGTCTCCAGCCGGTACCGTCCAGCTTTTTCAAAACAAGGGCGGCACCGCTGGTAATAAGACAACAACATTAACGCAGGTGGACTCCCAAACATCGCCGAATGCCCAAAGTGTTGCATCGGCTACAAAGTTCACAGGCGGAACAGGAACCCCACTTGTCGGCGGTGGAACCGCTGTAATTGGTGCAGCATCTTACGGTGTTCTGCTTCCAATTGCAAACACAGCGGCCACTGGTCCGCACAACATGGAAGGTGTCGCGGCACGCCCAGAGGCGAAAGCCGGCTGGTTCATTGGGCAGCACCAAGGTACTCCCGGAGACTACTATCCCCCATCAACACAAAAGCTCTTCAGATTGAAGGGGCGAGGACATGGCGAATGGCTCCAAAGAAATGTTAAAGTTTCTATTGAGAAGATTCGTGCGTCGAACACAAAAACGAACCCGTACGGATCGTTTTCAATTGTCCTACGCGCGCTGAAAGATACAGATTCCAAGGTCACAGTACTTGAACGCTTTGATGGTCTTAACTTGAACCCATCCTCACCGGATTACATTGCTCGCCGAATCGGCGATAAGTATGCTGAGTGGGATTCAGCCAACAGGATCGTTAAGGCATACGGAGAATATGGCAACTTGTCTAAGTTTGTGTATGTTGAAATGAACGATGCGGTTGACGGCGGAGCAAGCGGACTTGAAGCACTACTTCCGTTCGGTTACTTCGGACCTCCTAAGTTTAAGGATATTACGTGGACCGGTCTCCCGGCTACCAATACGTTTATTACAGGCGCAAGCGGAAAGATTAATGGTGTATATGGAGCGGGCACAAAAAACCTGACAGGTTCTGGTATTATTCCAAGCGACATAGATGGTTATGCCTCCATTCAGGGTCATTTCACCTTCCCGGTAAACAGATTGCGTCACTCTGCATCTGATGGTGGTCTATCCGATCAGACAAACGCATACTGGGGATATTCGACTACAAGAACCGCCGACTCTACTATTCCAGATGCCAGTGTTGCTGAATTCCATAGAATGTTATATGCCGGTGCTTCAGACAACCCAGTTGGCGGCGCCACCGGATTAGATGGATATTCGTATGTCTTCTCGCTTGATGATATTCAGAGGAGTGCTACGACTGACAAAACAATGTATTATAACTCAGGATCCCGCAAAGCTGGAAATAGTATGACAAGTGGTTCTTACACAGATCTTCTCAACAAGGGTTATGATAGGTTCACTGCACCATTCTGGGGCGGCTTCGATGGATTCGATATCACAAAGCCAGATCCACTGTACAACTCCGGTATGACTGCTGGAAGTACTACCGAGCTTAATAGCTACATCTATAACACTTGGAAGAGAGCAATCGATACGGTTGCGGATCCTGAAGCACTTGACATAAACATGTTGGTTGCTCCGGGACTTACCTTCGACGCACTTACTGGTCACATGATTAATATTTGTGAGGAAAGAGCAGATGCTTTGGCACTAATCGACCTCAAGAACGTGTATACCCCTGCGCATGAGGCTTACAATAGCAGCAAGAAAGAGCGACTCGGATCTGGCGCAACTAGCACAGCTAACAACTTGAGAGACCGGCAGATTGATTCATCTTACGGTGCTACATTCTATCCATGGGTGCAGACAAGAGATGAGCAAACCGGTCGCATGCTCTGGATTCCACCATCTGTCGCTATGGCAGGCGTCTTGGCTAGCTCACAGGCTAAGTCTGATGTCTGGTTTGCTCCAGCAGGATTCAATCGCGGTGGACTTTCCGACGGCGCTGCTGGTATCCCAATTACTGGAGTCATCGAGAGATTAACGTCCAAAGATCGCGACACCCTCTATGAAGCCAGAATTAACCCTATTGCCTCCTTTCCATCTAGTGGAATCGTGGTGTTCGGTCAGAAGACCCTCCAAGAGAGATCTTCGGCCCTTGATAGAATCAATGTCCGTAGACTTGTCATCTACTTGAAGAAACAGATTTCAGTCCTGTCGACCCAGGTTCTCTTTGAACAGAACGTTCAAGCTACTTGGAATCGATTCAAGTCACTTATTGAGCCATTCCTCGCGAATGTTAAGGTTCAGTTCGGTATCACGGATTATAAGCTGATTCTTGACGAGACAACAACAACTCCAGACTTAATTGATCAGAACATCTTGTATGCGAAGATCATGGTTAAGCCTGCTCGTGCTATTGAGTACATTGCCATTGACTTTGTGATTGCATCAACCGGTGCGTCATTCGATGACTAAAACTAAAAGTGGTGGAAAATTCCCCCGCAACACTATTTAAAATAGAATATCAACAGGAGTAATAAGCTATGCCATTCTGGTCAACAAATTTCGGTGAGGACGTAACCCTCAAAGATCCAAAGAGAAAATTTAGATTTACAGTGGAGTTCCAAGGTGTCGCTGCTGCAATTGGTGGCGCTGTTCTTTGGTATGCTAAAACAGTCAGTAAGCCATCCTTCTCGATCGCTGCAGCAGAACACAAGTATCTTAATCATACTTTTTATTACCCTGGCTCGGTCACTTGGCAAGATGTTGCGCTCACTCTCGTTGATCCTGTTGATCCGGATATGACTGCAACTCTTTCTGATATCGTGGTACAATCAGGTTATTCTCCACCCGCTGATACAAATTCGCTCTCAACAATGTCCAAGGCTAAGGCTGCAGGTGCACTTGGAACAGTCATCATTACTCAGATTGACGCCGATGGCAAGCCCCTTGAGACTTGGACACTCTGGAACTCGTTTATGACTGAAGTCAAGTACGGTGATTTGGAGTACGGCGGTGATGATCTCTCAGAATTATCAGTCACCCTTAAGTATGACTGGGCAAGAGTCGAGACTGCAGGCAAATCTGTCGCAGTGGCCGGCATTGGTGGCAGCGAATTCTTCAAAGTTTAATAACGACAACCAAATAGAGGTGTATATTGTCAAGAAATAAAGATCGGATGGGGCTCGGTGATACGACTCCGGAGCATGCATCGCCCCCTCCGCAAGTAATATCACAGAATCAGAACGATAACTCGTTCTCTTTTGTGGTCCCCACGGAGTTCGTTGAACTCCCGTCTAAAGGTGCGTTCTATGGACCTAACCACCCCCTTCATGGGCAAGAAACAATTGAAGTCAAGCAGATGACTGCTAAAGAAGAAGATCTCCTTACTTCAAGGGCTCTTTTAAAGAAAGGAATCGCTTTAGAGCGCGTAATTTCTAGCATCATAATTGATAAGAAAATTGATCCGAATTCCCTATTGATCGGCGATAGAAATGCCATTCTGATAGCAACTCGAGTATCGGGTTATGGAAACGAGTATAGCACGCAGATCACCTGCCCATCATGCTCGGAAACACAGCCATACTCTTTCGACTTAAATGACACTTTTGTTTATAGTGGGCAGGATCTTAAGGATACCGACGCCACGCGAAACGAAGACGGCACGTTCACGACAGTGTTACCTAGATCTAAGATAGAAGTAACATTTAGGCTTCTTAATGGTTCTGACGAGCGCGCACTGCTACAACAGGTTGAGAGTGCAAGGAAGTCGCGCAAAGATGAAAACTCAGTTACAAGGCAACTTAGGCAAATTGTTGTCTCAGTTAATGGTAATGAGGAGCAAGCTAACGTAAATTATGTTGTAGAGAACATGCCGTCTATAGACGCTCGACATCTAAGGCTCGTTTACAAGATAGCTACCCCGAATATCGATATGACCCAAACCTTTGCATGTGCAGAATGTACTCATGAGCAAGAAATGGAGGTTCCGTTAACCGCGGACTTTTTTTGGCCTGACCGATGACTACATGCAGAACATATATGAGCAGTTTTTCTTCCTAAAATATTCGGGAGGCTGGTCGTTCACAGAAGCATACAATCTTCCAATCGGATTGCGAGAGTGGTTCGTTAAAAGATTAATTCAACAGTTAGAAACAGAAAAAGAAATGATGGAGAAATCTTCAAAGGGCGGTGGGTCAAGTGCACAAACACTGACAACATACAACCAACCACCTTCTCCGAACAGTTTAAAGACAGGCTAACCCCTGTCTTTTTGCTTTTATAACTAATTATTTAAGCAGAGTTACAAGAGGGTCTATTCATGGCAGATGATACAACAGCAGCCGACGCAGAAGCCACGGCAGACGCTAACGAAAGATCTGCGGATGCATCCGAACGAGGCGCCACTGCCAACAAGGAAATTGTTGAATCATTGAAGTTAGCTCTGGGCACCCAGACCAAGACGACCGCGGAACTTGATGCCCAGCTCCTGGAGCTACAAAAACAGCGCACCGCGTCGGAGTCTTTATATGTGTCCCAAGCCCGCAATCGCGAAATAGCGAAAGTTGAACTTGAAATCAAGGAGCAACAACTAAAGATCTTAGATGAGCAGATCAAAGCGGGTAAGGAGCTTGGCACAACAGAGCAAAAGCGGTATGAGGATCTTCAAAAGTGGCTTCCAAAGATAAAGAAAGCCCAAGAAGAGAATAATAAGTTAATTGAGGGCTCTGGCAATCTCCTAGAAGATAAGGTCGGCGGCGCCGTTCTCAGAGTTGCTGATATGATGGAGAGGGATTGGGGCAGCCGACTCAACGCAGTTAGCAATAGCGTTAGCGCCATGGCAGATAATGGCTTTGGCAGGTTGACTGCTGCGGCAAAAGGCTTAGTGTTTCAGTTAGATGGTATTCAAGCCGGCTTCGAAAAGCAATATCAGATGGGTCCCGCAATGTCCGACTCAATTAACCGCCAGTATGATTCCATGACCTTGTACGGCATCAGCATTGATGAGGCGTATAAAGCATCCGGCAATCTGATCTCAACCATGACAGATTTCACTATGCTTGGGCAAGAACAACAAGCAAGTATTTCCTCAGCAGGTCTCCTGCTCCAGGAACAGGGCATTGCTATAGAAGATTTTTCAAAGGGCATGCAGAACTCGACTAAATTTTTTGGACAGTCTGCCGCGGCTGCTATCGTCACGCAACAGGAACTTGCGGCATCAGCCCGAGCCCTCGGCCGCGTGCCGGCTGAATTCGCAGCGGAATTTGCATCCGCAGGACCACAATTAGCTAAATTCGGAGATCAAGGAATCAAGGCTTTTAAGGATCTTGGGAGGATCTCCAAGATTACCGGTATGGAACTGAGCAAAGTTCTCTCTATCACCAATAGGTTCGATACATTCGAAGGCGCCGCTGAACAAGCTGGTAAACTAAATGCTGCAATGGGTGGGAACATGGTTAATGCCATGGATATGATGATGGAGACAGACCCTGCTGCTAGATTTGAAACTTTGAGAGAATCTATAATGAATACTGTTGGTACCTTTGATGAAATGTCATACTACCAGAAGCAGTTTTATACAGAATCTTTGGGACTTAGCGATGTCGGTGATCTTGCTCTGATGATGGCAGGCGATATGGATTCTTTGTCGGGCGCCCAAAACCAAAATGCCGAATCACTGATAGAGCAGAAAAAACGAGCAAAAGACGTTCAGAGCGCCCAAGAATCATTGACCTTAACTATGCATAATTTGGTTAACGCTCTGCTCCCAGCTAGAGACATGTTACAGTCTATATCTCACTGGGTCAGAGATAATGAGAAAAAGGTTGCAGCTTTCGTCTATGTCATGGTAGGACTTAAGACGATCATGATTGCATATAACATAGTCCAAGCAATTCAAATGTCCAGGCTGCCCAGCCAAGCTGTATTGACAGCTAATCTCACCGCTGCAACTAACCTACAAGCTGCAGCTACCGGTAGGCTAGCCGCCACAGTCGCCGTGTTAAGCGGCGAAGAAGTCGTACTAGCTGCTATCCAGCCAGTCCTCGGCCCAGGTATTGTTAGTACTGGCAGCGCCGCGGCAACTGCAATTGCTCCTTTCATCGGATTCGCCGCCGCGGCTCTCGGTGTTGGCATCGCCGTAGTCCTGGCAGGCGCCGGCATAGGGGTCTTGGCCGCCGGCTTTAGTCTGCTTTCTGTTGAACAGATGTTTGGGATGGTGGTCGCCTTATCTGCAATTACAGTCGGCTTGATGTTCTTTTCGTCTAGTATCTTCCCTGCTGCCGTTGCCATCGAACTCCTTGGGGCTGCAGCACTGACCGCATCCCCGGGCTTGGCAATAATCTCCGGTTTCGTAATATCCATGGCAGCGTCAATTTTCATTGTCGGAGCCGGCATTGCTTTGATGGCTGCCGGCGTAGGATATATGTTTACACAAATTGATGTCGCAAAAGCGATCGCATTCGGACTCCTCGTATGGGGATTGGCAGCTGCTTCCCCTGGATTATTAGTGGCTGGCGCTGCCTTCGTCGCGCTCGGCGTCGGAATGCTTGCATTCGGCTTGTCGCTAAAGATGATCTCATCGAAAGATTTGGAATCTATGGCAACATTCGCGTCCGGTCTCGCCGGTCTAGATGTTTCCAACGTTGAAGCTTTGGTGAAGGCTCTCAAGGGCGTCGGAGATGCAATGAAAGCTATTCCACCCCAAAAAGCAATTCTTCTGACAGCCACAATGCAGTCAGCCGCAGTAGCAGCCCAAGCTGCTAACCTGTTAGCAGCCAGACCAGCCGCCGCCCCGCCGGCAGCATCACCGAGTAATAACAGCCAAAGCATCCGGCAGCCTGATGTACACGTTACCTTAGAAATAGGTGGCGAACTTTTAACGAAGACAATAATTAAAGCTGTCAAAGATGGCAAAGCCTCCGGCGTCACCCCCGACTCCGGCGGGGTTCTGAGATGACCGGATGATTAAGGGAGATAATTAAAAATGGGTAAAACAGATTGGAAAGGCGAAGGTAAGCCAGTATTCAATTCGCAGAAGTTCGGAATTGTTAAAAGCGACCCTGCGAACCCCGGGAAGCAAGTGGTTGTAGAGCCCCAACTTGCAAACAACAGTTCGGCACTCGTCAAGACTCCTGCCGGCGGTCGCGCTGAAGGGTTCATGCCCCATTTCGTAGATGGTTCGGATGCTATGGCAAACAAGGGTATGACAATATCCTTTCAGCATGTTCCTTCTGAAGAGGACGTTACATTTAAAGCTTTTATAACTGCGTTCAACGAAACCTATAATAGTGATTGGGCTTCTGAGAGCGTCTTCGGGCGCTCTGATCCGATTCACATGTTTAAGAACACCCAGAGAGAGATTACGCTGGCATTTAACATTCCTGCATCCTCCGAAGGAGAATCATTTGAAAACCTAGCGAGAGTACAAAGACTAATAACATTCTTATATCCAACATATGCTAGCGATGGATCCCAAACAACAGCCGGCAATCAAGCTGACGTTACCAATGCTCTGACTATCTCTAACTCTCCCTTGGTTAGATTAAGGGTTATGAATATATTGGCAGCCAGACCACAGATCGGTGATGCCGATGGCTCGATCGGCGGCGGAAACGGCGGACGGAGCGCCGAAGCAGCAGTATATAGCACCCTTGGAACCTTCGATAGGCACGTGAAAGATGGCGGCGCCGCCGCATGGCCAACTACATCTATAGGCAGTAATACAATAGCTGGCAATTATCACGGGGGATTGCTTGGGATCATTAAAAATGTCTCAGTTAACCATAACTTAGATAACCCAGATCACGGTGTATTCGAGATCAACCAAGGCACAATTCTACCCAAGATGATTGAAGTCAACCTTACATTTTCCGCAATTCACGAACACACTCTCGGGTGGTTTAATGATGGGAACGGCTCGCAAACATTTGCAAACCAATTATTCCCATATGGAGTTAACGATGCATCAAAATTTGGTGAAGGGGGTCTTGATTCCATGGGACCAGCAGATCCGGCAACACTTCGGAATGAGAATAATCTCGCTCGTGACAAACTCACCGGTCGCTTGGACGAAATGGCGGAAGAGGTCGAACAGTTCGAGCAGGACATTGCTAATGCTGAAGCACGATATGCTGGACTTTTCGGCAAAGCGCGCTTTAATAAGGACATCTCCTCGGGTAGATATAAAGACAATGAGTACATCAAGTCAGCAGTCCGCGGACGTGCAACACAAAATTTAAACAATGCCACCAACTCGGCTTTGCGGTCTGCGGGAGCCGACGCGTCTTCAAGTACCCTCGACACATATCGCGATACGGGAATGGAAGACAATTATGAAGAATTTATCAAATAGGGGATAAAGGTGCCAAGATATAAATCATCGAAAATATTAAACAACGATAGTGAATTTTATAAGTTCCTCCGTGTGAAGCGTGGAATAAAGAATATTCGACATTATAGCACTCCTATTCTCTATAACCCAACGGCCGCTGACCGAGTTTCCACTCCGACTGTCTCTCATGTGTGGAAATACGGAGATCGATACTACAAGCTATCCAGTCAATACTACGGCACACCAAAATATTGGTGGGTAATAGCATGGTGGAATGGGCGCCCAACAGAGGCTACAGTCCAAAATGGCGCTGTACTTCAAATTCCAACAAATCTTGAAGATGCCCTGAGTATCATGGGAACTTACTAATGGCTGACCATCCCACTGGAGCCGACGCTGCAGCCACCTCCGACGACGGATACGGCGCCCCCGGTCGCGATGTTGTGGTCTACGACAAGCTTGCAGCCAAGGCGAAAGCAGCCGAAACGGTAGCCAATGCCGTCGCAGAGGTGAAGAATGCTGCAGCCAGCGCAATTGTTGAAGAAGTCGAAGGAGTTGTTATAAACGCGCAGAAAATTTTAGATCAAGCTGCCCTTGTTAAACATACAAGAGATGAGGCTCTTGAGAGTTTGGGCAAAATCATGCCTTGGATGCAGCTCGATCCGTGGGTTGAACTGGGATCTAAAGATTATTTTGAACGACGTAAAGTGAACATGGAAGCCATGCGGGGAAGCTGGAAACCACTCAAGGAAAATGGTGACGAGGATCCTAATAGTAAATATTGGGGGACTTATGCATCCCCAAGCCAGATAGCACGCCTCCCCCAAGAAGTTTTGGTAGAAGAATCAGTCAACCGCCATCTTTGGCAAATTAGTAAGTTGAATCCCAAGCAGCAAGGCGAAGGCATCGCCGACACGAACCGGTACGGATGGTCCTCCTATCGATGGAGCTGGGTCTCGGAGTTGGATAAAACCTTTTCGAATGACGGCACTTTTACAATTCCCGATTTTGGGTTTGTTCCGGTGTCCGCCGGTCCGGTGTCCGCCGAAGACATCGACCCCGAGATATCAATAAATAAATCATGGCCGCATGGGTGGCTAACAACCCTCGAGACAGCCATGGCAATGATGGGATATTTTATACAGGCATCCGATCAGACATTTGAACAATTGCAAGTGTCAGAACTCTCAAAACGCACCGCATCAAATCGTTACGCTGAATCCTATACTTTGTTTTCCGCATCAGATATCAAGGATCTCCGCGATGGCGATCGCGAAAAGGGTTGGAAGTCAATAATGGATGCAAATCATTCGAATTTGGAATCCTGGGCGAAAAAGGATAAGTTACCTTACGACCCTGCGCTAGCCGCCCTTGGCGATAATAGTCCCAGTGGATTCTTAGAGAGATCGTTTAGTGAACCAGGGGTCCCAGAATGCACCTCCGGAATCTGGGTCATAAACGATAATTGGAACGGCGCCGGCGACGGTGGTATGAGTTCAGCGATGTCAAACCACAGACCAAGAGCACTATTCCTGAACTTGGGTGTGCTGCAGCAATCTATATTCCAGTCTAAAAGAACTTGGACACAGGACTCAGAGGACACGGGTGCTGCATTCAGAGCCCAGCCTTTCGGCGGATTCATGAAACACAAAGGATACGAAGCGCTATCGCTCAAAATGACAAAAGATGCAGAGCTTTTCCGAGGCTTATCTGAGAGTCTCGTCGCCGGTACCGAAGGTTACAGAGATTTGTTGGCAATGCTTGGTGCGGAACTTTCTGAAGCAGACGCTGCTGTAAAAATGAGCCTAATTGTTGATGGTGATATTTTCATAAAGCTCTCGCGCCTGCTTACTTCGCTATCGACATCGTTTAAAAACACAATGGATCGAATAGAGGGCGCCTCGATGGACATCTGGTTGGCACACAAGAGGGTTCTTGCGCAAACTTGTGATGCGATTCGGAAGCACACAGACTTTCAGAGCGATGACACATGGGGCTCGTTTGCGGACGATTGGGATGATGAGCTTGGCACCGAGGTCGCCAATGACCTCGGTAATCCGTTCGATAATTTGCACGAAACTTTCATTGCAAATGGTCAGACCTCCGTGATGTTCAAGGAGCAATGTTTTTTGTTGAGTTTTATTTCGGATCTGGCGATATCAAAAATGCGCGGTCTTGACCGCGGCGGCAAGCATGCTTCGCCGTCGACCAAAAGGTTACCCTACTATCAACACAAAGCGAATAAGAATCCAGTGGAGAATAATGCCAGTCTATTGATGGATGGAGCTTCCTATGCATTTTTGAACAAATTAACACAAAACCCAAAATTGACAAGATTTTATAACGCACTAAACCACGAGTTGTCAAACTTGCAACCAAAGATACGTTTATGGAAAGTGATATTCGACGAAGAAGGTAATGAAGAAGAGATCGAGATTAAATTCGAATCACACTTTAGTGCTGCTGATTTGGATATGTTTAAATCTTCCGCTGCCCGCGGCGTTGGAGCCGGGCTGAAAAGTTTTAACTTTGTATACGACGGCAGTAATCCATTTTCAGTCAAGAAGAGTATCAAAGCAAACTTAAAAATATTTGCCAATTCAATGTCCGAAATCTTAAGAGATCGACCTGGTCATTATTCCGATAAAGATGGTAAGCGTCAGGCAACAACCTATAAATATAGTGACCTGGCAATGAAA
>TARA_R110000824_G_scaffold18775_3_pt1 | contig 12948 bp, 13 predicted proteins | sample TARA_R110000824 | Tara Oceans TARA_R110000824 (sample SAMEA4397747) | marine metagenome | biome: Polar Biome; feature: [MES] marine water layer (ENVO:01000295) within the mesopelagic zone...; material: water (ENVO:00002006), including particulate matter (ENVO:01000060) such as...... | reverse complement strand
ATGCTGGTTCTCAGGGTAGCCCCAGACTCAGCCACAGGCGCACCAGAGCCATCACCGACAATTAAGGTAGAGTCAGCCAGAGTTGCCATCTTAGCAAGCGTGACAGAGCCGTCAGCGATTTCGGCAGAGGCCACTATGCTTGTCCATTTTAAGACCTGGATCGTGGAGGTCGTATCGAGCAGTCCCATGTAGATGTCAGATGCCACATGGTCGCCGGCGGCTAAAGCTGTTCTGTCGGCTTGAAGTGCGATTGTGGAAAGCCCGGATATGGCGACCGTCGCGGCGCCGGTATTGGTATTAGTGGAGGCCTTCCAGGCGAATCGTTGCCCGGCGACATACGAAGTTATGGCCGGTGATGGAGATAGCGTCAAGGCATCAGCCGCTCCACCGGCGGTCCCGCACCAGATGAAAGACTCACCCTGCGCTTGGCCGAGCGTTAAACTATCCGTCGCGGCGCTGCCAACAGCCATCGTCGTAAATTTGTTGCTATTCATCGGCAGGTTAGCGGTTACCGTAGTCTGCCCATCAACTGCGATGGACTGAGTTAGAGCCGTCGCCATCTGCGTATTATTTGCATCCACCTCGGTGGAAGATATTACGGTCCCCGCGACGAAGTTGGGATAGGGATTGCTGTATACGCCGCTTCCATTTCTTGCCATTTTATCGTTCTCCTATTATTCTGGGTATCACGCCGGAACCAAGCAAAGCCCCAGTCATTCCAGACGCCCTAGATTGCCCTGCACTTAACTTCGATTCTTTTTTCATCAATTCCTTGAGTAGTGCATCCCTCGACGTAGTGCCTTGTTGGAATAACATAGGGGAAAGCTGATCCGAAATATCGTCTCGAGGCCGTTTGAGATAATTCTTTAATACCTTCAGCATAGTTATGGTCGGCGACCCGGTGGCCGCATCAACCGCCAAACCCAGACCATCGTTGACCATATCCTCCTGCGCCGCGCCTCTGTATGCGGTTCTGCTGTTTCCCAAAACGCGGTTTCTGGTTTTTGAAAAAGTATGCTCTTGCTTTAGCGTTTTTATAATATCTTCGGCCTTATCGCCAAACGCTGCCCTTATTTTGGGGGAAATCCGCACAAGCCTGGCTGATATATCGCCGCCAGCCTCGGATACACCCGCGTAACGAGAATTCAAATCTTCCACAAGAGATCGTTGAAACGCGCCTTTTTGTTCAGGACTAAACCGGGAAACAGCTTTCGTAATATCGCGTTCTTTCATGTTCAACGCACGCCGCCCAATCTCTGCGGCTTCGTCCAGTTTGAACACGGACCCGAACTCGTCCAGCATTTTGCCGTATTCTGGATTCAGATCGCGAACCATCGACCGGAAATCATATCGGCTTTTCTTCATCGCATCTAAAAGGTTTTTACCATATTCCGATGAAACAATGCCCGTAACCGCGTCTCTTTTTGGTTCGATTACGTCATCGAGTCCCTTTTTTAGCCAATTCAAAACAGTGGTTTCGACATCTACATACCGAGGATCGCCGACGACATCCGAAAGAGGCGGCAAATCTTCGCCCTGCTCGCGAGCCAATTTCTGAGCAGCCTTCCAAGCAGCCTGAATGCTTGGGCGGGAAGATAATTCGCGGAATTGGTCTGTTATCGGGACTCGGGTTTTAAGTGTGATTTTGAACCTAGGAGACATATCTGTAAGAACTGCGGCCCGCTGTTGGGGTGTCGCATTTTCGAATGCGTCCGCTATTCTATCAACCTGTCCGCCGTGGCGGCCTTCTAAGAGTTCTTCGGCAATACTTAAACCCTTTCCAGGCTTGGTCGCTACAGTCTCAGCGAGCCCGCCAACATTGCCACCAAGATCGGCAAAGCTGCCACTATCGCCCATTTTATCAACTCTAGCCACAGCCTCATCTAACGACATCCCATCCCGTTGAAGATTTTGAATAAGTTTGCGCTGCGCCACTTCTTTCGCGTCTCCGCGTAAATTTAGATACGCCTTTTTAGCCAGTGAAAACCCTGTACCCACTGCCGGCACAGCCAAACCCAAAGTAGTGCCCACAGTAGCGCCAGCGATCGCGTCTTCTGTTCGTTCACCGGGCTTTGCAAACCCGGCCCCGGTGACAGCGCCCTCAGTCGCTCCAATCCCGCCGTACCCCAAAGCCTTTACGATTCGGGGTGCGTTTTTTACGGCCTGCGAACCCATAGCCTTAAACGCGCCATATCCACCCGTCGCTAATCCGCCCACGATTTGACCGGGAATTTCAACCAACGGGCTAATGCCCTCGGTTCTTTTTTGTTCCTCGGCGAGGTTACTGCGGTAATCCCCGTCGCCGGTTGCGGAATTTGCCAGCGCCGACAGTTCGTTCGCCCACCCGAACGTCAACCCGTCCGCGACCGACCGCACCACGTCATCGACTGTTTCGAAAAAACCTTTGTCTTTTTTGTCGATTGTCGCTTCGGACACAGAGGGGGTGGTGTCGGGCAATGCGAACAGGTCACGCCCTCCAGGCTTTTGCTCAAATAGGTCTTTACCCATTACTCGAGTCCTAGTTTCTTCATGACCTGCTCGCGGGTCATGTCGTATTTTTCCATTGTGAACGCTATATCTTTTTCGCTCGGTGCTGTCGGTGCAGGTGCGGGAGACGCACCAGTAAGCACAGAATTTTCACCCCTCATAACGAGACGATATTTAGTTTCTAAGTCGGCGGTCTTTGATTCGATGAGGGCGTCCAGAACCGCCTCCTTTTCTGTAGGGGCCATATTGGGGTCGCCAAAAGTAGCTAAAAGACTATCCCCCTCCGCTGCGGTGAACGCAGCGCCGAAAGTTTGGCGCAACAATGGCAATACGTTGTTTTTGATCATAGCTATAGTTTTTTCGCGAGCAATGGCCCCCCTCCGGGGGTCTCCACCTACCTGCCTGTTGAGATAGTCAAAAACCCGCCCCCCCACTGTATAGGTGGCAGTCTTACTAAGCTCCCTCAATGCGGTGATGGCTTCCGCCAGCATTGGCATACTTGCAGACGCTCTGTTAAAATCGGCTAGGTTTTCTCCTACATTTCTACCCGTAACCGATCCTTCTGATTTAGATCGTGCCTGTACTGCAATAGATTCTGGGTCTTTGGAAAGGACGTATTGAAAATCCTGTAAATTTTGTTTAGCGAGTTTTTCTTCTTCCGGTCCCACGGCGTTTTTTACTGCTAAACGCAATTTTCTTATCTCGGCTGAATTTTTTATTCCAGCCGTCGGCTCATATGGTCGTTGGAACGGGTCAACTCTATATTTTGCCGTAATACCAGCCTCTGTTTCGAATCGTTCTGCATCATAAGCACGCTGGTCTTTAAGAGCCTCCGCCGCCTGCTTCTGAGCGATTTGATTCAAAGTAATTGTTTTTCTAAAGTCACCCACATCAGGCTTACCCGCTAAGACGTTTAGCATAGCGCCATATCCACCAGTGTGCCCTGCTACGCCTGGGACGGCGGGACGGGCCTGAACCGCAGGTTGTGCCTCATACCCAGGCTGCTCTACAGTTGCGCCTTGGGCTAAAACCTCCGCTTGAGCGGGGACTTCGTCACGAGGGAGAAAAGCCTGGAAAGCGTCCGCCATAGTCGCATCCCGGGCCTTCTCTCGCGCATCTAAACTAGCAAGAGCCGCGTCGTTTCTTTCTCGTGAAAGAGCATCAACTTTCGCCGCCAAAAGCGCCTGCCCCATCTTTGAAAGATTCTGAACAGGGTTGGCGCCGTAGGGACCACTCGGTCCAATATCAGCTACATATAAGCGATCTTCAGCGTACCTATCAGCCGCTGCTTGGCGAGCATCAGGAATGCTCCTCTTTCCGTAAAATTCAACATCTCTAATTGCCATAACGACCTAACCAATCATTTAGGTAAATAAATTTGAAACACCTTGCGCAGCGCCAGCGGCTTTAATCCCAGAACCAGCCAACCCATACAATCCGCCGATGTTAGCTGCCCTCTGGTTTTGGTCTTGGTTATATTGAGCTAACTGGGCATTGTACTGTGTGTTGATTGCGTTTGTGAGGTTTGGCGCGGCTATCGAAGCTGCCGGCGCTCCTGAGAATTGCGGGTTGTTGATGTTGGCTCCACTCATAAGCGCAGCGGCTTCGTTTAATGGAGCATTGCGTTGCGCGGCGTATTCCTGGATCGCCCTAGTCCGTGCAGTCCCCTGCAATCCAAATAACCTTGATTGTTCAGCGCCGCCGGCAGCTATCGCGTTATTTAGAGCAGTTTGATATGCGTCGTTTCTGTCCCTACTCTGAATGCCCATAGCCTTCATATAAGCGTCGCTACCAATGCCGATGCCCTGTGTTGCCAAACGGGTTTCTAGCGCATCGCCAGACTCTTTAAATCGTGGATCAAGGCGGGATTTATACTGTCCATACAGCGCGTCGATAGATTGCTGCCTCGCGTCACTGTCCGCTAATGGCGCGTCTGGAAGCCCCTCATAACTATATGGCTCGGCTAGGTTGGCTGATACACGGCCAATCTGATCACTAGCCACATCGCCTAGCTGACCGTAAATCCTGCTCTGGTCATCGAATATTTTTTGCTGTGATGGATTAAGCTGTGTTGTTCTTTGATACTGAGCGATCCCGCTTGGGGTCTCGCCGATTTGTCTGTAAGAAGACGAACCGTAGGGCGTGACCTCATTCAGACGATTGAGGTCTGTTGTATCAATGGCAGCGTTCCTGTTGTACTGGTATTGGGCCGCAGCCGTTGCCGCTGGATTAGGTGGTTGTGGATACGATCCTTGAGATTTTCCCATTTTAATTCAGCCACTCCAAGGCTCGTTTTTCGTATAGTCCGTAAGTGCAAGCCGCTGAGACACCTTTATCCGCATACGGGTGAACGCCCTCTAAGCAAAAACCAAGCCCCTCAAGGAACTTTCTACAACGCTTGTTTGATTTTGTAGTAATCGCTGTCATACGCTTCACGCCAAGTTGGACAAAAGGGTAATGGAACGCTACCCGAATATTTCCTTGCGTGGCCCATCTAGGGGTCGCGGTTACGAACGTCACTTCGATATCATGATGACGGAAATTATGGTAGATGGCAACAGCCAAAATTTCCCCCTCGTTGGAAGAAAATCCAATGGAAGTGAGTGGTCGTGCGAGGGGCTCACAATCTGGAAAATGCGCCTCTGCCCACGCCGCCAGTTCATCGTCACGGTTGAAGATTAGCTCCGTCATTATAGAGAATTTCCAACCTGCCATATCATATCATAGGCAGAAAATCTGATGGAAAGCGCGTTTTCAGAACCGCGTATCGTTGGCGTCGAACAATCGCCAAGACCATAGACCGTTATCCAATCAGCGATGCTCGCCGAATCAGTCCAGTTGGCTGCATCCCATCTCGAAACATCCCATACACCGCCGTTCAAAGTAGATGATGAAGGAATGCTGGTTGGGTTGATATCTGAAAAGTCAACATTTAAATCAATCGCGATAGCGGGAGACCCGTTGGATGTGAAGTGAGGCCGGCATAAGGTAAACAGTTTATTCACTCCCCGCTTACCAAAGTAGTTGAATGCGGGTTTAACGATATAGTCTATATTGACCCCGTTATCATTCACCCCTGTATCGGCCTTATAAATAATTCCGCCACCTTGCCCACCGAAATATAGGTTTCCTTTAAATAAAGCCCAACAAGCCGCGTTCTGCCCAGTAAATCTACTCCACGCCCCAGTTTGGGTGTTTACAATATATTGGTAAGCCGTCGTGGCGCTGATAGGGATGTTAAAAAGTGCGTACGAGCCTTGAGGGTAATGAAGTGACTGCCACCCAAAGTTAGTCCCATACGTCCGCGCTGAAGTAATAAAATCGTTCTGTATGTTATCTGATAGCGCCTTGCTTTTTGCTCCCACCTGGTCAATTGGCAAAAATATGGACAACGGAACTGCACCATCCTGAGTCGTCACAATAATTTCAGAACCAACTTTCTCCAGGCAGCGGCGGCCAATGGGACGGCCAAGAGAAAATACGCCAACCAAAACCCAGCTAGCTGCGGCAGAAGGGTCTATTCCAGAATACAAAATACATTCACCTTCGGAGGTAATGGCCACGAATATATCGTCCGGCCCAGAACCACCATCACGGGTCCAAGAGCCACAAGCCACTAGATAGCCGCCCTTTTTACACAGACCGCCGATCGAAAATGTAGAGACAGTTCCAGCCACCCCATTGACGGCTAAATATCCAAAAATCAGACTATCTTTAAACGTAAAAAACAGGCGAGATTGATGGGCGCAGACATGGATAATATCTGCCGCCGTCACACCTGCAAGCGATGGCGTTACGAACGCCGACCCATTATAATATATCGGCGCATCAGCGCCATTCACCATGTATAAGAAACTCCCACCAGCCGTCGTAAACATCGTTGTTTGCCAACGCGCATTACTTTTTCCGGTGGCTATACTGGTTGACCCACCCGCTGCCGATGAATCATAAATAACCGATCCGGCGGCGCTGATTAGTTTTGACGTTGAAGGCCCAGACCATTCGGCCAGAGTTTCAACGGCGCCCGTTCCATTTCCAGTCGAGTGTGAAGCAGACCCAGACCGTAGAGCAACATCCGTTAAGTCTGGGAACATATTATCGAGCGTCACAGCAAAGTCAGGGCTCATATCGGCCAGCGCATCCTTTGCATTCCAGCCCTTAACGGGTGCTGGCGTACTCACGGAATTAGATACCGGAGACTTCCGACTGTTGTTAGTTAGGGGCTGGAGCATTGCCATTTGTTTTCCTACCCGTGCTTGTATCTTTTAACATTACCACCAAGGGCACTCACCATCATTGGCCTTGTTTTTTTATCACCCACACTATTCTTCTTGGCCAAATACGCTCCGTAAGATGCCTTGGCGGAAGGTAGTGTTTTATGAACACCACCACCGAAAGTCCATCCATTTTTCACCTTACGAATTGGCATTGCTAGGCCCACGAACCTTCAGGGATATAGACGCCAGAGCGGTACATATTGCCGCCGCCTTGCATGTTTAACACTTTCTTACCACCAACTCGCGCAGTATCGTTTGCCAGTTTTTGTTCGTAAATACGGAATTCTTCTGAGTAATCAAGGCCGTTCTTTTTCTTAAATCTCCAAACAACGCCCATCTCCATCAGATTTTCATCTAAAAGGCCAACATCAGTATCGGCAACCCAAGACACTTGATCGGTGCCGCTTGCGCTTTCACAGAAGTAAGCTGTCTGATACTCAAACACCCAGGTCTGACCCACTGCGGGGGCTGGGTAGGCATAAAGTTTGCCCGTCCGTATTCTAAATTGAGCATATGGCCCGGTGGTTGTTCGTGCGACCAATAACTGCCATTCGGAAGGCGAGAGCGGCCCCAGAACCGGCTGCGTCAAAGTCCTGTTCCAGAATGTTTGATTTAAGATGTATGAAAACCCCGGCGCTATGGTGGTCATAACCCCCTGCAACTGAGCCGCTAGAGTTGTGTGCGTTGCCTCGGCTTGTGTCTGTGGCCATGAATAGCGTTCAAGTAATTCACGCCCCTCTGTTTGGGCAAGAGCCAAGAGGGTTCTTGTGTTACTATCAGTCGATGACACTACGGTTGAACTGCGGTTCAAGCCGATTGTATCTTGGGCTCCGTTTATCATCGTCAGTAAAGTCATCTTTTATGCCGCCTTTTTAGAACGCTTGGTTGGTTCTTCGTATGGTCTTGAGGCAGTTAGTTGCTCCATCAAACTATTGATTTGACCATCTTTCTTATCAAGGGCTTCCTTCAATGACTCCATCTCTACTTTCAGAGCCGCCATTTCTTCACTAGCCTTATTGCTGCCGGCACTTTTCAGGTAGGCGGCAGCCTTATCTTTAAGCGCTACACCACCCATGCCTAGTTTACGAAGTGTGTCTGCATTGCAGCCAGCCAAATTCTCAACAGTCAATACTGAAATAGCTTGGCACATTTTTAATTGGGCCGGAGTAACGCCAGGCCAATTCTTTAAATCAATACCATCCACAGGGGCTTCTCGGCCATCCTTCCACGCCTCATATGCTGAGACAGCAAATGGTGATGGCGGTTTGCGGCCAGGAATACCGAACCTCCATTCGTGGAGAAGCTCATCATTCACAAATTTATCTAAAACCAAGTTTCCACCTGGCATCGTTAATATAGCAACTTCAACATCTCGAAAAACTGGATGGCCGGCGGCAATAGACCCTCCGCGGTCTTCTTCGGCGCGTAGCTCGAATGCCACATGGAAGCCGTGTCTTTCTTCTGGAAGCATATCAACCATTAGAATCCTCTCTAATTTTGTAAATGAAAGGGGCCGGCTGTTAAGGCCAGCCCCAATCAAGTTACTCAGTTATGCCGAGGCTCCATCATCCGCAAATGGACGCTGAATCTCGAAATATGCCAGACCGGCTGAAGGTGTTCCGACAGCGGAAGCACCGAGCGCAAGTTTGACACGATCACCAGCCACAACAGCATCATCGATGCTGCCGGCTGTAGCTGTGGCGTAAACTAGACCGTTATCGGCGTAGCCTGCCAAAGCCTTACCAGTTCCTTTGCCGCTAATCTGATACCAGCCATAGAAGCTGGCGAGATTCGCAGACATAGCAATAGCAACGGGGCCGCTTGCGTTAGCAACCAGAAGAACCGTTGTGTTGTCTGACGATGCATATGTGACCCAAGTGCCAACGGCAGTTGCCGCCAAACCACTAAGATACACAAATTCACCCGCGCCCAATGTAGGATCAGCCGCTTCGACTATAGTGCCAAGCGGATGAAGTTGGGTTGCGGAGGTGTCGGCAATCGGCTGACTACCGGCGATAGGGTTAACGATTTCATAAGCCATTGTAGTTATCCATTACGAAGCTTATTAGGCTTTCATAACCCCCTGAAGTGAACGGTTGGAGACAGTCATGTTGCCCTGCCAAATAATCGGAAGAACTTGACTGTCTTGGTTCACGGACCATTTTTCGTGAACTTCAGTCCAGTTCGCATCCCTATGAACCGACAAACCAATATAGTCGGTATTCAAGAAATACCCGTGTGCATCCGGCATACCAGCCGCGACTGAATCATAAACCACGTCAGCGCCCTTATACTTTAAGGACGTGGCGCCAGCTTTGATATCGGTCGTGTTAGTATACCGTTTCAGGCTGGTCTGACTGTTATCAAAGAACGTAAAATACGTATCATCCATAACGATTAAATCCGGCATATCGTTATTCCGCGTGAGAGCAAGCCACAGCGGGAGCATCAAGCTCTCGATTGTAGTTGCACTTACGGCGATACCGCCACCACCCTGCAATGGCGCCGCTGCCGACTGGAGTATGCTTTTCCAGAAGGTGTATGTGGCTGAATTTATGCCACCAACGGTTCCTGTACCAGCATCAGAAACAAGGGCTTGGAGGCCATTGATCTGATTAGCTGCGGTGCCATCAGAATACATATCAACAGAGAAATTATTCCCCGCCGTTTTCATTGCATTCTTGAGCTTGTTTTTCACCAACTTAATAATGCCCTCTTTGCCGCTGTTCTGGCGAATTTCTAGGCCAGAGGCAACAACATTGATGGCGACCTGTTTCCAGGGGAAGTTGGCAGCCGTGAACACTTCGCTTTGTGAAATGTCCAGAGTGTCAAATCCACTGTAACGCTGGTAAGTCCCATTCTCATTGTAATCGAGGGGAACTTGGATTTCCCAACCACCGCCAACAAGGTCAACACGACCTTTTTCGGTGAGGCGCTGGTGAAGGGCCGTATGGTTAGAAACATTATCTGCGAGATACTTATCTTTGAAATGCCGATAAGTAATCGCCGATATTTCGGTAAACGAACTATTCGGGGAAGCCATCAGACTTCACTCCTTTCATGGTTAAGCCGTCATGCGTTCGTCAACAAGGTCGCTGATGAAGTCTTCCACATTTTCAGCACCTGTCTTGCCGGCGGGTAATGCCCCGCTTGACCTGACATTAGAACCTGCGGCCTTTCTTGACTTAGCGGCACGGGCTTTCGCCATTGCCGCCTTATCTGCTCCCACCTTGGCTGATTTTGCAGCTTCAACACGAGCAGACACGCCGTCATTAGCCGCCGCTGCCATTTTATAGGCTTTGGCTAAAGCGTCCGGCGCGGACAAGTTAGGATTAGATTGACGCAACGCCGCAACAACAGGAATCATTTCTTCTTCCAGTTCTTCATAGTGTTCGTTGTCTTGTGCGAACTTCTGAATTTCACTGTCGATTGAGGCAGTGATTTGTTGTTGTGCTTGCGCCTGCTGTTGGGTGAAATAGTTCTCAAAACCCTGCATCTTTTGTTGCATGGCAGCTAGTTGAGGATCGACAGCCTGTTGTTGACTGTCGGATTCATTTAATGCCGACAAAGGAATTTGACGTTGATTAAAAAGATACTTCACAAATTGCACAGGGTCTTGGTTTGCAAAGTCAGAAAGGGCGAATAGCTGGCCAATTGCGGTGCTATCATCCATCCCATCCAGTGCAAGTTGCGAACGCCGTGGTGCAAGTACCTGGTCAATCCTATCAAAAGATTTCTTCTGTTCGGCCAAGTCCATAGTTTTCCTGGTGTAATCAGCGGTCAGTTCCTTTTCGCGATCCGTCACCCATTTCTGGGATTCGGGCGATAGATCTGAGAACGCTTCCAGGTCTTTAGCGGACATAGACTGCGGGGAAGCGACGGCCTGCTTTACAGGTTCGCTTTCCGCACCCTCATCCGTTTCACTTTTGGTTGGCTCATCACCATCCAAATCAGTTTGAGACTCAACAAGGTTGGAAATATCACTTTCACTAACCTCGGAGTCTGCGGTTTCTGTTTCTTCCGATTCCATCTCATCAAACGCCGACTCCATGAATGCGTTCATATCATCTGGAGTGGCATCCGCTGGGGCTGGTGGCGCCTCTGATGGAGCTGTGTCTATTACGGTGGTATCTTCGCTCATTACTCAATCCTTCTAATTGAAATAATCATTTGCGACTGAATCAACAATGCCGTCAATCGCAGCGTCTCGTCGCTTGTCTTCTGCCTTTGCTTCAAGCGCCGCGTTTCGTGTGTTTGCTTCTTTCTCACCAGTCTCAAGAATCCGGCAGTTAGTGCTTTTCAGGTTTTCCTCGTGAGCCCTACGGCCATCAATTGTCTTGCCAGTCACTGGGCATTCATAGGCTTGGTAATCGCCAGAAATCATTGGGGTTGGGAAATCAGCCCTTTTGGAGAAAATAACCTCACCTTTTTTAGAAACAAAGTCAATTTTCGATGACCAGTCTATATTTGAATAACCTGCTTTGTAGTTGTTTTTTTCCATCATTTAATACTCATCACATTATATCCGCTGGACCGCCGCCCCAATTCCCCACAGGGTCTTCCTCCACTTCATCTCTGCCACTGGCAGGAACCATTTGACCGAAGTTATTAAACTTAACCGCAGGCGCAAATGCCGTTGACGGTGGCGCTATATCAGATCTAGGTACACTGTTGACAGTTGTCTGAGCACTAACAGGCAATCCTCCCCCCCATAGGTTTAAATGTCTTGGGTCCAAAGCGCTTTCTACGGGCGCATAGTTGAAGTTCTGAACGGTTGGCATGGGTCTGGGATCATAGATTGACCCACTTCCTACTCCGGTTGGGCCGTATTCTGTCTCGTTGTATACTCTAGGTGTGTTAGATAGGGGGACATTACCTGCGGGGTTATTGGCACCACCGCCAAATGTGAAATCATCCTCATGCACGAACTCTCGCGCTGCGTCTCTTTTTCGCAATGCGTCTGCCATTGTCGCCCTTATTTGTGCGTTTCTCTGCGCTTCAGGTGGCGTGAACCCTATACTGCTTGAGGAACCAGTCCCATCGTCCAGCGCGTTGAACCCAGGAATAATGGGACCACCATACGCATAATTAAGTCGTCGTTTATCAAGCTCCTCTTGAGAGCCGTGGTACTGACCCGCAGCAACCCTTATTAGGTTAGCAATCTGACCCCCTGGAATACTCGATGCCACTGCGGCAGACACATCCCCAGCTATTTGGGCGTTGGTGGGAGCATATTGTGTTTTAAATTTTTCTGGTATTTCGGCTATAGCATGAGGATTAAGATACCCACCAGTGGGCAACTCTTGGATTCCACCGTAATAGCGGGATGCCGGAACACCTCGTATAAATTGAACTGCCGGAGAGTTTGTCCTTGCGTTCTGTCTAGCTAGGACATCTCCAAACGACTCATTCAGTCGCTTTTGAGATAAAGGACGGTTTGCATTACCGCTTTCCACAGGAATTCTATCATGATCCCCAGTCTCTTCATATTCAGGGATGCCGGCTAACACATTCGCCATAGTCACTGGCAACTTGGGCTTCTTTTTGACCTTTCCTGAACTAGAAAACAGACGAAAGGGGTCCCAAGCATTATAAGGTAATTCATCAGCCATTATAAAATTCCCAACATCAACAAAACGACAACCTCATCATCACTCTTTTCTTGAACCCTTCGCTTTTCTTCCTTTATCAGATAATAGGCTGTCATCAAAGCCTCTAATCCACGAACTTGGTTTAACATATCTGCGGCGTTCTTTGCTTTTAAGATAGCCGCCTTTGCGTCTATGACAGAAGTTGTTTTTTTCTTATAAGCCCTGACAACCTCAATTGCTTCCTCAATAACCTCGATCTGTTCTTCTTTTGGTAGCTCCTTTGACTCTTGGGACTTTACCCAATCATCGTACCAAATAACCTTTTCACCCGGTCGGCGACGCCGACTAGCGCCGCCCCCAGCGCCCGAAGTTTTTGTCGCAGGAACTGCATCCCAGATGCCAATATCCCAACGATCCGTGTCCCACGAAGCCATCGGCTATACCGTTTCAATGCCAACAGGCCGTCCATTTTCATATACCGCACGCTTCGGAGCGGTGATGGCATTAGTCAGCCTTTCGTTAGACTCGATAATTAACTGGCCGTTCTCAGCCTGCATCTCCGCAATCTTCACAAGGGCGGCTTCTAGCCCACC
>TARA_R110000824_G_scaffold26113_1_pt1 | contig 12959 bp, 14 predicted proteins | sample TARA_R110000824 | Tara Oceans TARA_R110000824 (sample SAMEA4397747) | marine metagenome | biome: Polar Biome; feature: [MES] marine water layer (ENVO:01000295) within the mesopelagic zone...; material: water (ENVO:00002006), including particulate matter (ENVO:01000060) such as...... | reverse complement strand
ACTGTAACATGAATTTGCGATCTTGTTGAGTAAAAAAGGGTCGTGTGGCGCCTTTTAGTTGTTTTACGCTAGAATCGCTGTTCAAACCAACGACAACGTGACCTCCTAATGATTTGCAGTATTTAAGAAGCTCCATGTGCCCTCTGTGCAAAATGTCAAAACAACCGTTGGTAAATACCACATTAGACAATAGAGACTCCTTTTTTTTGTACAACTTTTGTTGCGCTTTGGTTTGCAAAGAGGATAGACTCAATTATATCTTCTGTTTCAACATACTTGAAAGCCAGTGCTGCTACAAAAGTGTCGCCGGCGCCGGCGGCATCTTTCATTTCAACCAATGGAACAGGGTAAGTTTTGTCTTTGTGCTGGCATCCTTTGGCTCCGAGTGTTATAATAAGTTTATCTAAAAGCTCCGGATCTAGCCTATGTTTTGTTCTTTCAAGTTCATTTTCATTGATTTTTATAAATTTAACACTGCTGCACCAATCTCCCAAAATCTTTTTTGTGTCTAGAAACGTTACCGGATGATTATCCGAAATATAATTAATGTCTTTTTCCGTCAAATACCCCTTGTTATAATCAGATATTACAACAGCAGAATATTCTTCAAAATTTATTTCCGATAGGCCATGAATATTCTTAACTTCGTCGTTAGAGTCGACCCGCATGAGGATGTAATTCGTTCCAGAGTCAACAAATCTGATTTTTGTAATTTCTTCCCAACCCAAGTTTGTTACGACTTGAGTCTTGGAGCCCATGGCCAACAAGTTATTATAAACGTTCATAGACATGCCGGCATTTGTGACTTTTTTACAGTTAGGAACGAAGACTGGTGCCGGCGCTTCTGGGCACAGTCTTGTGCACTTTCCATATTGATATATGTCCATACAACTCTCACCGATTACTAGGATTTTCATTTAATATCGTTTTTGACAACGCTACAAATAAAATCGATATCTTCAGGAGTCATCTCCGGACAATTTGGTAAGAAGAAGCCTGTTTGATGAATTCTTGTTCCCATCTCGTCTGGATCTATTGTCCCTTGTACGTGGTCCCAAAATGGATGTAATCTTAGATTTCCGGCACTAAAAATACGAGTCTCAACACCGTGTTTAACGAGCCTTTGTACAATTTCTGTTCTGTGCGAAGTACTTTTAGCCAAAGCGCCAAAAGAAATTGAAACTGGCTTATCATTACCCCAGTCTTGAAAATCTACACAGCCTTTAAGCTGACGGGCATATTCCAAGTGGTTTTCATTTCTTCTTTTAACAACCCAATCTGCTTTATCCATCTGTCTTAAGCCAATAAACGCCTGCAGGTCCGTTGAGCGCAGATTAAAACCAGGAACAAAAAAGGTAAAAGGCGTATGGAAATTATCTATTCCGTGTGAGTTCATAAGATCATCGTAGCTACTTTGATCTAAGTCTTTTGCCCATCCATGGCTCCTCAACATTAAGAGCAGTTTATACGTTTCAAAATCGTCCGTGTTAACCATACCGCCTTCAATTGTTGATAATTGGTGCCCAAAGTAAAAAGAAAAAGATGACATATCGCCAACTTGTCCGACCATGGTGCCGTCTTCGTACGAAGCACCTAATGCTGCACAGGAATCCTCTAGAAGAACAAAGCCATATTTTTCTTTCAAGCCTAACAAGCGTTCTTTATAATGAGGTACTCCCAATACTTGTACAAAGATAACAGCATCGGGAGATTCTGCCTCACACAGACGTTCTAAATCGTCTAAATCAATGCCAAAAGTCTTTGGGTCTGTTTTACCTGGTAGTATTTCTAATCCAAGCTGAATGGCCGGGGATATAGTCGTCACCCAGCCGACTGGGGGGACTACTATCTTTTTGATTCCTTTAAGTAACATAGCTGCATAAACCATTAACAAGTTGGCAGAAGAACCAGAGTTACAAAAGACAGCGTATTTAGTTCCTATAAAATCAGCCCACTTTTGTTCAAACTGTGGTGTTAGTTCGCCTTTAGTCAGCCTGGGATATGTTTTAAGCCAATCACAAAGGGCGTCGATGTCCTCTTCGTTGATTGTTTCTTTGGCCAATGGATATTTAATTTTCATAGTTTTCACCTTCAAGCGCCTTTTTTTGATATGTTTTGTATAAGTTGCACAATCCATTTTCTAAAATTATTGAACTGAAAAAACCAACTTCTTCGCCTGCTTTTCTCATATCCGGCGAACTTCTTATAGGCTCATCTTTTGGATAACCCTCCGGATAATCTGTCAACTCTATGTTAACACTCTTATTAGATATTTTTAACAACAATTTCGCCAGTCCCAGCATGCTTATTTCAGAGTTTTCGTCGCCTCCAATATTATAAGCCTCACCATTCTTGCCCAATATCATCACCCTCAAAAACCCGTTGATTGCGTCTTCTATATGGCAAAACGATCTTGACTGTGCTCCATCTCCAAATATTGTAATAGGTTTGCCAGACAACGCGTTATCAATAAACTTTATCATAACATTGTTCTTCCCCATCCGAGGACCATAAATATTGAACGGTCTCACTATTTTTACTGGTAATTTTTGTTTGGAATGATAGAAATAAGACAAAGTTTCTAGGACTTTCTTGCCCATCGCATAGCTGCTCCTGTCCGAAAAAGGAGATATGGCTCCGGTGAAGTCTTCACAGATCGGAGAGTCACATGTGCTTCCGTACACAGCGGAAGAAGAGAAGCATAAAATTGATTCTACTTCGTGTTCTATAGCCAGATCTAAAACATGCTTAGTACCTAAATATGATAAGTCTAAGGTCTCCACCGGCCTCTTACCATAATCCCGAGGACTTACTATGCCGGCAGTATGCATGATATAGTCAAATTTCCAATTTTCTGATATTTTCGAAAGAGGCTCAACTAAGTTTAGCTTTACAGCTTTTACCGTGTCTGTTTCTTCTATTTCAGAGATATGCTCAACACACAATATTTTGCAGGGAACATTTAGAACATTCTCATTTAGAAAAGAAAAAAATTCGATAAGTGAACGGCCGATGAAGCCGCTTGAACCGGTTAGAAAAACACTTTTTCCTTCTAGATTCTTTGCGACATTATATGTCAAGTTTTTATATATTGAACTGCAGTCTATCATACGTATGAGTACTCACTTCTCCAACCATTTTTGATTACGAAGAGTCCACTCTATGGTCTTTTTGAGAGACTTCTCGAACTCCACAGGAATTTCCCATCCCATGTCTCTCATTTTATCTCCACACAAACCATATCTAAGATCATGACCCGGCCTGAGTCTATGAAAATCTACCATTTCGTATTTTAAAGGCTTCCCCACATATTTTGCTATCATTTGTGCCAACTCTAAATTATCAACCTCTCTGTCGCCGACAATATTGTATTTTTCTCCTACTTCTCCGGTCTCCATTAGAAATACGACCGCGGAGGAAATATTTCTGGCATGTATGTAAAATCTACTGCCGGGTCTTTTTTTATCTGGATATGAGTGTATCAAAACCTTATCACCATTCACGACTTTTCTAATTGTGTTGGGAATAAACTTTTCTACATGCTGTCTTTCCCCGAATGCATTCATGACATTAACAATCATTATCGGGATCCCGTAAGTATTTTCGTAAGCGATACATATATTTTCAGCAGCAGATTTGCTAGCAGAATAAGGATTTGTTGGCTTGTGTCTATCCCATTCCTTATAGGCTGTTTCTCCCGGGGCTGGACCAAACACTTCATCTGTACTAAAATAGAAAAACAACTTTAAATCCGGAAGGCTTCTGGCGTATTCTAACATTTCTACGGTACCGCCGACGTTATTTTCAAAGCAGCTTACAGGATCTTTGATACTGTTGTCTACATGAGATTCAGCGCCCATGTGAACAATCACATTTACATCCTCTCCTATCTCTCGTCGTAGGCCCTCCGGAAAAGGCTTTGCAAAATCAGCCGCAAACACCTTAAGTCTCGGATGAAATAGTAGGCCGGGATCCCGTAGCCTGTCCAGGCCCATACTAGCATAACTTAGTTTGTCTATCACAACCACTTCATGATTTGTAGTTTTTATTATATGATCAACAAAGTGGTGTCCTATAAACCCACAGCCGCCTGTTACCATTATTTTCATATGTCTTTTTCCTCTTTTAGCCAGTTTATAAACGTTAGTGTCGGGTCTTCAAAATACTTTCTTACATAATTTTCAAAATACTCTTTAGCATTGTAGCTCATATTTTTAAGTTTGTCAACAGGATATTCCTGTATTTCACATAGTTTTTTTGTTATTTGATCTGCCGTTAAATCAGAATCGATCTGAAAATAGAATGGATTATCTATACCATATTCGTGCCCAAATACTCTGCAATTTGATATAACAACAGGTATTCTGGAAAAGAAGCACGATTCAAAAAATCTAACCGTGTCGACACCGGTGCCTCTTGGGCATAATGAAAAAGTACTTCTCAAAATCTTTTTACAGTAATCTTTAGTTATTTCGCTATTTGGTCCGGACCTGGCCGCCCAGCTATTATTAAATTCTATATCGTAATCTATAGAACCGTTGGCTAATCGACATGCGTCGGCCATCTTACTCCTGACTCCAAAAGGGTCATGATAGCCTTTAAAACCAAATTTTTTATTGTCATTAAACGTGTGCTTGATTTTTCTATTATTTTTAATGATGTCCATAAGAAGATAGGTGAAGGTCGGCCGAGTAAATATCTTTATGTTCTTTTCAACGTATTCTGTTCGAACACCATTCATAGTTAAAGTACTAGACTCTAGCCAGGTCGGAAGCCTCTTTGTAAGCCAATCTCCCTCTATGTCGCATATATGTTTGTTTTCTTTTCCCGAAAAGTGCTCAAAATCACTCAAATTTGGTAAATCTACTCCATCTGATATTTGCCCCATGTAAAAATACTCGGCGTCCTGAGCTGAGACAATCTGACAATGTTTTTTAATTCCATCCTCGCTCAAGGGAACAGTGTTTCTGTAGATGTCTTCCTTGTCGTGTGCGTGGGGTAGAGCGTTAGGGTAAATATATAATCTAAGTTTTTCCATTTTGTTTCCTATAAATAAAGTTTTTTGCTTGGTGTTCCATTTTTATCCCTCTCTGATAATATTGGAGTTTTTATAATCCAGTCAACATTTAAATCCGGGTCGTTCCAAGATACCGTGACTTGTCCGTCAGGTCCTTCATATTTTTCTGACCACTTGTAATGAAAAATACACTTATCTGATAAACACAAATGAGCATTAACACACCCAGCCGGAACTTCTACGATTTTGGGATCGTCAGATGAGATGATAAAAGTTTCCACGTTTCCATAGGTTGCCGAGTTTTTTCTTAGATCTGCGACTGATAACTGTATTCTACCGGACAAACAGGATATCAGCTTGGCAGTCTTTGAATCGCCATGAAAACCTCTTAAAACTCCGAACCTAGATATAGTTATCTTGTCTTCTACAAAGCTTAGATTAGTGTGCTTGTCCGAGCAAATAGTCCAAATCTCCCCTCTTTCGTCCTGAAACGTATCAAGGAAGGTGATCTTCATGCCGGCGATCTTTTTAGATTCTACTGTCTTTTTTATAGTGGAAGTCATTATTTTTGCGCAATAAATTTTGTTATCATTTTATCATAATCCAGCTCATCTTGGTTCAAAAAGAAATATTTATTTATCATTTGGGTTAATTTATCTGGATATTTAGAAGAACCGTCTGACTCATAGGCTTCTGAATGGTGATTCATGATGTTGTTGCACTCTTCATACCCCAGTCCTGCTTCGTAGGCCTCTTTGTCATTTATAAAATCTAGCGCATTACGATCACAAAGTAGATTATTCCATGGATTATTGTACTTAGCAGAATGATGAGCAGAACAAACAGATGCTCCGTCTACACCTTTTTTGTGAACCACTTGCTCATCTTTCATTATAATCCACCTTTGTTTTGCTCCGGAGGTTAAAAAAGAAAAGGTTGATTCCGTGCAATACGCAGCAAAAACGTCTGGCGCTAATTTTGAATTAAAGGTATTGTACAGTTCATTTGAATATACATGCGTATGTACATTGCATGCTTTTCCGATTGGTACCACAAAATGTTCTCCTACTATTTGCGGAGTTGGTGCCTGATATACAAACCTAGACTCATCTAAAGCATTAAGCGCTTCATCTGTATCTGTTTGTACAGTAAGCATTCCGGGACTTTCAGAAACACACACATCGTGAATTTTTCTTAAAATATCTTTTTGGTTTTCAAAAGTTACACCAGAATCAATATACATATAATAGTCAAATTGGCCAAAATGCTGTATCATCTCGCGCACAGCTTTATTAAAAGTTATATTAACTGTGTGTGGTTCAGAATGAAAACAATAAGATATGTTATTTTTAAAATGAGAATACACTTGTTTAACACACTGAGGCGTGTTCAGACAAGAGGACCACAAGATTTTATAATTATCACGGTCAAAATCTTGGTCTAGTATGCTTTGCATACATTTTATATACCATTCTGAATTATCTCTTTTAATACCACATGTATTATAAACAATTAATATATTTTTATTTTTCATCTTCATTAATCCTAGTTTTCCCATATCGTCTGGATATATCGTTTTTATGCTGTCTTTCTACTTCTTTTGTTGTTTCTTCATTCTTGATGATTTCCAACACATATTTAACAATTTTTTCTGCAGAAGGTGGCAAATTATCTGTCTCATTGGAAAAACCAGCAGTTTTGTCTTCCAATCCTAGAGTATAGATTCGTGTATTAGAGCATAAACTTAAGTCATGGGCTATGTTTTTAGCAATACCATCAGCATAATCATCATCTAGTACCAAGCCGCCATATTTAGAATTTTTTAATGCACTAGACCAAGAATCTTTTACAATAAAAGGCTTAAGCCATAGTTGGTGTGCAATGCTAATCTTATATCCTTTAATTTCTAGAATTCTCTTTGCTTCTTCTGCCGCGAATCTTGTTATAGAGATTGGAAACAACACCATGTCTGATTCTTCATATAATGTGTCTTTTAGAACGTCTTCGTAATCATAACTTTTACGATGCTCTGATACGTATATTACATCGTCACCGTTCATAAAATCTTCATATACAGAAGTATATTCTTCAGATGTCATAGGAGATACTATCTTAATACCTGGCATTCTATAATAAAGAGAATGATGCGAGGATCCAGCAACCGGGCCAATTCCGCCTTCCATGCTTATTCCTCGCACCAGCATGGAACAAGGCATCTTCCATATCTCTTTTGATTTACATGCATAATTTACAATACTAGGGCAATTATACCAATTAAAACCTTGATATCTAATAACATATATTGGCTTTCTTCCTGACAGGGCCGCTCCAGTAACAATGGCGCCGGCTGCAACATCAGCCATAGATAAGTCTACCATCCCATCTTCTTCATAAAGCTCTGGTAAAGTACCGCCGACCCACCCGACTGCCGAAAGACATTGGCCAAGAACCAAACCGTTTGATTCTTTTAGGTGCTTTCTTGTTAGCGATTTAATTGTTTCTCTAACTGTCTTTTCCATATTTTTTTCACTATATCTTTTGTTTCTTCATGAATTTCTACTGCTTCTGATCCTAAAAGGTGCATCTCAACTTTATATCTATCAAACGTCTCATGTGAATCGATTCCTGCGCCTGCATGCCAGTAGAGTCTATGAGTGTTAATATTTAATAACATTGGTTTTTTAAAAATACTTTCACTGTGATTAAATATATCAATTGGATCATCTGTTATGTTATGGCCGGCCAAATTAAAGGCCCGGGCAACATCATGCATTTCCCAGTTTCTACGAACTTTTTTTTCAGTTAAAATTGATAAATTGTTGTCCTCAACTACAAACAACATAGGTAAATTTTTAGTTGAAGCCCAGCCTAAAGCACCTAAAACATAATCTTCTTCGGCCGAGGCATCACCCATAATTGATATAGTCGGCTCCCTACTGGAATAACAGTAGCCGACCGATATTGGAACTTGGCTTCCCATAAGACCATCATGTCCAAACATTTTTATTTTTGGACAATGAATTGAGGCTGATCCTCCCATACCGTAAGCACAGCCGGTCTTTAATCCAAATAATTCATCAATTAATTTAGTAATGTCTCCTCCGTAACTTAAATAAGTAGAGTGTGCTCTATGCTGAGCAAACAAAGCTGGTTTTTTGTCTTTTACAATTTCTGATATTGTTGCAGGTATATATTCTTGACCAGCGGACATATAGGTTGGAATCTTTATGTGCTTATTTTGTAAATGATAGTATACTTGATTCTCAAAATTTCTACACAACGAGGCCTTTTTAAAAACTCTTATTCTAAAATTTTTATAGTTCACAAACGTTTGTCCAATTTTTTATTTTTTTTGCATCCAGTTCTTTAATGTGCTGTAGTTCCTTTACGGCGCTTAAATGTTTATGGTCATCATCAAAAAAAACGCACTCGGACTCATTTTTTAAATAATTGTATTTAGAAAAAGTTTTATATTCTAAAATTTCTACATCGTTAAAGTACTGTTTTAGATTAAATTTTTCAAGCAGCAAAAGAGATGGCTGGATTACTTTTTCAAAACCATACACTGCGCCACATGATAAAAAACCTATCTTTTTATTTTCAGCGTACAATAATTTTAAAAAATCTCTAATTCCACCTTTCAGCACACAGTGAGATCCCACGTCATCTTTTATTGTTGAGTTGTCAACAACAGTATAAGGCGGTATCATTTGTTTCGCCCAAATCTGATTACCATGAGAATCAAATGTATCCCAAATTGTACGATCTAAATCAAATATAAATCTATTTTTTTCTATTAACTTCATTTTGATATCGTTAAAATTATTGAAGAATCAATCATTTTAAATTGTTCTTTTAAAATCTCATATACTTTGCTTGTTATGACGTCCCCGGGCTGATATACAACATCATTATTTTCTGTTTTCAGCCCACCCTTGAGGCACATAAATAGTGCTTCCTCATCTAACAACTTTAAATCATCAGTTGTAGAACATTTTTGAAGTTGTAGTTTACGACCACAGAAGTCAAAAATACCTTTTTTGTAATCATCATCCTCTAACCAAAGACAGTCGTTTTGTTTTTCACTTTCGTACTCTTTACCTTCGTAAGGGCGCAGTTCTCTTCCATAGTTGTCTTTTAGCCTGACTAAATCATCTTTTTTTCTAGGAGTTTCTATTTCAAATAAATTAATTCCTCCATCTGATAGAGCCTTGGTTGAATGAAATAAGCCCCTTCTAATCATCACTTTAGAGGGCGCAGTAAGGTGAAACTTGTCGTTTAAAAAAGATACCTCTGCTTCTCCCTCTAATAAAACTAAACCAGTGTTTTTTTTAGGGTGACAATGTGTTGAGGTACATTGGTCTTTTTCAATATGCAACAACCACAAACCGACGTTGTCGTTTTGATATACTAAATATTCAAAGCCCCATGGTTTTTTAACGATGTTGTTTTCGTAACTCATTTGTTTCTTTGCTCTAAAACTTTATATCCAGTTCTCATCCACTCACCCATAAAATCGTAATGAGGAGAAGAAACTATGTTACTGTCAACTACAACGGGGCCTCTATGATAAGATGCTCCGGCATTGTTGATATCCGCTTCAATAGCATAATAACCAGACACTGTTTTACCTTTGATAACATCTGCTGTAATTAACAGTTGGGCTCCGTTGCACAAGGAAAAAATAGTTTTGTCTAATCCGTTCCATTCACGAACGAATTCAACTATTCCTTCTTCTAACCTTAATTTTTCTAATGCTTTGACCCCGCCGGGAATAATCAGCAAGTCGTACTCTAAATACTTTGCTCTATTTTCGGGATCATCAAAGTCCGTTGTTAATACATCGCCAATCATATGACAACCTAAAATACCATGAAACCTCCCTAATCGATTAGCTACAATTGTAACTTCAAAATTGTTCTCTTTTAGGCTGTGGTAGGGGTAAATAACCTCATGGTCTTGAAATTTTTCCCAAGTTATAATTAAAGCCTTTTTCATAAATTAATCTCCTAAAATTTTTCTTTTTAATTTAATTTTGGTTGAATCTTCAACGTTTTCTCTGGCCGGCCGGCCATATTTGCTTTCCAATAAATTTAAATAATCAGGATTAGTGTGATATTTCGTCCACGCTTCATCTCTAAACTTAAGAATTTGTTGCGCGGTTAAATTATCGTTTGGAAGATTCATAGTTTCATAAGAATGCTGGCTATAGCCAATATACTTATCCGGTAATTGCCAACCTTTTTCTCTGGCTACTAAATGAAGTGGCGAGCCTGGATATGCCATGGCTGAATAAAAGTTTACCATTTCAGTTAAGTTTGACATTGCAAAATCAAATGTATCTTTCATTGTTTCTTCAGTGTCCATAGGAAGGCCAAATATATAATTTGCCCCGACTCCAATCCCAGCATCTTTTATATACTTTATTATATCATCAATTCTAACTTCTTTAAACCCATCTTTGTGAACTTCTTTTCTTAAAACAGTATTTGGGTTTTCTATGCCTAAACCAAGCCAATTAACTCCTGCTTTTTTAAGAGTGTCCAAATACTCAGGTTTGCATGTGTCAATCCTAGAATAAGCCCATATATTAAAATCGTACCCTCTTTCAATGATAAGATCGCATATTTTCATAAAATGTCGTGGATTTAAAACAAATAGTTCATCTGCTATTTTAACGTTCTTTATTCCCATTTTTGCAATCTGATCAAACTGTTTTATGATAAAACTAGGATCCCAGAAACGAAACGTGTTGCTGTGTGAAGAAGCTATGTTACTTCCTTTTTTAGTCCTGTTTATAATGTTAATCATGCAAAAAGAACACTTATAAGGACAGCCCAAACTAGTATATAAAGACGCAAAAGGAGACTTTTCTGTATTATTTGGCCATGCATGCCAGCCTGCAGTTCTATATTTGCTAGGATCTGGAAGCAAATCCCAAGCCATTCCCGGGAGGTCTTTCTCTAAATCTTTTTTAGAAACTATTTGTGACATCTTGCTCAAGACGACGCTGCCGTGTTGATCTCTGTATCCAAGTCCAGGTACCTTCGAGAGATATTGTGCCTCTGTTAAATCATCGACAGATAGAAGACTGCTAATCGTATATACCCCTTCGTTTTGACACACAAAGTCAATCGAAGGTTCATCTCTCAAAACTTCGTCTGGAAAAGCCGCGACATGCGGACCTACAAAAAGTACTTTTAAGCTTGGATTTAATTTTTTTATCTCTTCAGATAATTCGACGGCGCCAGACATGTTCTGGCTGGAAGCGCTTGGCTGCTGCCCGTATATAGCAACACAAACCAACCTCGGGTTTATGTCAACGATTATTTTTGCAGCTTCTGCCGGTAGTAGCCTTTCGGCTTCCGTGTCTAATATCTTAACACCAAAGTTTCTTGTTCTACAGTGGTTAGCTAGCATCGCGGCCCAGATAGGCGGCTCGATGCCGGAGTGTTTTTCTGCTAACTCTTGATAAACTTTCTTTGCAGAATTAGGGTGCACGAAAAGAGCATCTAATTTTCTCATTTTTTCACCTTAATAATTAGCATACCAGGGGCTCTCAATTATTGAAAACGCCTTCTTTAATTGTATTATACCATCATCTAGATCAAATTTGCAGTTAAATCCTTTTTTATAAAATTTTTCACTACTAACAATGTAATCTCTAGTGTCAGGGTCCGAAGTGAACTCTGATTTAATAATTTCCAGTGGCATGTGACCGGCTATTGTTTGTGCTAGCTGAAGCTTGTTCATATTGATCGAATCGTTACCAACATTGTATGTCTCATTTTTGCATGAATCCCAATTTTGAATTGTAAATTGAAACGCGCGACAAACATCATGAATGTGCACATAATTTCTCATAAACTCGCATTCATATAAAACGATTACACGTTCGCGCAGAGCTTTTAACACAAAGTTGTTAACTAGTAGATCCGTTCTCATTCTTGAGCTTGGGCCAAAAACTGTTGCTAACCGAAAAGTAACATGATTTTCAACGTTCTTAAAAGCCTTTTCCGCATCTACTTTGGTAATTCCATAAAGCGTCAGTGGATTGAGCGGAGATTCTTCTGTACAAACTCCGTCACTTTTTGATCCGTACCCAGAATTTGTACAAGGATAAATAGCTAGCTGGTCTTTTGATTTATTGTCTGCTATCCACTTGTTGACTTCAAAATTAATCTCTTTGGCGCCGCGTTCGTCGTCTCGGCACAGAGGAAACCCTACTAAAGCGGCCAGAGGTATAATAACGTCAGCTTTTTTAACATAGTTCTCAAGCTTTTTTAGATCTCGCACATCGCCTTTTACAAAATTAAATTTAGGATGACAAGTGTATCTTAACAAAGAAGTTGCGTCGTACATCAAATTATCGTATACAATGACTTCATGACCGTCATCTAATAAATATTGGGTTAATTCACTTCCAATATATCCGGCTCCACCAGTAATCAATACATTCATCTTGCAACTCTTCCTAAAATCCAATCTTTTAACATAATCCAATCACATGCTTTTGCCCATAGCGGCTTTGAAAAAGCGGCCGGCTTGTTTTTTTCAAAGAAGAAGTGTCCGCTCCAAGCGAAAGGGTATACAATAAAAGGTGTCAACAACAGTAGAGGCCATATCTTCAATTTTACAACAAAAACTAAAAATATCAGCGTCGTTAGCTGTCCGAGCACATGTAGTCTTCTGCATGTCTTGTTTTGGTGTAGACTCAAGTAATGTCTATAATATTCTTTAAAACTCATTTCTTCCAACTAATATCCCAATCTTTAAAATCAGCTGCCAAACAATCAATTTTATAATCTTTACGGCCGCCGTTTAACTCTTGAATCTTATTCTTAGCTACATTTCTAATTCCATTTAAACCGTGAGTTAATTCTAGATTGTTTCCGTCTTTTATTCCCTTGCGATAATTTGATTCGTTATGCCATATGTGCAA
>TARA_R110000824_G_scaffold1178_2_pt1 | contig 12972 bp, 14 predicted proteins | sample TARA_R110000824 | Tara Oceans TARA_R110000824 (sample SAMEA4397747) | marine metagenome | biome: Polar Biome; feature: [MES] marine water layer (ENVO:01000295) within the mesopelagic zone...; material: water (ENVO:00002006), including particulate matter (ENVO:01000060) such as...... | reverse complement strand
GGTGGGCAATACGTTTTAATATTACCATATTTTTGACAACAATAGGAGAACTGGATATCTTCTCCATTATCCCATGTGTAAGGTTTCTCCATCCATAAGTATTTGACCCATTCTTGCTTAAAAAACCACGCGTGGCCCACTAAGTCGACCTCTACCGTCTCTGCGTTGGCGGAAGACCAACCATAGCGGCTGTGACCTACGTATTGATCACTTTCCAGTATTACTCCGGCCCCACCTAGGATGCCGGGAGTAGCTTTCATTGTTTCGAGACAGTTATTAAACCATTCGGCGCCAGGAATGGTATCGTCATCGAACAAAGCAACATATGTTGTATCAGCCAACATAGAAGCGGCAAAACGGCCATAATATTTCCAATTAAAATCATTTCGAAAAACACGATCTACATTCAGTTTGGAAAAGTCGTAGTCTTCGTTGTTCTCGTGGTGATTAACCCAAAGCCAGATTTGCTTGGGCGGTATGGTCTGGTTCCGAATGGCCTCTATTTGCTCTTCTAGATATTCTAGGCGGCGGTAAGCATTTAGAATGACTGTGATATCTTGATTTTGTGGCTGCTTTTCTTTTTTTAGCAGTGTATCGAACAATTCAACCGCAGCTATTCTGCGTCGGCGCATTTCTTCTATAAGGGGAGTGCCGCTCAATTTAAACACCGACTCGCTAGCCGCGCCGATTAATTTAGGTTTTGTAATAAGCTGACAGTTTAGAAACTTGGCCTCGGCGCATATGCGAGAAAACGTTTCCAACACTTTGGGAAAAAAGACAAACCCCTTATAATGTGCCAGTTTTTCAAGCAGCGGTCTTTCTAGAAGAGGTTCTGTGGGTACATCAGATTTGATAATTTCATATTCAATATTATTCTTTTCACAATAAGCTATAGCCTGATGAGTACCTTTGATTGGGTTTGAAGACTCTAGAATCCCAAATTTATCGTTCTTAGGGGTATCAACCAGAGTTTGAATAAAGTCCAGCTTCTCGTCCGACCAAAGACTACACCCAATATTGTGAACATTTGAGATATTAAGATTTTTTTCGATGACCTCTTTACAGATCTTGCTTAACACCACGACCGCAACGGCGTTGGCATAAAATTCTCTATTGATGATTTTGTCTGATGGGGCTTTAAAATCTTTATACACGCTTGGGTCACGCGTTGCAAGATACTTGTGATCATGCTCGTAAATGACATAGTGGTGTGAGGAGAGGGCCTCCTTCAATTGAGCCGATAACGTGGTGAAGTTCCCTATGATGTGGGCATCATATTCGTTTAGCGTGGGCGCCGTTAAATCGCGGCAATGTATGAGGTCTAGCTGGTGGCCCTTTTCGGCCAGTGATTCGAAGAGAACTTTATCATTACTTTCTGCGCCTCCTATTCCGTTATGACGGAAGAAGTCAGCTATAAAAGCGATTTTCATCCCACAGTCTCTACCGCATCCAAATCACTTTGCCACTCATTTTGAACCGTGTACTTCCCCAAAATGGCGTTAAACTTGTCATAGACAATTTTTTTGGTAAAGTTTTTACTTACCCACTTTTGAAGAGTCTTTGCTTGCTTAACGAACCGTCCATGATCTTTGTATACTTCGCGTAAACGCATTTTATAAGACCCCGCTTGGGCGTAACACCACGCAGAGTCAGCTTCAATGACGCCCGCCCACACCGCAGCTTGGTTAACCTGCGATATATCATATTCAACAGTAGCAAAAAAGGGCCGAACCTTTTCGCGGCCTTTCTTGTCTTTTTTAGGCATGCATAGAAAATCCAAATAGCCACTCCATTCTGGAGCTATAACAGGAAGACCCGAATAAGCAGCTTCAAAATGAGGTAAACCGAATCCTTCGCCATGACTTAAACTGACCAGGGCCTTGATTTTTGGATGGGTGTATAAAGAATGGATCTCTTCTTCTAGCATATCGCCATGTAACAGATAAACCTTACATTGGCGTTGCGGGTATTTTGCTAATACTTTCTGAATCGTGTTCCGGGCGCGGACTCGATCAATATTCGAGCCGTTCTTACCAAACGTTTTCAATACGAAGCCCACTTCCGGATTATCGATGAACTCTTCCACAAACCATGTTAACTGGTTTTCTACATTTTTCCGAGGGCCCCACTGAGCCACGCTAAGAAAATTGAAATCCGTTTCTAACTCTAGTCCCAATTCCACTGGTGCGTGTTTCTTTACAGGATAAGGCACAATATCAATGGCGGTCTCACACTTGATAGAAACTGGTGCACCTGTCTCTTTATGGGTGCCGTGATAAGCCGTATTTTCATATACTTCTTTCGAATGGTTTGAAATGGTCACCACGTGATCCATCATGTTCGCTTTTTCAAGCCAGACGGCGGCGACTTTTGTTGTCTCTATTCCCGCTGTAACCCCAATATTAATAGGGGCCATGCGCTCCCATTCATTAGGAATAGTTACTTGTATACTCATATCGTATACGGGGTTGCCTTGCTGCTGATAGACAGCAGTCTTCTTTATTAGGTGGTCCATCCATACGCGTTCATCGCTATCTTCCCATACCCAGCCGGATTGTCCCCAGTTCACAGGCATCAAATAAATGTCAAGTTCCACGTTCTCGCGCATGGCGCGTAAAATAGTGCGTGTGTGTTCTCCGTAACCGGTGCGCGTAAGCGCGGGGCCTCTAACAATAACCTTCATTAGGCCACCTCCTCTAAATACCAAGATTTATAGTTTTTGCGATTTTCCCACGAGCCCATGTTAGCAGCAACGTCGGAAAGTAGCTCTACCCATTTTTTTCCATAGGCTTCAAAATTGTAGTTCTTCAATACATGTTCACGACCTGCTGCGCCTAGGGCAGCGCGTTCCTCTGGAGTCATATTAAAAATATCTAATAAGCCTTGTACAACGCTTTCTTGAGAAAGACGATCTTCATAGATAAATGGGATATCCTGTGACCCGATAACAGCTTTCGAAGTTGGTTCGAGCGCCACACCGAAGTAGTTTTCCCCATCTGTTACTTGTTCTTGTAGACCTCCTGTCATATTAACTAATATTGGAGTTTCGCATGCTAAAGATTCTAGCGTTGCTAGCCCAAAGCCCTCGGCGTCCGAAATATTAATCGTACAGTCCGCCGCATTATACATAAGCGATAGTCGATGCATGTCTACCTTCTCTTGGCTAAACAGCACTTGGCCATCCGTAATACCCAAATTGTTGATAATCGCTTCTAAGTTTTGACCATGCGGATCGTTTATAGCTGTATGCATAACCAGACTGGCCTTATCGTGACCAACTTGGTCCAAAAATTCTTTAAACCAATAAATCAGTGAGCCACTTTGTTTGCGGCGCGCGTTGCGATTATTCCAAAAGAAAAGAAGTTTATCTTCCGAATAATGCGCACCCATTACTCCTTTTTTGAATTTCTCTACCTGATCGGGTGGGTGTTTCTTAAACGCGTCCGTATCTACCGAGTGAGGTATGTAGTGACACTGAACATCGGGAGACACTGTGCGTACGATATCGTCCGTCACTTTAGAAATGGTGGCAACTACATCGTTGGAGTCATAGAATATTTTATTGAATTTCGGGTAGGGATAGTTGTCCCATACGTGGTAATATACCATTGGCACGTGGGGTCTGATCTCATTTTCTATTTCCCAAAGCCAGGACCAAAATCGGGGATCTGTCATAAACCATATAATATCTGGTTTTTCGTTTCGCATGATAGATCTCACGATATCTTGATTACCATAACCATCCACAGGAAAAAGTACCCAGTCGTCGCCGAACTCCTCCGTTTTAATAGGATCATAGCTGGGATGTTTCATAGCGCCGCCTAGGCTTATCACTTTAAACCTACCGGTTCGTAAGAGCGCTTCAATTATATATTTGGTCTGAGTTCCCACTCCGGATGGTGAGAGGGGCATATCGCTCAACGTCAAGATCTTGATTTTTTTATCCATATATACCTCGTTATGTACAGTGTTTTGTTTTATAGTATTCGCATGCGCCGTAACGTCCATAACAGGACAAGCGATTTTTCACGCAATTAGACTTTTTAATATTATAGATGGCTTTATTCAACAACTTAAGAGCATTTTGTGTTTTTTTTGTTCCGGTGCTCACTTTGAATATTTCTACAACATTTTTTTTGGCTGTGCGCTTTAATAAAGCAAAGTGCGTATCTACTGTCAAGGGATCTATTTCATGTTTTGTGCACCAAAAATGTTTATAAAGAGTAAGCTGGTACGTTATCATCTTATCGGACTTTTTACGGGTATCCCATCCCCATCCGCAAGTCTTCCAGTCAATAACATGGTGCTTTTTATCTTCAGTCCGGATCACTAAGTCTATGAAGCCTTTAAAGTCATAATTAACGGCGTCAATTGGCTCATAGAGCTTTTCTTCAACCGCAACCAGTTCAAAGGCGCCGAAAGTCTTTTTTAGCCCGGGTAAGATATGTTCAGTTAGCTTTTCTCCTTGACTGCGCATGCCGGTAATCAACTCAGAGTTAAACTCCATTTCGGGCGCCTCTTCTTTAATCCTGCGCAAGTTTTTCAAGAACTCCTCTTGAAATAATTCTTTAGGGTCGAAAGTTAGTGGCACGTTGGGATCACGGCTTTGAACCATGTTCTCACATACGGTATGAAGAGCCGTACCAAAGGCTGTATGCTCATTTCCTTTAAATTGGTTTATTCTCTCGATGTAATTAAGTTTGTGTTTCCATGGGCATACGACCCACTCTTTCAATTCTGAATATGATATGTGCGCCATTTATTCCTCGCTAGCGGTCTTCTTTAGGGGTTTTCGTTTGGGTACCGCGTTTCGCGATGGCGTCATCGCTTTAACGGGTGGCGCTAGGGTTTCCTTTTTAGTCTTTTTGGGGCGCGCCTTTTTGGGGTCGGTTTCTGTGTTATAGACAGCAAAGACCCAGCTGTTAGTCAGCGCGGTGCCGGAAGTATTATTGGCGTAGCCGCGGCCAATTGATAACTCCTTGAGGATTTTTAACTCCGGTCGATTGGTTTTCACCCATTCTATGACATCTTTGGTTTTTTGAGATAAGGGGGCGCCATCTCGTATTTGAGGTTTAAAGGTTACTTGTATATGAAGTAGGCCTTTTTTCTCTTTTGTTTTATATTCCATTTGCTTCTTCCCTTTTGTGGTTATAAAGTGTGTTTATTTTGGTATAAAGTACGGGGCTGATTTCTTTTAGTTTTTTGCGATCACCTAAAACATAGTTTTCAAACCCGTTTGCCCAGTATTCTTTAAGGGATGTAACCGCGTACGGAGAGTAAAATAACTCACTGCTCATATTCCGCAAAGTAACATATCCTATGTCTTTATATAAATAATTGTCAAATTTACTGTCGTAATCCGGATTCAAAAAATAGATCATGTTAGCTCGATCTTTCTTCGGAAGCAAGTGATACAGGTACTTTCTTTTGGCTAAAAACTCTCTCTCCACTGCATCATCAGCAAACAAGTGATCATAATTTTCTTTCTCTAGTGAATGAGCTAACTCGTGTACAATGTCATCAATCATATCCTTCTCGTTATCCTGTGTGTTGGATACATATATTGCCCCATCCTTGTAAAGAGCATTCAAGTGGTTAGCGTCGTTAAACAGTCTCTCAAAGCGACCGATGTATATGGTATCGATATTGTTTACCATGGTGCTGGGAACTAATTGCTTAATACGCCCTAGCACATTGTTTACATCAACCTGCGGGGATAATTCATCCATAATATAAACTGGTTTGTCGTATAGATAGAATTCTTTTAGTTCTTTTTGAGCCTTGGTACTATTTTTGCGAATGTATTTTTTCATTATATTCTTTGAACAGTTTTTCGCCATTCTCTACATCGGCTAGCCCTTGACTATAACCGCGAATAAAATTCTCTTCGGCGATTACTAAAAGAAACTCTGGAAACTCCTCGGCAACAGCTTTAACTATCATTTCCACGTTCACTTCATCGTCTTCAGGCGACTCTTTTTCTCCTACGTAATTAACTAACCATTTTTTAATAGGGGTGTTTTTAGCCACCGCTTTTAAAAGGTCGGGATTCTCATCATCATTATTATAACTCATATTTTTCTCCAAGTCAACATTAATATTATAATTATTTAAATTTATTTTTTAAAGGATTTTCGAAGCAATCGTGGCGATTTTTGAACGTTCGCCCTTTACCAGGCTCACATGGCCACTTAATTCATAAGATTTAAATTTCTCTACAGCGTGAGTTAGTCCATTGGATGTCTCATCGATATAAACGTTATCTATCTGTTCCACATCTCCGGTCAAAACAATTTTGGTATTTTCTCCAACGCGGGTAAGAATGGTCTTAAGCTCATGCGCTGTGAGGTTCTGTGCCTCGTCAATAATAATAAAAGCGTTAGAGATCGACCGGCCTCTTATATAAGTTAATGCTTCTACTTCAATAGTTCCATTCGCGATATACATTTCTAAAGCCGCTTTATCATTTCCCATCAAAAACTGAAGGTTGTCTTGGATAGGCGCGACCCATGGCGCCATTTTTTCTTCCATTGTGCCCGGTAAAAAGCCAATATCTCGGCCCATGGGCTGAATGGGGCGCGAGATGACGAGCCTTTTATATTTGCTTTCTTCCATTACTTGGTATAGACCTGCAGCTATAGCTAAAAGTGTTTTACCAGAGCCTGCTTTTCCCACTAGCGTTACAACTTCGATATCGGTGTCTTGTAGCAACTCCAAACAAAATATTTGTTCCTTGTTTCTTGGTACGACGCCCCACATTCCTTGTTTGTGTACACCATTAATACGCTTTAAAGGCTTTCCGTATCCTTTAAAGCGCGCCAGGCCGGTCTTCTTTTCGTTTTGATTGGAAACCAGCATAACAAACTGATTTGGCATCAAGCTTAGCTCGTCTTCTTCGATATAAATTTCTTCATCTTGATAAAACCTATCAATAAGGGGTTCGTCAACTAACTGTTCAGTGAATCCTGTATAAATGTGGCTAGTGTCTTTTACCACCTGATTCGACTGGTAATCTTCAGTAACCAGACCTAGGGCGTCACATTTGACGCGCATGTTGATATCTCGGGTTACCACCACCACTTTTTTAGTGGGGTAAGCAACCTGTTGGTTAAGGGCGACGGCTATAATTTCATTATCCGCCACTGTAAGATCTAAGTTTTCCGGAAGGTCTTCAGTGGAACAGAGTTTTACCGATATCGTTCCGAGGCCTTTACCTAGGCGTACACCTTTGTAAAGACTACCTTTTTCACGCAAATTGTCCAGCTTGCGAATGGTTTCCCGGGCGTTGGCGCCCACACTATCCTGTCGTTTTTTATGATTATCAATCTCTTCGAGTACCTTAAGAGGAAGGACAATATCGTTGTTTTCAAAGGATCTTATACTGTTGGAATCAGTAAGGCATACACTAGTGTCTAAGACATATATTTTTTTTGGCATATAAAGCTCTCCTATATAAATAGTTTTGCTTTTTTTATTCAAAAACAAAACATTTGTTTTTTTATTCATATTTATTATATGAAAGGTGATAGCTATGGAGTCCCCGTAAACCAAATAACTGTTAAGCTTCTTTTGCTATTCATTCTCTTATCCTTTTCTCTCTTATCTTGTGGTGTCATTCAAGCTAGTGATGCAACACCAGTTTTTCCTCGCACTTCTTTTATCTTCATAGAAAAAAAGCTTTTACTTCATCAGTGTGGTACCTTTCAGTGCCGGGAAAAACAGATGAGTTCCGTCGCTTCGGGGTTTATTGTCAAAATCACTCCGCACGGCTCTTATGGGATTACTGCGGGGCACGTATGTGAAAATAGTTATCCGATCCTTCAGCCCCCCATCCAGAAGCTTTCAAACATCTTTGTTTTGACGCTTATGGAGAAGAAATATCGCGCTGTTGTGTTAACATACAATATGGAAAGCGATTTATGTTTATTGTATATTGACGGATTGACCAAGGGGATTAAAGCACTCGATGTCTCAGAAGACCCGCCGAGGGCCGGGGATAAGGTTTATAATCTGGCCGCACCACGTGGAATATTCATCGAAAATATGGTGCCCATCTTTGAAGGGCGTTATAACGGAGAAGGCTCACCGTTTGCTTTTTATTCATTGCCCGCAGCCGGGGGAAGCAGTGGTTCTATGATTATTAATAGCGATGGAGAGGTGGTGGGAATGGTACATTCGGTATATGTGCGTTTTCCCAATATTATTTTGTCCCCTACCTATACCGACTTATATCGTTTTGTTCATTATAATCTTTATAAATACGAAAAATACCGTGCTGTAATGGAAGATTTAGAGTTAAAAAACATTTTCATCCCCAAGGAACGGGTGCTCTAAGATTTTTCCCAAACTTTTCTTCCAGATTTGGTAAGCACCTTACGAAGATGTGTATAAATGTATTTCCCTTTAAGATACTCGTCGGCAGATAACCTCTCTATGAATTCATCTAGTCCTACAGACTCGAACCATCGATGGCAAAGTCGTACGACTGCGGCGTCATAGGTACCTCTATCTGTACTAGGATTTACGCGGTAAAAACGCTCAAGCGCTGCCACGTTGTCAATATAAAAAGTAATTTTTGTCCCTCCGCCTTTTGGGGCATAGCGAAGTTTAATGGACAAATTAGAAGGTTCACACACATAATCTGCTTCTTTAATAAGAGATTTCATTGTTAAACAATATCAAACAAGTGTTGGTCAAAAACGCTCATCTGCTTTAAGTAGTCGCGGCCATATAAGCCCCTCATGGCAGCTGCGCAGCTACTCAGCAGCGAATTGCCGTCTTGCGGTGTAAAACAATATCCTGTAACTAAAGTTTCGCCACTAAGCTGGCCTACATATAAAGAAGGCAACGAAACGACCGTGTGGTTGTATATACGGCCATAAAACCCATGGTCACGGCCAAAAGAGAATACCTTGTTTGCGGATGCTTTGTGAGTTAACGCAATAAATTTATTTTTTTCTAGTAGATTTATGATAGCCTCTTTCGAAAAAGTCCCCTTGATCTGAAGACTAAAACGAATTACATGCATGTACTGGCTATTAATTTTCAACGCGCTTGAGAAAATATTTGGGATCTGGTACATGGTATTAAACAAATCAAAAGTATCTCTGGCGTGATGGGTGCCAAATCGAGCATCTGTGTGTGCGCTTGGTTGTGGAGAGGCTATAAAGTTTCCTTCTTGACTAATATCGTTTGCGCGGCGGATACATGTAAAGTCTCCATAAACTAAATTTGTTACATCAGGCGTAAGAGTTTTAATAAGAGAAGAAATATTATGGGTATTACAGCTAACGACCTGAATGAAATCCACTTCTGGGTCTAAAGCTTTGTCGTTGATTCCATAAGCGTAGGGCATCCCAAAACCCTTTTCGCTTCCTTGAGCAATAAAAAGTCGCTTCTTTTTTCCACCAGTTTTAGGCAAATAATACAATTCTTTATTTTCGTTTCCTGCTGGAGTACAATCAATTACCACATCTGCTTTCTGGAGGGCCTTTTGATAAACACAAGCCACTTTGTGTCCTAGACTTTCAAATTCGCTTTTTGTGGCTGCAAAGGTGACCAATTTGGCGCCGCGGCGGGTTAAACTCTCCACCTTAGCAATTTCATCGACTAGGGGAGTGCGTTTATGGAAATATACACTTTGAAGGCCAAGTTTGTGCCTCATATCTGCCAATAGACCGATTAAAGGCTCCCCGATTGTGCCGGTGCCAATTATGAGAATGTTTTTTTTCATCATGCCGTGTTATTGCTCTTATTCTTTTTTTTAGTAATTTTAGGAAGGGGTTTTTTCCATGTTTTGATTTTATATAGAAGACCGCCGCGGCCAAAACGACGAATCTTCACTAGATCAAATTTCTCTAGTAATTCGTCTCTTTTTACTGCTGCGTCTTCATAAATTGTAAAAGTACCCGCATCTTTCCATATTTTAGTGTGTATTACAGTATCATCTGACATCTTTACCTCCAAATCTTTTTCAAGTATACAGGAGGCGTGTGGGGAAATTAAGGAAAATTACATGCCGCCGAGTAAGGATATCGCGACGAGCCCGGGCAGCGGTTCTTTAACGTATACGCCGGAGAAAAGCGTTTCAGCCCTACCACCAACATAAGAGAAGGCGGCTTCTAGTCGGTTGCTAATCGCTGGATCATTGGCCATCTCAGAAGTCACAATCAGAAGAAGGACGCCGGTTTTTGGCTGCTTGGTCGGTGCCAAACATGGCGAAGATTTCAAACACCCCTGAAACACAGCGGAGCCCAAATCCGGGATTTGCGCATTACGCACAACAGTACTTCCGATAAGAATTCTCCCAGGCGTTTGAAAGCATTTTTCTAAATCTTTAGAATCGAAAGCTTGAATCGGTGAAGATTCGCTGGCTAGTTTAAGTACTTGCGCAAAGAGTTTGGCAAAGTTCGTATTTGCCGCCGGGTACATATTTAACATCCCGACCTTGCCGCGCAGAAGCTGCAGCTGTTTCTCATTATCAATGACTATATGAGTTTCTTTTTTAACATCTCGAAGTACTGACGCGCAATTAGTCTTAATGGTGGGGTTCAATAACTCTTGTGCTGTGGGTTTGCTCACCACATAAATAACTTTTCCGGAAGCTTCAATAGACGATAGATAGCGAGTCATGGACTTATGTAAAGCGTACGCAGCGGATCCGGTGCCACCGCCGCCACCAATTAGTACAAAAAGCCAATCGACTTTTCCAATTCGAGTTCGTAAAGCATCCTCTAAGAGAGCGCTATTATCGCTAAGCACCTGTTTCCCAAGGTCAATATCTTTGCCCACGCCGTCCGCTCCAGGAATTAAGAGAAAGTTTTCGGGATTAACGTTTTCAGGCAAGTCTTTATCAGTGGTGTTGACCAAAATAGTCTTATTGAATCCCATATCTAGGAACCCCTTGGCCATTTTGCCACCGCCGCCACCGACTCCAATAAATGCGCAATTGAGCGCTGTGCTAACAGCATTCTCTTCCAACATTCTTTCGTCCGGAAAAGGATCATCGCTGTAGGCCTCGGCAAAATCAAAATCATCGAAGCCTAGCGATTCTTCTTGAGGCATTTCCCATGTGGATTCAACAGCCGGTGGTTCCGGTGTCGCAGCATCAAGTTCTTCTTCAAGCTCTTCTTCGAGTTCTTCGTAATCCTCAGATTCCCAGTCGTCGCTCATGATAATTTCTCCTGTATTTGTGGCACTATAAATAGTAGATGGAGGGATAAAAGTAATTAAAAGGGTGAAGGCGTCGGTTGTGCCCCGCGGGTCCAAAAAGCCTTAAAGAAATAAACGAAAAAAAGAAAGGCCGCAGATTCCATGGCCCGGATTTATACGGCGAATGAAGAGCCGCAACCACAGGTGCCTGTGGCGCTGGGGTTCTCAAAATGGAACCCGGAGAACTTGAACGACTCAATGTAGTCGATGGTCGTACCGTTTAGGTATTGGTAGCTCATGGGGTCGACATAAATCTTTAGGCCGCTGCATTCGATGACTGAATCGCCGTCATTCTCTTGGTTTTCCAGATCCATATCATAGGTAAATCCAGAGCAGCCGCCACCGATGACCGCCAACCGGAGTCCATGGTCTTTTAGCCCTTGTTCCTGGGCCATTTCCTTGACTTTAGATATCGCTTTATCTGTAATCATCATGATCAACCTCTCTCGCGTAGTAAATTTGGTGGAGACGCCGGGAGTCGAACCCGGGTCCAAAAAGCTTCAAAAGAAAAGTCGTTCACAAGAGTAGGTACGTTCACCACCTAAGTACCTGCCACCCGACTTGCTGCCGGGGTATTCCATTTACCACTCTTAAAGGTGTTGGCTACCAAAATTATATAGTTACTATATAATCAAAACGCCCATCTGACTTTAAGCTTCAGGTTGAAACACAGTTGAGCTAGGTTATTTGAACCCTTAAAAACTAATACATGATATCGTATGTATTACCGAACTATCTTTTTTAATAAAGCGCTAGTAGCTTCAGATTACGCAGCTAAGGCGTAATCAATTTCAACGTTATCGTTGGCAATTAAATTTTTAAGTATTTTGGCTGTGATACTTACACAGTCTTGCACTTTTCTTTATTCCTTCTTTGTCGAAACCGTTTCGTCCCCATTTCTTTCATCTTCAAAAAATGATTCAATATTGTACTTTTTAATTAGCTTACGAAAGTCTGTATAATCAATTCCTAGGAATTTAGCGCTTTCATTCTTTGATCGGCATATACTGACCGCAGTCTTTAATACAGCTTCGTTAGTAATATTACGTATGGAATTCCAGAGCGGAATTCCATAAAACTTACCTCCTAAAATCCTAGTAGAAAGCTCTAGCTTTATCGCAATCAAATCTTCAAGAGATAAATTACTAATATAACTTAAGGTTTTATTATCTACTTTTTCTTCTTGAGATAGTTTAGATATTATACTATAATGTTCGTATAAACCGTAATATTTCTTTCTTTTTTTCCAACTCATAGGTAACTAATATTATTAAATTATTTTAATTATATCATATATTTTAAACTAAGTCAAGTAATAATATTAAATAAATTCTTCTTCAGTATCTTCGAGCGCTCCTGCAGGCTCGGGATCCGTAGTGAGGGATGGTTCTTCCGTTGGGGTGTCATAGTCTGGAGATGATGGTTCCGTGAGGTTGGTTGAAAGTTCATCTTCGAACTTATCGAAATAAAGTTTGAGATTTGTTAACAGATAGTCATAAAAAAGTTTACGATCTTCCTTATCAGCCAAACTTTCGTAGGCATCGATAATTTGAGTCTCTACTTTGTTGAAAGTGTTTGAGGCGAAATTTCGCCCAGTAATATCCTCGCCCTCAAGGGTGAACTCATCTCCATCTTCTTCTTCCTCTTCTTCGGGCTCAACGTCTTGCTTTCGGACTGGAATAAACTTGTCTTCTTCAGAGTCCTCATCAGATATTGAAAGAGAAAGATCTTGTTCTTCGAGATCTTCAGGAGAGCCGTCGT
>TARA_R110000824_G_scaffold392767_3_pt1 | contig 12984 bp, 14 predicted proteins | sample TARA_R110000824 | Tara Oceans TARA_R110000824 (sample SAMEA4397747) | marine metagenome | biome: Polar Biome; feature: [MES] marine water layer (ENVO:01000295) within the mesopelagic zone...; material: water (ENVO:00002006), including particulate matter (ENVO:01000060) such... | reverse complement strand
TTACCAGCCAATCACCCTTATAAAAGTTCTGCTCCCCAAATCGGCGGCGGCGGCGGTGGGGGTGGTTCTGGTAACGACGAAGGCTCAAAATTTAATATTAATCCAGAAGGGGCTCCTGATGGTCCAGTGATCAACCGGTATAACTCAGCAAATACTAATTACAATAAACTTAATGGAACTGAACAAATACCATTTGCCTTACAACAGCCGGGTGCCTTTTCTCTAAAAAGAAGAGCTGTTGCTTATCAAATCACTCGTGGAGATACAAATGAATAAATTTTTAAATGAAAGCGGTAATATTTTTAAAGCTGCGGAGGGCAGCGCTGAAACAATTCGTATTAAGCGTGAAGATGTTGATCCCACCCTTCTATGGTTAGAAGATTTTTTAGGTATTAATCTTGTTAATTTTAAGTTAGGTACAACTGGTAAGAAAGAAACTTCTGGTGATTTAGATATTGCTATCGATAAAAATAAGGTCACAAAAGATGATTTGGTTAAAAAATTAAAAATATGGCTAGACAAAAACCATCCAGAACTTAATTTAGCAAACTTAAGCGCAAAAGAAGCAAAACAAAAGTTACGCCAGTGGATTGCAAAAACAGGATCATCAGTCCATTTTAAAACTCCAATTCGTGGAGATGAAGCAAACGGCTTTGTCCAAACAGATTTTATGTTTGGTAATCCAGATTTTATGCTTTGGGCTATCAAGGGTGAACCAGAAGGTGAATATAAAGGTCGAGACAGACAGCTACTCATCAATGCCATCGCAACCCAACGAGGATTCGCGTGGAGCCCTTTCTTCGGATTAAAGGATAGAGAGACAGGGGAAAGAACAAACAGCCCGCAGGAGGTCGTAGACAAGGTTTTAGGACCTGGACACAAGCCTGAAGATTTTGACAGCATTCATACAGTATTTAAAATTATCTCTGATAAAGAAAAATACCCTGATGATGTTTATGACGCGATTCGCGAAAAAGCAGATTTTGAGTTTCCACACCGCGATGAGACTTTAGATGAGACAAAAAAAATCGAACCTCGTATTCAGCACGCAGAAGATTTAATCTTCTTTGAAGGCAGCGAAGGTGCGCTACGCGCATTAAAAGCACTTGAAAGAATGAATGACCCTGAAAGACGGCCTGAAACTTCATTGAAGTGGGATGGATCGCCAGCAGTAATTTTTGGTCGTGATACAGATGGTAAATTTATTTTTACTGATAAAAGTGGATTTGATGTTAAATCTTATAAAGGGAAGGTTGAATCAGAAGAAGAAATGGAAGGTATGTACCGTTCCAGAGCACAGCGTGCCGCTAAAAAGATGGGGGTGACTCCAGACGAAGTATTTCAAAAAAGATATTCTAACATAACACCAAAAATGCAAAAAGCATTTAGACTTGCAGAAAAGTCAGTTGATGTTGATTATCGTGGTTATTTCTTTGGTGAGGTTCTTTATTTTGAGAGACCTGAAACAGAAGATGGCAAGTTTACTTTTAAGCCAAATATGGTTAAGTATAAGGTTGATGTCAATTCAGAAATAGGTGAAAAAATTGCAGATTCTGATGTTGGTATTGTTTTACACCTAAAGAAAGATGTTGAAACTCTTGAGAATCAACCACTAAATTTTGAAGGTATGACACCAGATCCAGATATTCTTTTTTTCGGAAAAACATTTATTGAGAAACCAATTGGGGTTGATGATGTTGAAATTTCAGAAGTAATAAATTTTGTACAGCAAAATTCAGCAGCAATCGATGAATTCTTTAATGCTGATAAGCTCCGCAAAATTGCACTCTCAAATCTGCCATCTTTATTCTATACATATCTCAATAGCAAAGTAGATACGGGTTTAGAGAGTTTAGGCGTCGATTTTATTGAATGGATGAATAACAAACCAAAAATTTCAGATCAAAAAAAGAAAAATGTAACAAATTATATTTCTGAGAATGAAGAGACATACAAGGTTATTTGGGATATTGTTTCAAGAACGATGAAAGTCAAAGATGATATTATTACAAACATTGATACTGAAGGTGGATTACCATTTAGTCAGTCTCTCGGAGACGAAGAGGTGGGTGAGGGATATGTCCTTTCCGATGAAGGCAAACTCATCAAATTGGTTGATCGTTCTAAATTTACAAAAGCAAATCGTGCTGTGGTTAGAGAACAAGTTGATTTTGATGACGAGTTATTAGATCTTGAAGATTCAGAAACACATGTCTTTATTCCAGGGGGGTTTAAACCACCACATAAAGGGCACCTTTCCTTACTTCTTCAAGCAGTAAAAAAATATCCTAATGCTATTATTCATATTACAAGTGGACCAACAAAAAGAACTGCGGGTGATTTAGAAATTAGTGCTGAACAAGCAAAACCAGTTTGGGAAAAATACATTGAAAAATATGGAATTAATAATGAAGTAAAGCTTGACTATTTTGACCGTTTTGAAACAAATAGAAAAAAGAAAGATGGTTCTACAATAAGTTCAACAAGCCCATTCTTAAGAATTGGTCTTAGAATGGAAAATGAGTTAGATCCAAATTCAAAAATTGTAGCAGTTTCATCAGAAGATACACATATTGATTTTATTAAAAATGCCGTAAATTACCTAAATGATAAAAAAGGTAAAAATCTTACTTTTGAGCCTTTAAAGGCAGATAAGATTGAAGTTGAGCCTGGAGTTAAATTTTCCGCTACTGAGATGAGAAGAGCAATAAGTGATGACGATTTTGATATTTTTAAAGCCTTTATGCCAGAAAAACTTTCCGACGATGATATAAAACAAATATTTAAGTTACTTGGCGGCAGCCTAGAAGAGTCTTCTATGGGCGGCGGGGCTGTGGCTGGGTATTCTCTCCCTTTTATTTCGGGTGAGAAGAAGCCCAAAGAAACTATTTATAGAGAACAATTACGTTATGTAATCAGACATTTTATTACTAAAGAGAGGCATCAAATGTTAAATGAAGAAAAACAATTAAGAGAAATTATTAGACAGATACTTAAAGAAAACGATACTCCAACAAAATCTACTGGTTTGAATAAGTTAATTCAATCATTAAAAATTGCTTTACCGACAATAGAAAGTGGCTATAAATCTTTAACTACTGATAAAGGACAAAGAGACTCATTTAAGCAACACTATCTTAAAGCGTTAATCGATACTCTTTCACCTCAAGATGCGATTCGTAATGCTTCTGGCGGCGAATCTATTGGTATGCTTGGCGGTTCTGCTCTTGAAGAACAAGAAGAAATTGAAATTAATGTTAAAGACGACAGTGATCCAGCAGATTTAAGTGCAGACATCGAAGGCATTGAATCAGAAGATATTACTCAAATTAAAAAAGATGCTGGTGTAACACTAAAAGATATTGAAGGTCAGAAGACAAATATTCCATTACCACAAATCCCAGGATTAGATGAAACTGGTAGAGATGAATCAGTAGATGTATATAAAAAGACTATTGATGCTGTAACAAGAAACTACAGAACCCTACATGACGAAAACGATAGAAAAGAATTTAAAGAATATCTTGTAACTAATTTATTATTATATTTTGACAAATTTGAAAATGATATTTCTCCAGAGTTGAGTCCTGTTACTACATCTGAATATGAAAAACAAAAAGCAGACAAAGAGCAATTTACTTCTCAGGATAAAGAGACAGTAACAGAAGATATTAAAAAAGCAATTATAGAGACCTTAAAGAATAATTTATTTTAATGAGAAAGAATTTAAAAAAGAATTATTCTATAAAAAAAAAGCTTAGATTGGAAAAGAAGATAGATGAGGATTTTGAGATAAGATTAAATCACCTTACCCTTGAAGACATTATAGCTCTTAAACTTGAGTTGTCAAGTAAAAACTATAAAGGTAAGTTCTACGGCCTTCAATTATACAAATACATTCAAGACATTGCAAGAGATGCAGTAGTTAAGTTTGCTATTGCAGCAACAAATTCAAAAATTAAAGCATCTTATTTATTAGGAATCTCTTATAAGCAATTAAAATATTTACAAAATGGATATGACTATGAGGCTTACTTTGACACTACCCACTTAACAGATAAGCCTTTTGATGATACTATTTAAGTATGAAGATTTCAGAACTAGAAATTGGAGAGTTCTATATAATAAACCCAATTACTAAAAAACAAGTACTAACTAACAAAGATATTTTAAAACAAGTACGAACTAATAAAAATAATTTAAAACTAATTTCATCTTCTATAATACACAAAGAATCTATATCATATAAAAAGTTTTTGTATGTTTATGTAGGTGCAAAAAAAGAACGAGTGGATAAAAAAAGACTTGACAGTAAAAGGATAGTTAGTTATAATTATAAGCGTCACACAATGTTTTGTGTAGAAACTGGTGAAAAATTTATAGTCTCCAGTTATGATATTCAAACACATTTTATTAAGCCAAAGAAATAGGAGGTTACTATGGAGGCAAACACATTATTCGGACGACCTTGGAGAACAACAAGTCGATTCGATACATTTGAAGCAGCGGATATGGAAAGAAAGAAGCTGTCTTTAGATAAAAATTTACAAGTTAAAGTTAAAAAACAATTAAAGGGATTTGTTGTTAAAGTTAGGCTGAATTTAGAAGAACAGCCCAAACGATTAAGTGGTAAAAAACAACGAAAAGAGAGGAAGAATGATCGCTGATGTTGTAGTTGGTCTTCAGTATGGTGATGAGGGGAAGGGAAAGGTCACTCATCATCTTTGCAAGACAGGTGGATACACTCACGTTTTACGATTTAATGGGGGGTGTAATGCAGGCCATACCATCTTTCATGAAGGTAAGAAATTTGTTACTCACCACATCCCAGCAGGTGTTTTTTTTGGGATTAAAAGCATAATTGGAAATGGTTGTGTACTTGACCCTGAACAATTTTTTAAAGAAATAAAAGAGATAGAAGACGGCGGTATTAATACAAACGGATTAATTTATATTGCAGAAAACTGTCATGTTATCACGAATTCTCATAAAGATGAAGATGGTAAAGATAATAAAATTGGTACTACAAAACGAGGAAATGGTCCTGCTTATCGTGACAAATACGATCGTAATGGGATTATGGCAAGGGATGTTCCAGAGCTTAAACCATATTTGATTAACTTACACGATGAGTTTTGGAATCATGGTGAGGTAAAAATTCTTTGTGAAGGGGCTCAAGGTTTTGGATTGGATATTGATTGGGGTGATTATCCCTATGTAACTTCCAGTCATTGTCTAACATCTTCAGTTATGTTAAACGCTATACCTCATTATGCGATACGTGATGTTTGGGGTATCGCTAAAGCATACGAGACCTATGTTGGGGCAAAGAAATTTCAACCGCTAAATAACAATATATTCGAACAGATTCAAAAGGTTGGTCAAGAATACGGCGCTACAACAGGAAGAGTGCGGCAATGCAATTGGATTGACCTTCCTTTTTTGAAACGCTCAGTACAATTGAATGGAGTTAATAAAATAGTTTTTAATAAAATGGATATTTTAAGAGAGGTCGATCATTGGAGTTTAAAAAATAATAATGGTAAGAATAATTTTTATGAATACTTTTCAATAGAAGAAGACTTTGTTGATCGTATTGAAAAGTATTTGAGTAATTCTGTAAAAGATATAGAATTTTACTTTTCAGATAATCCCTATAAAATTTGAAAAAACAGTTATAAGATATAAAGTACATACGTTAATTAAACTAATTACGAAAGGAAACAAAATGACAAGATATTATTGGTGTGATGATAAAACTAAAGAAAAAATTGAAGAAACTTCTCATGATGAAAGTGGAGTAACCCCAATAATTTTAATGGGTGCCTCTGAAGGCCAGGGTCCGGTTGATTCATGTGTTGACATTTCAGATAATACAATTATGTTTTATGGAGAGGTCAGTGAAAGAAACGCAAAGTTTCTCAATAAGGCAATTAGAATGCTTGATAAAGATTTACAAGTTTTTAAAGTTAAATACGATTCTAATCCACCACCGATTAAGCTACATATTAATTCTTATGGAGGGTCTATTTTTGCAGGACTGTCTACGGTTGATGTAATTTTAAATTGTAAAACACCAGTTCATTCTTATATTGATGGCTCGGCAGCGTCGGCAGCAACTTTAATTTCAGTGGTTGCAGATAAAAGATTTATATATCAGAATTCCCACATGCTTATTCATCAACTTACTTCTTCAATGTGGGGTAAGTTTGAGGACTTTAAAGATGAAATGGAAAATTTAGACATGCTTATGACTAAAATTAAAAATATTTATAAAAAAAGTACTACTATGAGTACAAGACAAATTACAGAAATACTTAAAAGAGACAAGTGGTTTGATGCTGAAAAGTGTGTTGAGCTTGGACTAGTCGATGAGATTGTAGAAAATGGCTAAAAAAACTTATATTTTAGATACAAACGTATATCTTTCTGACCCAACAGCCTTTAAAAGCTTTGGAAGAAACGATGTCGTTATTCCTTTAAAAGTCCTTGAAGAAATAGATAAGCATAAAAAGCGACAGGATGGAGTAGGGGCTAATGCTCGCCACACTATTCGTCTTTTAGATGAATATAGAGGTAAAGGTTCCCTTGAAACGGGAGTTCGTATTGAAAGGGGTAAGGGTCTACTCAGAGCTAGAATCTCTGACATTAATGTTCTTCCAGTCGAATCAAATAAAACAGATCCAGATAACATTATTCTTGCCTGTGCTTTGAACGAAGTTAATGATGGCAGAAAAGTAGTTGTTGTTTCCCGTGACATCAACCTCAGAGTCCGCTGTGACGCCCTTGGAATGGATTGCGAAGGCTACGACATAAACCAAGTCGTTAATGACCGTAGCGAGCTTTACAGAGGCTTTGTAAGGCACTTAGTAGATGATCAAACAATTGATCATTTCTATCAAGGTGAAAAAATCTTTGTCGATAAGGAAGAAAAATTATTATTGCCAAATCAATTTGTCATGTTGATCTCTAATTCTAATGAGAAGAAAACAGCATTAGCTAGATTCTTAGCATGTAACAAACCGCTTATTAGAGCAGGAATCCACAAGCATGGAGTTTGGGACATCACCCCAAGAAATAAAGAGCAATCTTTTGCTATCGATTTACTGTTGGATCCAAATATTCCTATTGTATCCCTCATTGGTGCCGCTGGTTGTGGCAAAACTCTATTGGCTGTGGCTGCTGGGTTGGAGCAGGTTTTAGAAGAGGGTAATCAAGAACCAATCTATAACAAGCTTGTAGTTTCCCGGCCTGTCATGCCCATGGGAAGGGATATTGGCTTCCTGCCGGGAACTTTGGAAGAAAAAATGGCTCCATGGCTAGCACCCGTCCAAGACAATTTGCAGTTTTTAATGGGAAATGATAAAGTTATGCTTGAAATGTATGCAGAAAAAGGCATAATTGAAATTGAAGCATTAACTTATATTCGTGGTCGTTCTATTGCAAATGCTTTTATTATCATTGATGAAGCACAAAACCTATCAGTCCATGAGTTAAAAACAATTATTACTCGCGTTGGTGAGGGTACAAAAATTGTTCTGACAGGCGATATCGAACAGATTGACACCGTTTATTTGGATGCAACAAGCAACGGCCTATCCTATGCTGTTGAGAAGTTTAAGGAACATGATCTTGCTGGTCATGTAACTCTACAAAGAGGCGAACGGTCAAAGGTTGCAACGTTAGCAGCAAAGGTACTATAATGAACTTAAAAGAGTATATGATTGATTATGTTGGCAACAAGCACAACCCTAAAAACGATGATGTTGTAGTCGATATGATTATAGAAACTTTAGCAGATGAGTTTCCTGAGTTTCTACTTATAGTTGCAGAGGAGAACTATATCAGAGGGTATGAACAAGCACTCGATGATGTTAATAGTGTAAAACAAGAATATGGACAGCAAGCAACAGTACATAAAAAGAAAAGCAAAAAAAACAAAAATAAGTAATGGCTTTACAATAAACGGTGTTAAGGTTCAATTTGGTGAAGAACCAAATTTCGATGTTGAAGAATTTTTAAAAAATAAATTTGATAAACTACCTAGCCATTTAGTAAATTCCGTCAATAAAATTATTTTTGGTGGATTCCATCTTGGTCATGAGTTCACAGGTCGATCAATAAATGATATTATATATTTAAGTAACAAATCCGATGAAGATGATCTTTATTCGGACCTTATCCACGAACTGGCACACGTTTTTTTAAGAAAAAATTATGAACAAGTGCTTGGCGACGGCAAACTTAAAAAAGAATTTCTTTCAAAAAGAAATAAGCTTTATCATAAAATGAGATCAAGTGGAATAAATCTACCACCACATCAGTTCTTTGAGAATTCAAATTTTGATAGAAAGTTTGATGGTTATTTAAATAGAACAGTGGGATATGATCTTTTAAGTCAATTGATTTCAGGTATATTCCCAACTTGTTATAGTGTTAGTTCCTTAGAAGAATACTTTTCAGTTGGATTAGATTTGTTATTTACTGGTAAGGGTATTATGCTTGAGAACTGCCCTATATTAAAAGAGAAGGTATCATTATGAGAAAGTCAAGAATTCTTTTTGAGCAGGTATTAATTGAAAAAATGCAGCGCTTACAAGAAAAAGTTAAAAGAAAAACTGAAGAAAAGAAAAAGAACAAAGAAAACGAGAAGAAAAGAGGATTTGAAAAATTCTACGAAATGAGTTATAATGAACTTCGTCAAGAGGCAAAAATATCAGATATTGTTACTTGGCGCAAAACAAAAAAGGATTTAATTGAAGAACTCATCCGAGAATACAAAAGATTACATTAGTTACTCACGCTATAAGATGTTTAGTGAGTGCGGTTGGCGATACCGCTTAGTTTACAAAGATAAGATTCCATTTTACTCCAGCAACGAGTATACAGCATTTGGCACAGCAATTCACTCCACTTGTGAAAATGTTCTTTTTGGAAATAATAATACAAAACCAGAAGATTATTTTGTTGAGCAATTTACAGACGAGCGTAAGAAAGTTGAAAAGCCAGATGATGTTTTAGCGCAGCAGATGCTCTCACAAGGCAAGATAATACTCCCACAGGTACGAGGAGCCGTCAAAACTGTTTTCGGCGATTACGAGGTATTCTCAGTCGAAGAAAACCTATTAGAACCTATCAAGGATGACCTCGATTTCAAAGGCTACATCGATATGGTTTTAAAAACCCCTGATGGAAAGTATCATATCTTAGACTGGAAAACTTGCTCATGGGGTTGGAATGCTCAAAAGAAATCAAGTAAATTGATGACCTACCAATTGACACTTTACAAGAAGTATTTTTGCGAAAAACATAATATCGATCCAAAAATGGTTGAAACCTACTTTGGCCTATTGAAGAGAACTTCAAAAAAGAATAATGTTGAAATCTTCCGTGTAACAAGTGGTAATAAAAAAAATGAAAATGCCCTTAAATCATTAAATAATTTTATCTATAATGATAATAAGAATGTATATTTTAAGAATAGATTGTCTTGTAAATACTGTTCTTTTTATAAAACAAAACATTGTAGGTAAAATTAATGGAAGAGAAACGAATAAAAGTCCTTACTCTGGGTGACATGCCTTTGAGTACATCGGGTGTTGGAAATCAAACAAAATATGTGATTGAGGCGTTGCTTGAGAGCGGTAAGTTTGAGGTGTTTTCACTTGGCGGCGCGATGAAGCATCCACAGTACCAGCTTATAAAAACAGATAAATGGGGTGACCTTTGGAAGATCTTACCAGTAGATCAGTTTGGCACTAAGGAAATGCTTCGCTCTGTTATCTGGCGAGAAAAACCAGATATCGTTTGGTTTATGACTGATCCGCGTTTCTGGGGTTGGCTATGGGAAATGGACAATGAAATTCGTCAAAACATTCCTATGGTATATTACCACGTATGGGACAATTATCCATATCCAAAGTACAATAAGAAATTTTATGAAAGTAATGATGTAGTTGCAACAATTTCAAAACTTACGGATGATGTTGTAAGAACTGTTGCACCAGATGTTGAAACTCATTATGTACCACATGCTGTAGATACAGAGATCTTTCAAAAATTAGATGATGAGATAGTGGATAAACTAAGAGAAGAGAATAAGGGGCCTGATGGTAGAAGCCTCTCTAATAGGTTTGTTGTTCTTTTTAATAGCAGAAATGCGCGTAGAAAACACAGCGGAACATTAGTATTTTGGTTTAAAGAGTTTTTAGAAAGAGTTGGTGAGGATAATGCAGTCCTATTAATGCATACAGAACCATTAGATCCAAATGGTCCTAATCTTATGCAAATAGTTGAAGATCTAGATCTTAACAAGGGGCAAGTTTTATTTTCTAGAGACAAAATTAATGAAAAGAATATGGCCACACTTTATAACCTAGCAGATGTCACAGTTAATATTTCTGATGCTGAAGGCTTTGGGCTATCTTGTCTTGAATCACTTGCCTGTGAAACGCCTGTAATTGGAGTTAGAACTGGTGGACTTCAAGACCAATTAACTGATGGTGAAAATGTGTTCGGGGTAATGATTGAACCATCATCACAACAAATAGTTGGCTCCCAGTTGGTACCATATGTTATGGAAGATAGAATTAATAAGCAAGATTTTCTTAACGCAATGCAGAAAATGTACGATGCTGGTAGAGATGGAAGGGCCAAAATAGGACAACAAGCAAAAAAGCATGTTTCAAAGAATTTTAACTTTGAGGATTTTAACAATTCTTGGGTTGAGTTGATGTCATCGATATATGAAAAACATGGTTCCTGGGAAACAAGAAAAGATTATCAAAGTTGGAGAAGCGAATCCCTATGAAGAAAAAAGTATTATTAGTCGGACCAATTTTAACACAATCTGGTTATGGCGAACACGCAAGAATGGTTTATCGTGCTCTTAAAAGCAGGGAAGATTTATTTGAAATTTTTATTAATCCTGTTAATTGGGGTGCCACAAGCTGGACATCAGAGGACACAAAAGAAAGGCAAGACATAGACGAACTTATAAATAAAACTTTTGTTCATATGAATCAAAAACTTCCTTTTGATACTACAATTATGGTGACCATTCCATCAGAATGGAAACAGTACAGGGCAGCACCTGAAAATATTGGTGTCTGTGCAGGAATTGAATCAGATCGTGTTTCTCCACACTGGTTAGAGGCAGCAAATTTATTTGTTGATAAAATTATTGTCCCATCAGAATTCTCAAGAGAGTCATTTACCAATGCTGTCTGGGATGTCAAAGATCAGAATGGAAATGAAGCTAAACTAACAGTTCAAAAGCCAATTGAGGTAATACATTATCCTGTGGAAAAAGAGTTTTTGGAGCCTTCAATTTGTCTTCATAAAAGACTGAAGTTTAAACACAATTTTAACTTTCTCTGTGTAGCTCAGTGGGGTCCAAGAAAAAATATTGAAGGAACAATCAAATATTTTTTAGATGAGTTCAAGGACGATGAAGTTGGATTAGTTTTAAAAGTTTCGATTAAAGACGGATCAACAATTGATTTTTATGAAACGAAAAAAAGAGTAAATAACATTTTAGCAAAATACCCAGATAGAACATGTTCAGTTCATCTATTACATGGGTACTTTACAAAAGAAGAACTAAGTTCTCTCTATACTCACCCAAAAATTAAGGCAATGATAAACTTTGGTCATGGGGAGGGGTATGGATTACCTCTTTTTGAAGCGGCAGCAGTTGGATTGCCTGTTATTACTCATGATTGGGGTGGTCAAAAAGACTTTTTGTATGCACCAAAGAAAAATAAGAAAGGCAAGGAAAAGTTAAGACCGCACTTCAGTAAGGTATCATTTGACCTAAAGCCAATTCAGAAAGAGGCTATATGGGATGGAGTATTACAACCAGAGAGTGAATGGGCTTATCCACACTGGGGTTCTTGCCAAATAGCAATGAGACAGTGTTTTGAAAACTATGGGTTATGTTCTGGGCAAGCAAAGAAATTAAAGAAGTGGGTTATTGAAAATTTTGATAACGATAAAATTAATAAAAATATTGTAGAAAGTTTGTATGGTTATAACATTGATGAATTTGAAGACTGGCTTTCTGAACTGAATTCTGTAGAGGAAATAGAGTGAAAATAGTTTTTGTTTCTGATTTTTTTCTGTCTGATTTACCGTATGGCGGCGGCGCAGAATTTAATGATGATCAGCTAGTCAAAGCGTTAAGGGAACAAAAAGTAGGAGTAGAACACTACAGATCAAATAATTTAAGCAGCGAGATTGTGGAGAATAATAAAGAAAGCTTGTTTATTATTTCAAATTTTTTAAATATACAACCAGAAATTAAAGATTTTATTCAAAGAAATGTAAAGTATATTATATATGAACACGATCATAAGTATTTAAAAAATAGAAACCCCCTCTTTTATAAAGGTTTCAAAGCGCCTAAGACACAAATATGCAACTATAACTTTTATAAAAATGCAAAATACGTTTTTTGCCAATCCAGCTTTCATAAAAATATTATAGATAAAAATTTAGAGATGTTCAACACCTTTAATGTGTCAGGCAACTTATGGAAAAAAGAAGATCTACTCTTTATGAAAAAAATTTCTAAGGATTTAAACAAAAAGGATGTTTGTTCTATATTACATTCACCACTGTGGAACAAAAACACAAAAGGTGCTATGGAATACTGTGTAAGAAGCGGAATGGAATATGAATTAGTAGCAGATAAAGACTACAAGAGTTTTTTAAGAAAGATGTGTGGCAACAGCAAGTTTGTATTTTTGCCAAGATCACCAGAGACTTTAAGTAGAGTTTGTGTAGAGGCGAAAATGTTGGGCTGTAAAATTTATACAAATAAATTAGTTGGAGCTAACTACGAAAATTGGTTTAAGAAGCCCTCTGATGAAATAGTGAATTATATGATGAACATTGATAGCAAAATTATCAATAAAATATTTGAGGTTGAATAAATGATTACTTGTTTTCTTCAGGGGGGCTTAGGAAATCAAATGTTTCAGA
>TARA_R110000824_G_scaffold82199_2_pt1 | contig 12990 bp, 14 predicted proteins | sample TARA_R110000824 | Tara Oceans TARA_R110000824 (sample SAMEA4397747) | marine metagenome | biome: Polar Biome; feature: [MES] marine water layer (ENVO:01000295) within the mesopelagic zone...; material: water (ENVO:00002006), including particulate matter (ENVO:01000060) such as...... | reverse complement strand
GCCAGGGCTTGGCTTAGGCGTTGGCGCAGGGCCAGGGCTTGGCTTAGTTGTTGGCCTAACATCCGGAGATAACCCCGGAGCTGGAATTTCACTGGGTGTTTTACCGGGCGTAGGTGTTACAGGTAAGCGTACTGGCTCCCCGCCTGGTATATAGCCGGGAGCTATTGCAACCGTATAATTTGTTGGGCCTGTTTGCCGGGTTCTAATGCCAATTCCACCGCCGCTACCCTTTGGGGGAGCTTTCAGTGCTACTCCACCACCGCTTGTTGTGGGAGCCCCGCCCCCTTGAGCCTTGGTGACTCTTATTTCCCTGGTCTTGACCGTTGCCCCTGGGGGAGCCTTTTTAGGGATTCCTGACTTGACGGTTACTCGGATGTTTAATTCTCTTAATGCACGGGCAAATTTGCTGGCGGTGGCCTTGGACGCAGAGTCTGTAAACTCCACCACCACTCGCCTTGCGCCTTGTCCTTTCAATAATTTGGCTGTTGCTATGACTTCCCTTGGGCTGATCCTGTTAGCCAAACCCACGGTTATTTTGCCTTTTACCTTGCTATCGGCGGTTAGAATATCGTCCAGCTTTATTAACCGTGATACGCTGCCCGGTGTTAGCGTCCCCTCTAGGATAATTTCGGCGTTGCGCGTTACTGGGTTGGCTCTTACCATCGCCGCAATCGTTTTGACTTCAGCTTGATTCAAATTATTTGCTTCCAGAATGATGCGCTTTACGGGCTGGCCGGGCGCGTTCTGGATGTTCTTAATCACGGTTCCCGCTTTGTTTGCGTCCACCACGGCGGTTGCTGTTACTGCACCGCTGCGTGCCGTTCTTAACAGCATACCGCCGACGATGGTAATGTCCCCTAAAGCACTAAGGGTTGCCCACCCTACCCCCTGCGCTTGCTGGCTTGGGGTTAATTTTCCCCAGTCCCTTGCTAGCCTGTTGGCTGCCAGGGCTGTTCCCACGACAGGTATTAGCCCTACAACAATATCAAATGCTAATTTTTCCTTGGGGCCGCTAACCCGGCTTCTGCTTTTTGGTACGGCTATATTTTGTTCAATGAAGCGGTCCCGCACTATAGCCTCTGCCTGTTGGTGCAGCTTCAATTTGCTTGTAGGAGCGCCTTTCTGCTGTTGGTAGAGGCTTGCTGTTTCTTGCGCTACAGCGGCACTGAATATGTTTGCTTCTTTGGTGCTTTTAACCACTCTTATCGTTTTGTTATCGCGGGTGGGAGAAGCATCTGGGGAAACGTTGATTTCACCACGCTGCAACTCTTCCAAGTTTTTGTTGGCTGCGCTTGTCACTTGATCAAACCGCGTCGATCCAATATCTGCTAGCAATCGGCGCTGGTTTGTGTTCAATCTTTGAACAAATTCTTTTGCTTTTTTAACGTCCTTTAAAATGAATCCAGCACTGGCGACCTCTTTCACGGATCGCCCAAATGCCAATTCCCTCACCGGGTCTATAAATTTAGGTTGGAGGACCTGCGATGGAGCTTTCGGCGCAGCTGCGATATTACGGGCGCGTAGGGCTTGCGTCTGCCGGACTACCTTTTCTGGCTGTTCTTCCCCGGCGCGCTCCGCAGCTCCGCGCGCGGCTGCATCTAGTCCTCTGCTGCGTGGCGTGGTCATACGTTTCGCCTTAATGCGCCCAATGCGTCACCGGCCACGCTCATAACGAGTGGGCCGCCGAATATCACTATGAGCATCCACCGAATAATTTCCGTGCTGCCTTGCAGGTAGGAGTAGTTGAATGTCATGGCTTTGATAAGGAAGCCTAATCCGAACGTCACCGTTGATGCGGCAGTACCAAAAAATGCACCCGCCTTGCGAATCAAGTTAATTGCGCCTGATCCGCTTGCCACCTTGTCAATTTGAAATGAAGTGATGCTGTTCACATCTTCAGAGCCAACAAACGCCGTTGTGCCGTCGATTATGGCTCCCAGGAACGCGAACCATATAACTACCGCCGCATACAGCCAAAACAATCTAAATGTCATATCCTCACCTTCCTTGCCAGTAGAACAAAGCCACCAAGATGCCACCCAACACGGTGAGTCCTACCACGGCCTTAAACAGCATCATTACCAATGCAGATGAAATTGCAAAAACGGCTCTAATTGGGTATGTCAACGCTCTTATCATTGTGTTTCCCATGAGCGTGGTATAAGGAAGATACTCACCACGGCTGTCCCGGCCATTAGCATAATAATTACATTGGCTATAGGGGTCATAAACACAATCAAACTGGTTGCGCCAACGCTGGCAATAATTGTCCACGCTATTATTTTTGTCATCCTATAAGCGCCAAACGCGACTGCCAACCCGACGATTAACGCCAGTGACCAGGCCAGTAATTGCAAAGGATAACCATCTGTTACTCCAGTGTTGATATTTGCAACGATTGACAACGGCCACGAGAATGATGCCGGCGTGGTCCCTTCAACGTATGGACTCCCAAATCCTGGGTTTGGATCACCGGAGACAAGAGCTGGGTCAGTTTCGGCGGCGGTGGTTGTGGTCAGAATACTTGCCGCCACCGCCGGCCCAACCGTTACCGTAACGGACGTAGGGTCGCGCACCAACGTGTATACACCCGTGTTTCCGTAAGCTGACTGATCAGCTACCGTGCCTTCCCATGTCCAGCCGTCACCAGCGTCACCCGCGTCGGTCTGGCTAATTTCGTTAGCCCCAAACGTATAATCCACCGCCCACGGCCCCCCGCCGGAGCCCTCATCAAACCCCCACAGCTCTGCAACCGTGTGTTCTGCAAAGTTTCCTGCGCCGGGAGTTAGCGTTATATCCGTAATGCCACTGGTATTTTCCCAACGCATGGACCGCACCCCGACCCGATCATCTGCCGCACCTTCTATTGCTAGTATCGTTTTTTCGTAGACGGTTCCAGCGTATTGCCCGAACGATGCGATGCCGCCCCCGAATATATTGGCGACTGCCCACGCTGCGGGTATTTCCATCACTTGTTGACTGGCCGCGCTTTGGCTGGCCGAGGCGGTAGACCCATCACCATCTATCATCTGAAGGTTATAGTTTGCTGCGGTGCTATCGCCATTCAGCTCTACGTTCACTCCGGTTGTGGCTGAAGCCGTAGTGCTTCTGGCATATAGGTTCACCGTTAGGGCTTCTCGGTCTTGGGGGATTGTGTTAAATGCAATTGACCCCGCCCCACCTGGGCCAACGGTTACTCTTTCAATTAGAAGGCTTGGGGCAGAGTAGAGCCACATGGAGCTTCCCGCTTCAAAATTTGTCCCGCCTCCGAAGGCCACTTCGTTAATGACCTCCACGTTATTGCGGCGGCCTGACACAATATCTACTCGCGCGACTGGCGTGGTGGATTCATGAAACCCACCCAGCGCAACGTAGTGCGGATCCTGGGTGCCGGCTGCAAACTGCGAAATAGAAATAAAGAACGGGCTATAGGCGTTAGCGGTGGCCGTTGATGCTGTAATGTCGCTGGCAAAATTGTTCACCGCCGAACCGCTTGCGCTTGATGCTTGGCCCCGCAATATATTTCCGGCGTAATTTCCAACGGTAGTATCCCCATTAAATTCGATGTTGAAGGTTGTCCGAACTCCTGCGGCTGTGCTTCTAAGGGAGCCTATGCCGAATAGTTGACCGGAGGATGCAGCTATGCCGCTGGTGCCGAGCGTACCGGCTAGTGAAAGCGTATCTGAGAAGATGTTGTAGCGTTCATCTACAACGGCCAATGTGAAGCAGGAGCCGGTATCTATGTTACCCGCACCGTTTTCCCTGAATGTCACCGAGGTTATTGCATCAGTCAGCGCGGTTCGCGTCACAAATGCGCCAACAATATCTTCCCCGTTGCCCGCCACGGATAGGGTGTTTTTGTCGCGGGCGGTATTTGCGTATTCAGGAATTAGCACCGTAGCAACGCCCCTGACGTTTGGTGTAGCTGTCCCTGGTATCCAACCTACGTCTGCGTTTGTTCCCGCTTCAACCCGGGCCGCCTGTATGGTGGCGCTGTACCCATACACCGATTGCGTGTTGTAAATTGCCGACGTATCACCATTGAAGTACATACGACCTGCCAAGCTCCCTGCCGCCCTGGTGCCTGTGGCCTCGTAAGTTAGTACCAAGTGCTTTGCCGCTACCGGGATCGTGTAGCTGGCTAGAGTGAATGTTTTTGTGGCCGCAGGAGTTGCCAAACATTCCTCGGCTATTTTGACGGTTGGAATCCCGCTTAGTAAACCGCCAAAAGCGCCGGTCCCCTGAATGGACATGCCCTTGGCATAGCCCGTGAAACCCGCCCCCATTAGAATGTCATTTGCTGTAGCGCCACGGGTGAACCCTACGCTGGCGGTGTTCACGCTCACCCCATCTAACAGCAGCTCCACGCTCCCTGCCGTGATTTCAACAGTAATATCATATTCTGTGTCTACGGCAATGGGTGAATATATTGCTTCGGCAGTAATAAGTCCTGTGGTATCAACTACCCGAGCGTAGATAGTATTTGCGGATTTCACCCCGAGCTCGTATACGCCGGCCTTGGCTATGATGGGCGCTTCTGCGGCCCCGATAGCGTAAAAACTGATGTTGTCGGCCTTTATAGTCAAATCGCCAAGGCTGTCTCCGGATGTACCTGTCACGGTGATATTTTCACTTGACCCGTACAATCCGAAGCCGTTGTCTCGTGTCGTGAATACGGTTGACCCGGTGCAAAGCGTATCGGTTACGCTTGATCCGTCTGCCACTGTTTTTACATGCACCCAATAGGATGAATCATTTATTAGTACGTCTTGGGCTGTCATATCCACAATGGTTGTACCGGCCCTGTTATACAACTGCATATCAGTGGCCGTGGCGTTTAAGAAACCCGCTTCCGTATAATTCAAAGTATTTACGCCCGCCCGTACTGGCTGATTGGTCATGGTGGCCCCGGTGTTGTTCAGCACTGAGACATCGGCGCAAAAGTCGAAATCCGTTACGCTTTGAGCGCGCACGGGCAGCACCATGGTAACGGCCATGAGGACTAAGGCTGACATGATTCCCGTTATTATTTTTCGCATTGTTAAAAATACTCCCGTTGCACCTTTACGATTGCGGCCAGCCCAATGAAGGCGAGCGCCATGAAGCCAAATTGGGCGCTGAGAAACGGTGTCCACAAGGCCAATGGGATGATGATAGTGAGGCTGACTGCAAATCCCGCCCATGCCCCGCCTGCACCGTATTTCATACCGAGCCACCCGACCAACGCAAGTATGGATACCAGCACCAAAATGCTAGCAAACGCCCCGTTTGGGAGCCCAAATGTGGTTCCTAAACCATCTAGCGCAGGGGTTAAGTAGGGCTGTGCGTCGAAGCGCTCTCCTGCTGTTTTTGCGAACGTCCCGGCCCCGCCTGGTGTTGGATTTGGCGTTGGGAACAGCGGAGTGTCACTAGAAAGGACGTATATGTTGAATGTCATCGCCCGCAGATTTGGAATTGCCAACGTGAAATACTGCGTCCCGACGTTGTTCAATGTTCCTGTTTGCTCATCTAAGAGGGTGACTGCCCATCGTGCGTCGAATAGGGCTGCCTCTTTTAATATGAACGCCCCCAACTGGGTCTTGTTGTCGTCCTCTCCGGCCCCAGTGCTGTAGGATCCCGCTGAAAGCCCCAGATTATTTGATGGGACCGCAGGGAACACGCTTGGGTTGCCTTGCAGAGTGACTGATACGCCGGTAAGGGGCCATGTTGCCCATGCACCGGCACCGTCGGTCCATGTCTGAGCAAGTGTTTCAGCAGGGGTCATATAAAATGAAATGACTCCATAATTATATCCACGGTCATTGTATGGATAGGGCGTGTTCGTTCCAACTAACGCCGCTTCATTGAAAAGCCCTATGAAATTTATATCTGCATCGTCCGCGGGCAGCGTGACATAGGGTATGACATACTCGCAGACCGCCAAGAAAGTGCCTGCGGTCCCGTCCATATCCCGATAGGCGCGGCAACTATTGACCGTTAGCCCTGGTGCGTCTGGGACGGCTGGTGCCGCTAACAGGCTAGCGGGTATAAGTGCTAGCAATACGGCTACTAATATCCCTATTCGTTTCATAATTCGGCCCTTTTTAGCTGTACATTTATAAATATCCACCATAACACCGCTACGCCTGAAGCCATCCAGAAGTAATAATCAAAGATTGTCAGGAGAGAAGCCGTTATTAGCAAGTACCACGCAGGCGTGTACCGCCGGCTCCATAAAGCCCCTAATAGCAACCCACACCATGCGACGGCGGCCAAAATGCCCGCTTCACCCGCTATGCGTAACGCTTGATTGTGCTGCATGTTGCGGTCCGCTTGCGGTCCCTCCGGTAGCCAACCCGGTTGCTTGTCCAGGGTAGTGCGTTCAGTGGCGCTTTCTATCGCGCTAGGTATCACTTGCATACGCAACCCGCCCTCCATAGTCCCCCAAAACGGCATTGTGATGAGTGCGGCAATCGAAACAATCGCCCCCCATTTGCGCCATGTCACGGCGCGCTTTATCAGTAATATCCCTAGCATTGCCGCCATGACCAGCACCGCAGCCCGTGAGCCGGTCATGGGTATGGCTGCGAGGAAGGGAAGGGCTAGCCATTGGGTGCGTTTATTTGTCAATAAAAGAACCGACATTAAAACCATGAGGCCCGCCGCCGGGTTAGGGTTGCTCATCAAACCTAATTGCCGGTGCGGTTCTGCTAATGTGATTTGGTCATACCAAAGCGCCACGGCCTGGATCGCGCCGGCTGGTAAGGTCCACCAAAGTACACGCAAGGTAATCCTACTAAGGAACACGCCCGCCATTAACGTAACCCATACGGCCATCGCTATGGCTGCTGTCGTAAGGTCCGCAAAATAGACCGCGGCCACTGTGCTTCCCCATATGATCCCCATACTTGCCACCGCCCACCGAGGCAGGCTGGCGCGGCCCAGATAAGCCAACATCCATACCACCCCGGTAACAAACGCGGCCATGGTCCAATCGCCAAAGCCCACTATGAAGAATGATGAGCTCAGCGCAACGCCGCTGGCGGCTTCCCATACGTGGTTGGGTATGGAAGCCCACCACGTAGCTGACAGCGGCCTAATGTTGGCTAGTGTGGTCATTTTCTATGCTGGCTCTAATTCGTACAATACGATGCTGCCCTGGCGGTAGACTTCCACCATCCAAGGCATGTTACTAAAATCCCACGGATTTGCAGGGTCGGGGCTGCGATATATCGCCTGCGCCGCGTCTATCTGCCTGTTGTGTTCGTCTATCAGAAAGTGGGTAATGTGGCCCAACCGTTCGCAATTCTCTATCCACCCTATTTCGCACCGCAACGCCGCTTCCTTCTCAACATAGGCCGTGGCCGGGAGCGCGCTTTGGGTCCATACAACTGTGCGCTTTGTGACGGCTGCGATATAGTAGCCGCGAGACTCCGCATTGGTGCCTATCACTTCCGCGTGATCTAGGTCAATTTGGGCGATTGCATCCAACATTGGGCCGCCCGCTAATTCTGAGTAATACGCCTGCCCTTTGTACTGCATAGCTACGCCAAACAAGCCAAAGGCCAATAACGCCACAAATGAGACGCGCAGCATCGCCCAATTAGGCCGGTCTGCGAATCCGAGTTGTCTTACCACCCGCCTGTATACCGTTAGCCCGTGCTGCTTCACCGTCCAGGCCGCCACAATCCACCATAACGGCATCATCCATGCGGTACTTCTAAAAAAGAGATTCATAAAGGCTTCGTCATGGCTTAAAAAGATTTGCAGTACCGCGTGGGCCGTCATTGCGGCGGCCAAGGCACGAAGCCGGGGCGGGCTTCCCTTCAACAGCGCCACTCCACCTAGCACCACCCCGGCAACCATGAAGTGCCAATGCGCGGACCAGGCAGGGTTAAGGTAGATGAAAGCGCCCGGATAGCTCATGCGGCCTGTGCCTGGTACAACTTCCCAATACCACGGCAATGCGGTGAGCGTGAGCGCGGCACCCACGGCAAGCCAAAGCATTAGCCGCCGTTTGTCGGGAAGCATTAGCCACACCAACGGCACGGTGACTACTGAGAGAGCTAGCGATGTTTGGTTGGTGTAGGCAATCAGCGGCATTGCAATTACAATCGCCAACCGGCCCCACCGCGTATCGTTGCGGAGCATACCGGCAACCAAGACCATCATCCATGTCATGCCCATTAAAGGCGCGGTCCCTGTTACCAATAACTCTGCCTGTACCCAATCAAAGCTAAATAGCATCGTTGTAGCTACTGCCCACTTGGTAGAAAATATAGCTCTGGCAAGTAGGTAGAAACCACCAATGGCCGGTAATGATGCTGCAAATGAATAGAGGTTGGACCCCCATACAAGCCCGAACACTTGCAGGAAAGGCCACAGGAGCCAGCCGGGTGATAAAGGGGCTCGGGTGAAATGGATCCCGCTAGCCCATGGGTTTGAGTCTGTGAGGGCTTGTACCCCAAGAATATACGCGCCCTCATCCACGCCAAGGAAGCCGCCGTTAATCAGCGTGTAGGCGACAACAAAGGAAAGCCGCAACCCCACGATAGCTGCCACCCAAAGTAGCAGAAACCGTATGGGGTTGCGGCTGGCACTTTCCCATATGATCTGAAATCGGTTTACTTGCGCTTCGCCTTGACCACCCGGCCACCTTTTAGCGCGCGGTAACCCTTTTTTAGCCTGCCATTTTTGAATCGGCCTGCTGGCATTTTCGCCCCCTTTCCGAGCTATGGATTCCATATACCTTTCTCCCCATTGCTCTACGTTCCTTGTCTTAATAAGACAACAAGGCCGCACCGCGTTTGCGGTGCGGCCCCATTGGTTAGGCCGTGTGTGCAAAACACGGACTGATTACCGCCTTCGGCGGGTTGACCGCGTAGAACGTACTGCACCAACCGCACCCATCCCCATTGCGCCCAGTCCAATGACTAGGAGGCCAATGTAAAAGATGGTCGGCAATAAATCGTTGAGGTTCTGAGCGCCGGAGAAACTGCCAATGTTCGCCGCTGCGCCCTGCGTGGCGGCGATGGTGTTGACTACCCCGGCCACAATCAGGCCAACGATAAATACGATCATTCCACCAACTACTAACTGTATATTTCCACCCATGATTATTCACGTACTCCCTTCTAGCCACTGTCTACGGCCAAAGATAGTGCTACCGGGCTGGTGCTACTTAGCCCCGCCCCGCGCGGATCTCACCGCCCTTGATGCGCCAATTCCCATCGCGCCTAGCCCAATTACGAGCAGGCCAATGTAAAACAGGGTCGGCAATAAATCGTTGAGGTTCTGAGCGCCGGAGAAACTGCCAATGTTCGCCGCCACGCCCTGCGTAGCTGCAATTGAGTTAACCACCCCGGCCACAATCAGGCCGATGATAAACACCATCATTCCACCCACAACGAGTTGAACATTTCCACCCATAATTTTCACGTACTCCCTTCTAGGCCGTAGCCCCAAAGTTGCTACACCAGGCGAAACCCTGGTGCTTTAACGCCTAGTCAATTCCCATGAACAACGCGGGTGGAACGGTGCGGATTTTGTTTGACTTGTCCATGCGTATCTTAAAATTGCCATTCCTCATTATGTCTACTACGTCCCCGTATCTGTCACCCATCATCCATGCGTCGGTAGCCGGGTGCAATTCCACCCTCTTGCCTACCCAATACCGCTTGCTGGATTCTATTAACTGGCGCTCCCTTAACTTGGCAAGCGATTCCGGGCGGGGCGCGCGTAATGTCCTAGCCATTTAGTTTTCCTTTGGCCCAAATTTGGCATGTACGATTTTGCCGGTCAAACCCAAATCGTTCGGGCTGATGTATCCGCGCCGTACTGAGTCTGCAAAATCCCGCGACATTCGCCGTGCTACAAGCTCACGGGTGCGCGGGTTAAATGTTTCGGGTCCACCGCCAAATTCCTTGCGGTATTTGGTTGCGCCACTGGTCACAAGGTAGCCCCATAGCTTTACGGCTTGCTCGGGGTTGAATGTGCCTTTAATCATGCGGCGCATGGCGTTCTTTTGGATCGGCAATTCCTGGCTGCGGTGTAGCTGGTAGTCGTTTTCAATTACCAACTGCAATTCACGGGCGGCTACTGAATCAGCAGGGAAGCGTAACCGCCGAGTAAGTGTTGCGCTTGGACGTTTCGCAGACAATGACCTTGGCATTAAAATCTCACACCCTTAAAGAATGTACGCGCGGCTAGTACAACGGCACCTGTTATCAGGAATACCGCCATAAGAATGAATAGAAAGGGGAATACGTCAAAGACTGATTGCTCATTGGTTCCGAGTGTACCGGCTGTCGCAAAATCCATGATTGGGGTAAGGGCCGCTAGCCCGATAACCCCTAGCATCAGGAACATTCCAACCGATGCAAAAAGTCGCATATTGCGGTCACTGTAAGGATTCATACAATATGTTGTAAAGGCTGTCCATAGTGAACAGCTATTTAGTATGGACTGCTATTGAGCCGGCTTCTCCGTGATATATTAAGGCAATGGTAATAACTGCGCCGCCACAAGATGTAGTAGTTATCGAAGGCCGCATCTATGGAAGCCGTAGCCGGTCTATCAACGTGGTACGTGACACCATCCAAGCGTTGGGCACCACCACTTCACAACTCTCTAAGCTACTTGATACACCTTCAAGGGAAATGGTTTTCCACTGGACTAGCGGTAGGCGGCGGCCAGCTCATAAGTACATGATTCGACTGCAACACTTACTGCTATTAAAGATGAAAGGTGAATTTGACCTGTCCTTATTCAGCAATAGGGAGTATTCCCGTAACTATTGGAGAAGTGTTATCTAAATGAGCACCCAAGTACAGATATTTGAAATGAACGGTACGAATCACACCGTTAATGCCCATGAGGACGTTGGCCTATTGGACCACGGCACCGGGGTGCTTGCTGCTACTACCAAAGACCTGTTCTATGAGGATAAGCCCGTGCCGTTTGATTCCCTTCGTAAGCTGCTGACCTACCCCACACCCATTGCACGGCCCAACAACGGCAGGACACTGGCTATTAAGTTTGCCGGGAGCTTTACCCCTATCCGCTACCGAGACAGTACCGAGCTTATAACGGTCACCATGCCCAACGGCAGGGAGATCAGAACAACGCAGGAAGGCCGAACGGCTATCACCCACCAGCAGGTAGCCCGACAGGTACGCTTTAAGCAACAGCAGGCCAAACAACACGGCCAAGACGTACAAGAGAAGGTGTTTCTATACGTTGGCGTGGCGGTGGCCGCTTCCGTGGTCATGGTGGTGCTGCTGGTGCTGGCGCTCACGTATAGGTCAACATTATGAGATTACAAACGATGCCACTACCGCGCTTCCTGTCTCGTAAGCACCGTGAGCCACAACCCAAGTACGAGACTTGCATATTCCTTGACCCCGGCGACGAAGGCGAGACTATCTACTGGCGCGGTAGCCTGCCCCAAGATGATTTGCTAGCCGTTGATCCTTATGCGCGATCAAGGTCGGTGGCCGACCCCGGCCAGATACGCCGGTTGGTCTATTTCATTGGCCCCGCAATCTCATTCCTGCTGGTATTCGCAACGGCGTTCCTAGCCTTTTCCCCGTCACCTACCGCGTGGTTGCCCTCTATTCTTATAAGCGCGGTATTCGGGTGGGAGCTTGGGTTAGGTGCTGCGGCCCTGGTCCACTACTTTTTACTGCGCCCGCAGGCTACGTGGCTGTTTCGGCGCATTCCAGCGGACAACTCCAACCCCGGCGCGCCTGCCTCTATAGACGTTAGCGCCCATCGCACCGATCTTTTTGCTGCGCCCGCAGGCTACGTGGCTGTTTCGGCGCATCCCAGCGGACCACTCCAACCCCGGCGCGTATGGACGTTAGAGCCCATCGCGCCGAGTATGCCTGTTCCTCACATAGAAGGTAGGCCGTTTGTTATTCGCGATGATTTTATGAAGCGCGTTAGCCAACAGTTAGCGATGCGTTTCACGTTCCGTAGCCGCAACACAACTGCCAAGGTCATCCAAATGACTAGCCTTGTGGTCATTGCGGTTGGCATGTTTGCCTTGATATTTCTTGTCAATGCGATGGTGAGCAACAACGGTTAGGGGGCTTCAATGGCGTTAGAGCCAATAGACGATACAGCAGACATGCAACTCAATGAAGTTGCCGAAGTGGGCGGCGGTGGTACGAAACAGGCCAGCCAAGGCGACATAATGGGGCTGACTGATACGGCTGGTGGTTTTTCGCCCCTTGCTGAAATGTGGTCAATGCCGTCTGACATTACCAAGTGGGGACCGCGCGCTCGGTTTGAATCAATGGAAGATATTAACGCGATCCTTGAAATGGTGAGTGAAGATTTGGTGCTGGCCGGTGGCTATTGCGACTATACCAACCTTCATTTCCTACAACAGACGATGCGGCTTGGCCTTGCCGGTCAAGCCCGTGAGGAAATGCTAAGTGCCATGCACGCCGCCACCAATCGAGAAAGCCAAAAATGGGGTTTCCTTGGCAAGCTCTTGGGTAAAGATGGTGGTGGTGGTAGTGGCGGACCGGCAGACCGTGGCAACCCGGTGAAGGACTAATGACATCACCTTTTGCGCTGCCGGAGTCTTATACCGGCATTGAAGGTTATGGCCGTGGTCCCTTTGGGGCTGGTGGTATTCAAGCCTTTGCAATGCCGTGGGAGCGTGAGCGCAAGGTTCAATCCCTTATCGACATACGGCCCAAGAGCTACGTTGACGCAAGCATTACGGCGCTGTTTATGGGGCGCAGGGGCCGTGGCAAGACGCTTGCTATGTCTGCCCTAGCCCGCATCATGCAACGCCGCTTCATGCGCTACCGCACGGGTGGCCGCATTATGACGAATTACTGGCTGGATTTCCTGCGCCGACACCAGGAAACCAATAAGCCCATAGACCTCTATTCGCCCATGCTCATTGACGAGGCTATTGAATACCCGTCTTGGCTGCGTAACGCCTATATGGTGTTGGATGAAATACAGACGGCGGCAACCGGGCGGCGCTCTATG
>TARA_R110000824_G_scaffold109740_4_pt1 | contig 13001 bp, 13 predicted proteins | sample TARA_R110000824 | Tara Oceans TARA_R110000824 (sample SAMEA4397747) | marine metagenome | biome: Polar Biome; feature: [MES] marine water layer (ENVO:01000295) within the mesopelagic zone...; material: water (ENVO:00002006), including particulate matter (ENVO:01000060) such... | reverse complement strand
CACCAACTGTTCCGTTGATCTCGGCGTCCATTCCCACGACTTCAACTAAATAATATTCGTTATTTCTACCGATACCCTCCTCTAAAACTTTAACCAGGGTTTTGTGGTGAAGAGCTAAAAGTTGTGTGTCATCGTTGTAAGGGAAATCAGAATATAGTACCGCACACTCCGATTCCTTAAAAAAGTTGTAGTCTTCATTGACGACATAAACCCAGTGAGTTGCATCAGTTTCATCGGGGACGATTGGCGGGGTATCATATTTTACTTTTGTTCTCGAAAAAAGTAAATCGGACTGGTGGTGGAGGTCGTCGCTGACATTCGCATTCCCAATATTGATATTGCCCTGATTTCTATTATCCGGGCCGTCGTCATGATAGGTCATATGTGCGTCCCTGTTTTACTTTCCATCTTAATATTCATATCTGCCAACATCTAATTGGAATAATTGTGAAAACTATTAATATAGCTCTTGCCTAGCGGAGTTAAATAGTTTATTTTAAGATTAACCAAGTTAATCTTTTCTGAAACGAGACTAGACTTTACGATAGCCAATTTTTCCGTGTTTGACATGATAGCTGCCCCCGAAGCTAGGATTGATGGGGTGGTTGGGATCCCAAGAAAGGGACTAATATGCACATGTGCGCCCAAGGCTGTGTTGAATTTAATTTGGCTCATCAAAAAACCGTCAATAATACCAGTCACCTTATCGAGGTGATCAATAACCTTAACCAGCGCTTCCGCTAAATTGTTACCCTTTGGTATTGGCTGCAAGTCTGAATCGTCGTTATTAGCGATTAAGTTAATACCGTATGCGGCTTTCGTTACTTCAGACCCTTGCGAAGATTTTTCATCGGGCCCCGTTATTAATTTCATTCCCTCTCTCGCTATAATCCTAACTCCATCGGCTTTGATGGCTACTGCTGATTTCGTATCTGCCATCGGGAAAGATCCTCTAGCCAGTTGAAAGTTCTTATCGATATCGGTTTTCTGACTTATATAAATCCTCGCTGCGTCAGTCTTAAAATTTGGATCAGCAATTATCTTTTCTCCACGTTCACTGCGGGCACGTGCCAAATATCCCATGCGGCCTGCGACGAGGTCGATAGATGCACAGTGAGTATCCCCACGGCCGCCGTAGCCACTTAGGCGAGATCCCGGACGGTCTCTACCCAAGACTATAAACGCATTATGTTTATTTGATATTACATGCTCGGAAGATACTTCATTGAAGCCAGGAACGGATTCCACTGGTGATGCTCCGCCTATACCCCCTCTAACGTGCTTTTCTTCAGGGTTGGTACGAAGCACGTTCTTTAAATTGCTACTAAGACCATCTTTAATTCTCGCTTTGGTAAAACTTTTCATTTTAGACATATTTAAATTTCTTTGTACCCAAGGTTAAAAAGCTGTTTGAGTCGTGCGGCCATATCTAGAAAATACCTCTCTCCTAACCTCAGCATCCTTATTGCCTTTAAACAGCCACGGCCCAGACCATACGGCTAACTCAACTGCGCCGGCTCCGAGGGCGTTGTTTATGCTAGCTTCCATACCACTCTCTATCGTAAACGGACTAATCTCGCCTCCCCAAACATCCAAGCCCACAACTATTTTGCTGCCGCATGCAACCGACCACTTTTTATAACAGGCCGCTGGCAATGTTGAGGGATTTGCCCCCTGCTTATTAGTCGCATATGCTTGCGGTATACCTGCGCCGGCTGGTGAGCGGGTGCAGGCCCACTGAACCACTGGGGTGACTGCTTTTCTAATATATCCCAATCCAGTAATTGTAATTGGTACCGGGCACGTTGCCCATGCCTCCTTAAAGGCTGCAGTGTTAGCCTCCCACTTACTTGATTTATTCCATTCGCCTTCCATATCAAACTGCATGCTCCTGATACCAAGTGATGGTATCAAAGGTAATACTTCTGCTGCTTGCTCTCTAATTCCATCAGGTGTAACCTTTGACCAAATAACAAGGTGCATTGCTATACCAACGGCGTTTGCACGCTTAGAAACTTCTTTAAATTTTTCTGCCCAGTTGCCACTAAGCCACTTCCCCTCTCCTGTAGAGGGAGTTCGATTCATCATCAAACACAAATCAGTGGCTTTTATTGATTGGCAATTTTCAACAATATTCTTCTTAACCCCAATATCCCACACATGCAAGCGGCCGATGGAACCGACTGAGCCCATGGTCCCTCCCCTTAAAGCAGTAGCAGTTTGTTGACCTCCGGCGGCGGCATCGAATCCTGGGCCAGCTGTTGCAGTTCCCATCGTGGTAACGGCACCTCCACAACCGGGGGCTCCAGGAGTGCCAGATGCCTGGGTTGTGGTTAGGCCTGCCTGATTACTAACTTGCCCAGATGACCCTTGACCCTTAACACGGACTGCAAAATTTTCCCCATCAACCCAGTCTTCACCTGTTGTGTGCGCAGTGACGGGCATATTAATTTCCCAGTGCCAAGCCTCCTTAATATATGGTGTAATTCCAAACTTATGGGCATTTTTGGTTAGCCAGTGAAAGGCTTGTGATTGTTTCTGCTGTTTATTAGTACCACTGTCGGGTTTCAAAGTATGGTTCCCGAAATCTATTGCCAATCCAGTCTCATGAGGCGAGTATAAAGCTTTTAGACTTCTACACTTTTTCATAGATCCGTATTTTTGCATACAATGTTGTCGATAACACTCCTCGTCATGACCACAAAAGGCCGTGCGCCAGCCAGAATTGACTTTTATAATCTCTTTGCCTGTCTCCGCCACCCAGGCCTTGTTCATCGCTTCAAGTCTTTTTGCCGCTAGTCTATGCAAATATATTGTTTTCTTCTTTGTAGTCGGTACCGATACTAATAGTGGGAGATTATCAGATCCCTTAGTGCTCTTGGTTAGGGAGGCGAAAGCCCCTCCACGGGCGGCTAGCTTGACCCTGCTCTCTGTATAAAGTTTAGCCTGCTCGACTTGTTCACAATATTGTGATCTTACGTTAATGCCGTCGACCTGACAAGGTATGCCTATATGCAGCGACCCATGCACATCATACCACCCATAGAGATCACCATTTTCTTTATATGCCCATGACTTCCATCCTTCGGGCTTTGGTGCCTCGGCGGGTCCCGCTGGCGGGTCCGCTGGAGCCTCCGTGGTGCTATTTTTAGTCGACTTTGTCGGCTGATTATCTACTGGAGTTGGTTCTTCTTTTTTATCAGGCGGTGGAGCGCCTTCAGGCATATCTGTGTGCAATGTGCCGTTAACGTCATACCACCCATGAAGAGTTCCAGTATTGGTATACGCCCACTCTTTGAACCCTTCAGGCAATATTGCAGCGGTCGGGCCCTGCGTGCCAACGTGAGGATTGACCCATTCGAGAGAATCAGTTCCATATTTCTTATGATTCCAACCCCTATAGTTTATATGCGTGAGCACGTGCTCCACGTTATTGCTTTGAAATTTTAAAGTGCGTTCGCCAGGACTTGGACTATAATCTGCTGGAGACGTTTGGGCGGCGCCGTCGGCAATATAAGAAGCACCAGGGATATTCTTTATGGAGTTCCATAAGCTTTTTGCGTGACCCTCTGGGTCCCCTTTGGTGGCCTGAAAGCCTAAAATATTTGCCTCCAGGGGTTTTGTCGCTGAATTAAAATATTCTCCTACCTTTTCAAATACACCGTCATATCCTACGACATCTGCTAAGGTAAGCTTATCAAGACCCACTGTCTCAAAACCCTGGATTGCACGAGCAATAGATCTACCCCCTAGGGAATGAGCAACAAGTGACTTATAGACAATATTTATTGAAGAAAGGCCAAAATGCCCTGCAATTGAACTTTCAAGCTCCTGTACGAACGTAGCGAAAGACCCTGCACTCTGCCAGTAAGATGTCTTTGTGGAAGCTGGTTTATTCTCTACAAACACAACAATTATATTTCGACCAGCATCGCCCATCTTCTTGCTTGATGCTGGGATTGTATTGAAGAGAGTATCTTTATTCCAAGATCCAGCACCATGAAGAAAGAGAGCCAACTCTGTCGGCTCTTCAGGCATTGTAGTTCCGGGAATATGAATAATGACTTCCAAATTAGCATTTGAAGCTAATCTCCCAAGCCAATTTTTAGAGCCTTGTATCCCGGCACTTTTGAGGCCACGCATCCATTTTTGCATCGTTTTATCTCGGGGCTTGGAAGCATCCTTGGCCGTGACCACTACATTTTCCCCAGAAGGCTCGACTTTTCTGGATGTTCTGGGGAGGCCCGCCACAGCAGCATCGCCGCCCTGTGATGGCTGAGAGTCGCCCCCGGATGTCTGCGGCAAACCTGCTGATCCGCCAAGCTGCCCACAATTGCTAAACAGGCCCGCCGCTGACAACCCAGATGTGATTGTGGCCATTAAAGACTCTCGTTCAGCGATAGGCCTTACATACATGGCTCCAGCAAAAGCCTCTTTGTCAACAAAATCAACCCAAACTATTTCCCCCGGCTCTGGCTGTGGCAGGGAATCGGACTGAGCTGTAAACGTGTGGTACATATCAATAACCGCTTGGTGGGGGCCGTCGACATTACCATATTTTTCCGGAATTGGAAGACCAGCATGTATCTCCGGGATTCTGCATTTTATTTTAACCAGATCTGGATCTGCGGCGCCAGGAGGGGAATTCGTTGCATTCGGGTTGGGGTCTTTCTTTCCCTTGTCTTGTTCTTCGACACGCAACACTAGAGCTTTAAACGGGCCGACTGATTTTGCCCTATTGGGGCTAAGAAAGTCGATTACAGATTCTTTTATAGCTCGGGTTGAACTTTGATTAGGCTCGTAGTGCGGGCGAACGATGCCCGTAAACATTGGATTTAAATCGCCAAAACCAAAATCCGCTGGACCTGAGCTTGATGCGCCATCTTTTGTACCATCGTCTGCCAAAACATAGTTTCTCCTAACCCTTAGAACCAGAACCATTGATCATATCAAAAAGTTCTTCCTTGTCACTTACGGATAATCTTTCCTCGGTACCCGAGTCCTTCTGCACCATCGCTGCTATTTTCACCAGCTGTTCATTTGAGCGCTGCAGTGTTTCAACATATTTTGCGGCGACATGTCCCACTTCTTTGTGATTCCTGTTTGATTCCTTAATAAACACCAAAAGATCAGTGAGTAAAGATTTGGTTACCGCACGGTCATCACGAATGTTTCTGACTGTCTCTTCTATAAACTCTTCTAAATTTTGCCGTTGTGCCATTTTACTTTAAAGGTCCCATACTTTATTCTCATCTTTTTAAGGTTGTTAACAACTTGTTTGGTGTTTAAGCCTGTCAACTCTCTCAGATACAAGTAAATAGCTTTCTTGTTAAAAATTTCTATCTCATCGACGCTTTCAAAAAGAATCTTAACGGCTTCTAAGACTTTTTTTTCATTTTCTTTTAGATTTCCCGTATCCCAAGTCTGCATCTCTTCGAAAAAAGACCTCCAAAATTCTCGATCTTCCCTTGTGGTTTCATACTCGTTCTGAACAACTAATTTTTCGTTTTCAATACTTTTGAATATTTCTTCATAGCTAGTTTCCCGTCTGCGCTGGAGCGAAGTCTTCTTTACCTTGTGGATAAACCAGTTCTTGGTTATAACAGAAAAATAAGAAAAAGCAGCCGAACCCCTATTGGGATCATATTTGTCTAATATTGTTGTTAGCCAAATCTTACAATCATCCTTAAGATAATCAATATTTGGCAATGAAGTGAATTTATAAGTATAAGCTATTTTATCAACCATCTCATTGAAAGCTGGCTGGATTAGTCTTATGTATAGCTCGCTGCGTATTTGTTTATCATTACACCGTGCATATTTAACAATTGCTCGCTCGTGCTCTTTCGTAAAATATAAATTCTTACGCTTCTTCTTCCGGGTCCGGGTCTTCTTGTCCATCTATCTCCTCCTGTGTTGTAAGGGAATAAACACTTTCAAATTTTTCAATTTCATCTAAAACAAACCTCGTATGTTCTATCAATCCCTTAATGGTATCATCCCCGTAAAATAACTCCAAATCATAGAGTCCTTTCGTATGTTCTGAATATTCGTGAAGCACCCCGAGAAAATCTCCAATATTATCTGATATAAAAAGAAGTTCTTTCGCTAGCCGGTTAGCGTACCAAATAAGTAATATGTTCAATCCAACCGATGCCACTAAAAAAAGTGTTATAACCCAAATCATATTTATTGTTCCCTCATCATGTCTTCCTTTTGTTGCCTGACTTCTTCCTTGGCCTTTTCGATGTGATCCTTGACCACTTGTCCCGAAACTGGCTGACCAGCTATTCGCTTATTACCGTTAATGAAACGAAAACTACTCGGTATCCTTTTGAGAGTCTGCGGTTGGTTGCACTCATAACAGTCAGTCAGTCTTTCTAGCATTGAGTGTGTTTTTTCAAATACAACTTCACACTCCATACACTTGTACGTGTATCTAGGCATCTTCTACTACAGATTCTGGGCCGAACTTTACCGTCGGCGGGTTCATAACAACCAGACCATCATCAGAAAGCCTAAACCTAAATGCCTCCAAAACAGGAATTATATCACTTTGGTCCATTAAACTCTTTTGTAGGGCCATCATGATCGCTCCCATCGCCTGACCGGATAAATTGATATCTTGTACACCCGGTTTAACATAATTTTTCTCTTTCACTTTATTCCCCCTTTTGGTCATTGATTAATGCTAAGTCTGATCTGTACATCATCCTAGCTAGTTCTCTTAAATTGGTTTTTGGCTCCCATGCCAGCTTTGTCTTTGCCTTTGAGTAGTCCCCCAAGAGCAGGGGCACTTCCTGGGGCCTGAATAACCTAGAATCAATTTCAACATATTGGCTAGATGGTCCGAGGCCGGCCTCTTCAAACACCAGTTCTAAAAACTCTCTAACTGTATGTGTTACACCCGTGGCTATAACAAAGTCCTCTGGGGTGTCCTGTTGCAGCATTAACCACATTGCCTCTACGTAGTCGCCGGCGTATCCCCAATCCCTTTTTGCATCAAGGTTTCCCAAGCAAAACCCATCAACCTTCTTTAATGCTATATTTGCAGCTGCAAGAGTAATTTTTCTAGTTACAAAAGTTTCTCCTCTACGTGGGGACTCATGATTAAACAGAATGCCCGAACAAGCAAACAAACCGTATGATTTACGATAATTCCTTATTAAATTGTGCGCAAACACTTTTGCGCAGGCATATGGACTCGCAGGCATAAACTTTGAATCTTCGTTAAAAGGGTAGTTCGGGTTATCGCCATACATCTCTGAAGAAGATGCTTGATAGAGTCTAATTGTGGGATCTGTATTTCTAATTGCCTCCAAGAGACGTAGTGTCCCCATGGCGACAGTTGCAACAGTTTCTTCCGGGACATCGAATGAAACTCGAACATGAGACTGGGCGGCTAAATTATATATCTCACACGGATTATGTTTGTCTAACAAACGATATAAAACTCCAGTGTCGTGTAGATTATAGTATTCAAGTATAAGATTGTTGTTGTGGTCAAAGATATGATCAATCCGATCCGTGCAGATCGTTGAGGTTCTCCTCTTTAACCCTACTACCCGGTATCCCTTGGCCAATAAGAGTTCAGCTAAATAAGAACCGTCTTGACCTGTGACGCCAGTTATAAAAGCTGTTTTTTGCCTACTCATTTAAATCTCCATACCATTTATAGGTTTTGTCGATGCCGGTTTCGAAAGGTGTAAAGCTGATCTCTCCTAGCAGTTTGATAAGTTCAAAATTATCTCCGTCCTTTCTATACTGGCCGTCTAAATTGCCATTAAAGACAATATTAATATTTTTTCTAGCTATTTTGCAGCATGTCTCGGCCATAGACCGGATGCTCAAATTTTCAGTAGCAGCAACTATCAAAGGTAAGTTTGTACAATGTTTTCCTAACAGTTCAGGTATTATATTTACTAAATCATCGACGAACAATTGCTGCCTCATTGGTCGTCCGGTTCCCCAAAATTCCACTGTATCTACATCTTTTGCTTGATAAATTTTTCTAATCAAAGCAGGGACAAAGTGAGAAGTATGTGGGTCAAAATTATCTCCAATCCCATAAAGGTTAGACGGACTAAATGTTGAATAGTTTACGCCATATTGTTCTCTATAAGAATTGACTAAAACGTGTAACATTCTCTTTGAATACCCATAAGAAAAATTAGTTTGGGCAGGTGGGCCATCAAAAATGTCCAGTTCCGTGAAGGGGTACCGCTTCACCTGATCTGGAAAGGCGCAAGTACTAAGGGCGGCCAATAATCTTTCCACTCCAAACTTATGGGCTGCTGAAATAACATTTAGATTAATTAAACAATTTTCAGTAAAAAATTTAGCTTGATTCTCGGCATTCGCTTTAATACCTCCGACGATAGCTGCTAGATGGATGACAGCAGTGGGGCCTATATCCTCAAACATTTGGGTGCATTCATGTCGATCTAATAAATTATAATCAGACGATGATACATATATCCAATCGGGCCTATGAAGCCTCAATCGTGATCCCAAAAACCCAGAGCCTCCCGTAACTAAAACACTCACCTAAAAAGAAAACTCCTTTTCAAAAAAATCGCCGCATGCACAGTGTTCCTTGAAGAATTTTTTAGTATCTTCATTGAACCAATCGAATATCCAGTTGTTTACTAGTTCAATAAACCTATGATCGGGGACAGAGCCTAGGCCCTCACAGTAGTGCCAAACTTTAATCTGCTTGTGGTCGGCGCTATAAAGCTTATCATCCTCAATATAAAATTTATTTGTGTATTGGCCCCAGGGCTTTTGACCAGGGCCTGCTGTTATATTGCCTTTCGCTCGGGCATTATAAATTACACCACTCTCAGAGTAGGGTCCATCAACTATATTGTGAGAATAATTATATTCCTCGGACCACACTATTTCGTTTAGTGCTCCCTGTTCATTGTATATTGGGTAAAGATGAGCCTTTTTAATAATATCAATAATTGGCTCTATCCTATTGAAACAAACCACGTCCGCATTTAAATGAGTTTCAGAATCTGGGCTCTTTATTCTAGCCGTCTCTAGCTGATAAGGATAGTCCAAAGTAACTAAGATATCGTGTTCGTCATCATCTAAAAACTCGTCTAGGCGGCTGCACGTTATTGTGTCTGCGCCGAGGACGATGATCTTATCATATTGATTCTTTTTCATAATCTCGGCGGCTAGCATATATTTGAACACGCCGCCGCCGGCCTGATTCTTTAATCTCGTTGCCTGATACAGGTGGTCATTCTCATCGTTAACATGATACAAGTCAACTTCAGGATTATATTTTTTAAAGCTATCCAAGGCGCACTGACCAAGGCCTTGATATTTATTGCCATAAAAATAGATTAAGCAGGCCGCTCGCATATTACCATCTCCACTTTTCTTTGCAATGATCAACTATTTTTTGGATTTCCTTATCAAAGTCCATCCGGGGCTTCCAGCCCAAACTTCTTAGTTTCTCATCATCCAAGGCATAACGAACATCTTGCCCAAGCCTGTTGACAGATAAATCGACGTATTGTTCCCAATTATCATCAGTACCATGGTATGCCTTGATTATTTTTCTGACTGTGTCTGCATTCGTTTGCTCGAACCCACCTGCCACATTGTAAATTTCATTAACACTCCCAGAATCAATTATAGCTAAGATTGCTGCCGCAGTGTCTTCAGCATGAAGCCAATTTCGCACCGGAGTGCCTTTATTATGAAGCTTTATTCTTTTTCCCCTAATTAGGTTTTTAATCGAAAGGGGAATCAGCTTTTCTGGGTACTGGCCCACCCCATAATTGTTGGTGGGGCGCAAAATAAGATACTCAACCCCATAAGTTCTTGCCCAGGCATGTATCAACATATCGGCAGCTGCTTTCGATGCTGAATATGGATTACTAGGTTTTAGTAAAGATCTTTCATTGTGTGCGCCGGCTTCGATGTCGCCATATACTTCATCAGTGCTGATGTGGAAGAGAATCGGGCGCTCATTACAATTAATTGGTTTATGCCGTACCAGTTCTAAAAGTGATTTCACTCCAGAGATATTCGAATTTATAAATTCCTCGCTATCAATTATACTATTGCCAACGTGAGATTCTGCAGCAAAGTTTATAACATAATCACAATCATATAATCGCTTCAGATTTCTTATGTCACGGCGTTCAAATTCAAAATTTGGGTGTGATCTAAATTCGTCCAACAAGTCCACGTTGGCAGCATATGTAATCTTATCGACCCCTCGTACCTTCCAACCCCTCTTTAGGGCCTTTCTAGTCATATGACTGGCCATAAATCCCAAACAACCCGTAATGTAAACTATTTTCATGTCTTCGCTCGTAACTCATCAAAAAAGCCACTGATAGTGGCTCCTATATATTGGATCTTATCGCTCGTAATGCCAGCGAACGTACCTAGAAAAAAAGAATTAGTAGTTACTAAATGTGCTTTCGGGAATCGCTCTTTCAAGTCTCCGTACCCCTGTCTCATGTGCCTATAACCAGGGTGATACATGATGTTTCCAGAAAAATAAGATCTAGTTTGAATCTTTGCGGACTCCAGGCAAGAAACCAAATCATGCCGGGTGAACGGTGCATCTTGCTTTATTGTTAACAAAAAAGCGAACCAATTCGGGTCGGCCTTGTCAGTCGCTTCTGGCAAGTGAAAATAATCACCATATGGCTCGAACACCTCACATAATTTTGAGAAGTTTGAGCGTCGGGCCTCATCCAGCATTGGTAACTTTTTTAGTTGCTCCAATCCAATTGCAGCTTGCATTTCCAATGGCTTTAGGTTGTAGCCTATTTCCTCAAAAACATATCGGTGATCATATGTAAAATCAGGCAAATCAGACAGCCATGACTGAAATCTATTCCCACAGGCGGTCGCACAGGTCACATTTCCAGGCATGCCGGTATTGCAATAACAAGCCCTCCCCCAGTCCCTGAAGCTTGTCACTTTCTTGCGCAACGATCCGGAGTCTGTAGCTATAAACCCGCCTTCGCCTAGGGTCATGTGGTGAGCCGGAAAAAAAGAACATGTTGAAATTTCACCGAAAGAGCCTAGCTTCTTACCATCGTAAAAAGACCCCAGGGCGTCGCATGCGTCTTCGATAAATATAAGCTCATATTTGCTCACAAGAGCCATCAAACGATCCATATCGGGGGGGTTCCCCAATACATGTGCAAACATTATGCCTTTAATACTCGGATCATTTTCACAAATTCTCTCCACTTCGTCCAAATCTAAATTCAAGTCAGGCAAGGTCACGTCTACAAAGACCACCTCAAAATTACACTGTATAAGTGGGTTGATCGTGGTAGGGAAACACACAACTGGTGTTATAAACTTGTCGCCATCTTTAAGATTAAACTTAGACTTAACTGCAGTAACAGCTAGCAAGTTTGCAGAACTGCCTGAATTTGTCAAGGACCCGACCTTTTTTCCCATAAACTTAGGGAAAAGAAGCTCAAACTCACGTGCTTTTTTACCAAAGATCAACCACTCGTCCAAGAGGTTATCGATTGCAGCTACATACTCATTTTCATCAAAAACTGGTCCCGAATAAGATAACCAGTCCTCGCCGGCGGTCCAACTTTCGGTTGCACGTTTCTCCGATATATATTCTTTAACTAATTCTAATATTTGTTGTTTTTTGAAATTTAAATTATTGATCACTGCCCTACTCGTGTAGAAGGTGCTATTATATCAATATTATATACGATTGGTCAGAATGTGTAAAGTTATTTATATCCGCAACCGCTGGTTGCACATCCAGGCCCCTCTTCGGGGGGTTTGGGAGAGCCCTTGGGAAGTCTAAAGGATGTTCCGCAGCCACAACTTTTGGCAGCTTCGGGGTTTTCAAATTTAAAACCAGATTGATGCAGGGACTCGACATAATCTACTACAGTACTATTCAAAACAAACTTGCTATAGGGGCTAAGGCAAACTTTGATTGAATCTATTTCAACAATAAAATCATCGTCGGTAGGATCCTCAATGACTTCGACGGTATAAGAGAGGCCGGCACAACCTCCGCCGACGACGCCAACTCGAACAAAATCCTCGGGGTCGAGCGCATTTTTAAATTTTTGAATTGCGGCGTCTGTAAACTCAACCATGTTCAAGCACCCCTAATAGAATCTTCTATGGGATCAAATTCCTTAATTTTCTTTCCTTTCAGTGTGATTAACGGAGCGTTCTTCCAAGTCTCAATCTCCTGGCCTGTCCCACTATCGGTAGGAACATCACCCATATTGCCCTTATCCAAGAAGTCATCAGATGTAAAGACACGATCATATCTAACTGGTACCTCAGAATCTCCATATGTTTCTGAAATAACGTTAGCGATAAATCCCTTATCTACTCCGCATATGCATGGCATATTTTTTCTTGGATCAAACCATTTAATGTTGAGGCCTCTATTAATAATGTCTGCCAGGGGCTCTTCGAAAAAGTTACCCAACGAAACGTGTTGGTAGGGGCAAGGCATAACATCGCCATATCTTGATATTGGCACCATCCTCTTCACAGCTATACACCCGATATCTCTACCATAGGATGGCGTCATATGTGTGAAGATATCATACTCTTCCTCAAACTGTTGTAGAATCTTACCTTCTTTCTCAGTCATCATTTGATCTGTTACGCCTTCGTAGGCGCCCACGGGCTTTGCATACACAACATATGTTCCAACCTCTTTAGATTTAGCATACTCTAAAAAGTTTCTCCATTCTTCCGTATATATTCTGTCCTTCCAGATAACAGTTGACAAAATGACGTGCAAATCAGCTGCCTTACATGCGTCAATTGCATTCATAACCTTCGCAAAAGAACCCGGGGCTCGTCGAAAAGTGTCATGGCTTTCGGCGTCGGCGCCGTCTAAACTCAATTGTACTTTGTCAATGCCAATTGACTTTAAATGCTTGGCTTTCTCATGATCCAAAAACCAGCCATTAGAATCAGTAACTAGATAAAACTTGTCTGGATCGATTGCCTCGACC
>TARA_R110000824_G_scaffold59858_5_pt1 | contig 13027 bp, 13 predicted proteins | sample TARA_R110000824 | Tara Oceans TARA_R110000824 (sample SAMEA4397747) | marine metagenome | biome: Polar Biome; feature: [MES] marine water layer (ENVO:01000295) within the mesopelagic zone...; material: water (ENVO:00002006), including particulate matter (ENVO:01000060) such as...... | reverse complement strand
GACGTTGCCCTGCTCGGGGCTAACTGGGCTGTGAGTCTTACCGACATAGCGAACACGCCTATTGCCGAAGCCCAACGGCGCCAAGAGTTCACCAGCATCAACACCCAATTGATGGAGCTCGTTACGATAGCAACATCAGAGGAGCAAGTCAGCCCGCAGGCGAAGCGGATGGCCGAGCTACAACTCAACTATCTGGTAGACCTCTATGGGTTACCGGATGACTTTAGTTGGGACGTGTTGTCCCAGTTGACGCCTCCTGAAGAGGAGGAAAGCCCTCTCTCTGAAGAGGAGTTGGCTGACCTTTTAGCAGACGAACAAGTAGCAGCCAAAGCGCAGGCAGCGGTTGCACAAATTGAAAACGTACCATCTCGCGAGCTTCCCCAGGAAGTGATTGAGGAGCGAGAGGGGATAGCGAATGCCTGACCTAAAACGTGACCGTGAACTTACCGACGAGGAGATAGCAGAGATGTTGTCGCCAGAGGCCGAAGTGCGCGACTGGGCGCTCGAGAACCCAGAGCCACAGTTGGAGGAGTCTCCTTCCATCCACTCTGGCGACTTGGGTCAACGTATGCTTACTCCAGAAACCCGACATGAAGCGGGCAAGGATTACCTAAAGATGGTCGGCGAAGAGGCTGTGGCTGGCGCCGCCTTGGGAGGGGTGGGCAGGGTAGGCAAAGCCGCTTTACCCTTTCTCCCAACTAAGTTACCTCAATTCAAGAAATGGTTTAGCGGGTCGAAAGTGGTAGATGACGCTGGCGAGCCTCTTGTGATGTACCACGGGACGTCGGTTCCTGACGTTGAAGTGTTCGAGACGTATGGCAGTAATTACGGGCTCATGGGGACAGGGTCATATTTCACAGCGTCTCCGAAGGTAGCATCCGGGTATGCCGAAACAGGACGCAGGAAGGCGTCACGTCTAGGGAGCGAGCCTTCCCCCAACGTAATGCCTGTGTACCTTTCGTTAAAGAACCCAATAGATATGGGTGCGGTGGCAGACAAGGACGCATGGACAAGAGGGCTACAGGGCTCCTACTTGGGGGATGACGCCATTGATGTAGTCCGGGGCCTCGAGCCAGGTGCCACTAACGAGGTTGCTCTAAGGGAACTGGAGTCCCTGTTGATGGACCTGGAGTTGCCGAGGCATGAAGGGGCCGAGGAGATCCGTGTCCTGTTTGAAAAGATGGGACACGACGGGCTGACCCATATCGGCGGGACACGATCTTCCAACCCCCGGTTCTGGCAGAGCGACCCAAAACTTCAACATCGGGTGTACGTGGCGTTTGAGCCTGAACAGATAAAGTCTGCTACTGGGAACCGGGGGACGTTTGACCCTACAGATCCACGCATTACATACGGTGTGGCTGGCGCAGGACTCGCTACGCAAGAGGACACCAATAGCAACATGGACGCATTCAAGAAAGCACTAGGGGGGCAATAGTGGCACTCATATCAGCCAGACGTTGCGCGGGTTGCAACACCCACTACGAAGTGATGGAGCATAACGGTGTGCTCATCGGGATGGGTGACAGTGAGAATACGACGTGCCCCACATGTGACATGGCCGAGTACGAGTCTGTTCTCACCATTCCCATTGCCATTGAGTTGGGTGATGAGGGGAGCCAGGGAAAGATTTACCCCTACTTCGACCGGGCTCTGAACATGCGCATCTCCAACTCGGCTATGCGCAAGCGTGTCATGAAAGAGAAGGGGCTCGTGGACATGGGGCCTGACGAAGACTTTGAGCGTGCGGCGAAGAACACGCACGAGGCTCGACTGGCCAAAATCAAGAAGATGCACGACCAGAACAAGATGTATGATGAGCATCCCGACTATCGGGAGTACAGGATTCTTAAAGACAAGGGTTTTTACGACCAAACACGTAACGATATGCGGGAACGCATGAGGAGTCGAGATGCCGGAAAATGATCCAATGGCCTACACCGAGGCGAGCGAAGCTGACGTGGCAGGAAAGTTAGAAGAGTACGACGCGACCGCTCAAGAGGCAGCGCTACAGCAGGTAGGGGAAGCTCCACCGGCTAAGATGCCTCTCACTCCAAACCGGGTGAACGCTCTTGCGGAGACCACTGTCCGAGCCATCGAGACACTGTCTGACGGGCAAGTCCAGGTTGGCGAGCCGGTGACCATCGCGGAGCCAGTAGATGCGTTGCCACCACAGCTGTACCAGCAAGTGAGTGCGTTTGCGCAGGTTCCATCTATGGCAGGTATGGAAGAGTACTCGTTTGACCCGGCTGAAGAGTCGACCACAGACGATGGGCTTCTGCGAATGGCCAACATGATTGACCAGATGTCAAACGACAAGAAGGTAAAGAACGCAATGATGCAGCCCCAAGGCCCTCAAGAGGAAGTGGTCGAGGAAGAAGTTGCTATCGGCCCTGATGAAATTAGTGAAGATGAGTTCGCCACATTGGCGTAGGAGGAAGAGATGGAAGCAGTACCAACCGCAGCAGCACCAGAAGTCCCAAAGGCGGAGGCCCCAGCCCCGCCCGTTGAGGCAAGTCCAGTAGAAGCCGTAGAGGAAGTCGAGGCCCCCAAAGACGTATTGGGCACAGATGCGCCCGAGTGGATGAAGAGGTTTGACGCGAGGGGGGACACCTTCGAGCCGACAGCTAACGATCTAAAGGACTTGTCACCAGAAGCACAGCGCGTGCTAAACGCCATGTATCGTAAGAGCCAGAAGGCTGGTGATGATCACCGCAATAGAGAGAGCTCGCTAGATGCGCGACAGCGATCACTAGAAGACTCGCAGAGTATGGTGGCTGAAGAGCGTCTGCGTTTGTACAAGCTCCTCCAAAACGATGACGCTCGCGGTACGGTGAAAGCTCCAGACGGTGAAGCGCCAGATCCCTTTACGCCAGAGGGGATGGCCTACATGGTCCAAAACGAAGTCGCGCAGCGCATGGAGAAGTACTTTAACTCGCTCGACGAGAACATTAAGAAGCAACAAGATGAGTACCAGTCCGTCAAGAACGACCAGGTTACGAAGGAGCGCGTCACCGAGATTAAGGCGTTCGCTAAAAGCAACCCCGACTTCGTTAAGTACAAGGGTGAGATCCTAGCGATGCGCAAAAGGATGAACAACGCCATATCCGCAGAGGATGCGTACATGCTTCTTAAAGCCAAGAAGGGTGAGACAGGCAGTCCAGTGCAGGACTCCAACGGAGTGGATGCTAGTCGTAAGCGCGCGCGAGCAGCGACAGGCCGGGGGTCTAGCTTCGAGGTCAGCGCTAAAGGGCCACCGGAGGGAGCTTCGGCAGTGGAGATCATGAGGTACTACAGAAACAATCCCGAGCAGATGGAGAAGCGTCTGACCAAGTACCGCAACCGGTACAGTTAGTTGCATACTTAGAAAGTAGTTTGCATATTTAAGTCCACTGTCATAGAGTAGACTACATACACTCTGGAGGGTTTATGTGGGGCATCTTGACGTTAGTGACTGGCGGTGGCAGTCCGAACACCTACCAAGTGGGCTATTACGAAGCAACCGTTTGGTTTCCCGAACTCGAGTCCAACAGTGCCGTGCCGGTTGAGTACACGACCCTTTCGGCGGCTGCAAACCGCACAAACTTTCTTAACGGTGGAGACGGCTACGGTCGCTTCCAAGTTACCATCTAGGAGACTGAGTAATGCCTACGACTACTCTTACTATTAGCGACCAACTCCTCTCCACTACTGCATTCCAGCTGCATGACGAGATCATTGACGCATTGGACATTAACCGTCCGTTCGTCGATAACGTCACCAAGATGGGAAAGGACGAGAAGTCCGGTGGCGAGCGGATGATTATCAGTTGGCGGATGAACCGGCACAGCACGACAACGCAGTTGTCTACTGGGTACGAGCCGATCAACCTGACTGTCCAACCCGTTGGAACTCCTGGCTGGGAGCAATGGTGCGATGCAATTCGCCCCATTGTTATCTCTGGCCATGAGGAGCGCTTAAACCGGGGGGAGCCAGAAATCGTAAGCATCCTAGAGAGTCGTCTCCAAGATACGGAGCAGGGCTTTCGCGCTGAATTTGAAGAGCAGGCGCTACTAGGTAACGTCGCTAGTCTGTCTGACATGGTTACGCTAAACGGAACCATCGACACCACAGGGCTCCTCGAAGATGCAGCCCCTGGCACGCAGACGAACACAATTCACAATGTTAGCCGAGCGCTATACCAGAACGCTCCAGGCTTCCAGAACCAATTTGGCGATGCAGGCGGGGTTGCGGCTAATCACCTCCCCACGCTCTACGACATGGTTGTACGCATTAACCGCCTACTCGGCGTGGCAGGCACGACCAAGACAGGCATCCGTGGTTACCAAAGTGTAGCTGCTGCCAACCAGATGAAGACTCTGCTCTTCGCCCAAGAGCGTTACCTCACCGAGAAGGAACTCGACGGTGGCAAGATGGTCCGCTACTTCAGCGGTCTGCCCCTTGAGATTACTGACCTTCCGACAGCAGCAGGCGGTACAGCCCCTGGCGGTAACAACGTCTCTTACATGTTTATTGACCATGGCCAACTCAAGTTCACGGCGCAGAGCGGGTTTTACTTTAAACTCTCCGAGTTCCAGTCGCAGCCCGGCTACGACGTAAGGGCAGCTTACATGCACCTTATGGGACAGTTTACTGGTCGTTACTTCGGAACTTCTGGCCTCATCTACAACGCACAATAAGGGGAAGGCATGATACCTGCATTACTTAAAGACTCTGCGCAAACTGCAGTACAAAACGCGGACCCCCGTATCCGCACATTCTTCGTTGAGCCCGGTATCGTTATCGCGGCTGGTGATTGGGTCGGCGTAGATTTGGCTACAAGCACAATGGGCGTCGGTAACTCGATTGGTCCATTGGACACTGGTGTCGCGTTAATCCCCGTTGGCGTGGCGACTGAAGCAGCAGCCCCAGTGGCTGGCGGCGACGACGTATGGATAACGGTTGTTACCCGTGGCGTGTCCTCCGGCCTTTTGGCTGCTGGCGTGACCGCATCCGACCGGCTTGGCGCAACAGCAGTGCCCGGTTCGGCTGATACTACCATTTTGGTTGCTGGGGACCGCATTGGGTACGCACTCGAGGCCTCCGGAGCGGGTGGTGTCGTGCATTGCTACGTGACCTGCGAATAGATATTAGCTCGGATACTCCCATCTTTTGCTAGGGCAGCCGGGTCTTCACGCCCGGCTGTTTTTTTATTAGGGGTTGAACATGAACCTTGGACAAATTAGGCAAGAGATAGCAGACGCATTAAGCTTTGACCCGACCTCATCCAGTTACGACGAGAGCGTTATCCGCCGCGTCAACCACGTTTACCGCCAGTTGTGCTCGAGCGACCCATGGGACTTCTTGCAGAAGACTGTGGACTACAAAGTTTTCCCCGACTTGCTCGGCACCGAAGTCGGCTACGACCTGGTGTGGACAGCGGGTAACTTTAAGGCCGAGTTAACCTCCCCTGTGGGCTATGGCGGCGCCTTGTTTATGGAAGGGGCCACGGCAACAGATAGCGATAGCGTCAACCACGATGTAGGAGTGATTAGCGTTGAAGCCGGAAACACCTTTCTTAGAACTACCGCAGTTGCGGCGAGTACTGCGACAGTCCCCGCAGTTGTCTCCTTTGACCGCTGGCGTCTTCCTGCTGATTGTGTGGACGTGCTTGGGATGGTTAACCGCGAAGAGCAGTACGGACCTCTGCGAGGGGTTTCCGAATGGGAAGAGAACCGATACCCGCTCTATTCCGATCAGCGAGGGACGCCGTTAGTCTTTGTTCTAGAGGGGCAGCGCGCCCAGGAGTATCGTGGCTCCTCCGACCGGACTGGAAACGTAAGCGCCCAGTTCGGGTGGGAGTTTGGACAAAACCAGTTCTCAAGACCGCCTGATATAGGCCGGTTACAGGCATCACCAGCAGCTGGTGGAGACCTGACCCAGTCGTCTTATGAGTATATGTTGACGTGGGTATCCGGTGGCGTAGAGACGGGACCGAGTCAAACCTTTGTGGGTACTACATCGGCGGGGAATAATTCTGTCCAGATCACTAACCTGCCTGTGATTGGGGCTTTGCCGGGGGTAGCAGACTACGGAGCGAATAAGAAGCTCTACCGTCGCAGATCCCCGACCGTAAACAATGAGCCGGGAGGTGCCTGGTATCGCCTTAACAACGGAGGTGACGGGGCTGCGTCTGACTCTCTTGGGCTGTATTCGGACGCAACAACTACCACTGACGGAATGATCGAGCACTTACTTATCGAGCGGTACTACGAGCCACTGCCTGTCCATTACTTTAGGCTCTACCCCAAGCCAGACAGAGAGCTCCAGTTATCACTGCGCTACCACTACCTGCCCCCTCTGCTCGAGGAAGACCGGGACATCCCGCATATTCCACAGGAATTCCACAGCCTGTTGGTCCACTTGGTGGTCGAGCAGATCGCAGCGCAAACCGAAGGGAACACGCTCGCGAATCACCACGCGAAGATGTCTGCAGCTCTTATTGAGCGGATGCGCCGGCGGTATTTGACCAGTCGCTCTACCAACTCACGCCGTAAGTTGTGGGGGACTAGCGACAGTTTCCTAATTAAGCCAAAGATAGTATTCGGTGGCCCGTGAAAACTACTTCCATCATCACTGTCGACAGCCCGCTCGGGCTGAACCAGTCGTGGGGTGCGAGCGCTCCGTCTGCTTATGAAGCGATAAACCTTCGCCATACCTCTCGGGGGTCGTGGCGTGAGGCCGGCGGACTTATAGAGAATACGTTAATCGGTACGCGATCAGAAGCTCCAACGCTCTACACTGACGTAACCGTTGAAACGATGCACTGGTGGAGTCAGCATAACGGAGCCCGGCGTTGGCTTATGTTTGAGTTCTCCCACGATGCTGGCAAAGGGGCTACGAACACGTTGTGTGTGGTTAACCCGCGTGCCCCTGGCGGTTACGAGGTACTAGAGTCCAACCGCACTTACAAGGATGGGCCGTGGCAGCGCACCCAGTATGTGGCGAATGGCGGCTGGGTTTACTGGCTTAACGGCTACCAGGCCCCAAAGAGATGGGATGGTAGGGGGTCAAACCCACAACGCCCTGTAAGGGTGGGCTTTGACCGAGTTCCTCTCCCCCCGCAAGTGTCTGACTCTACGGTTGACTTCAACCAAGAGGACAGGACGTGTCGGCCTATCGGTTTCATGAAGCCTCCCACGCTTCTCCCTCCTCCGTTAGATTTACTCGGCAGCGAGATGTACGTGTACATGGGTCAGCCGCTGATGGAGTGGCTGGTCGCGAATGCTGGTTGGTACGTCACTCCGCCGGTTACTGTTCTGGCTGATCAACAACGCGGCGTAGGGACAGCGCATGCGGAGACGTTTCCGAATCCGCTCTGGAAGTATGGGTACGCCATTACTCACATGAACGATTTAGGGATGGAGAGCCCACTATCGGAACTTACGTTCGTTAATGGGGGGAACGACAACCAGCGCGGCAAACGCCAAGTTGCGATCCAAGTGCAATCAGCTCTTGAGAATGTGGTAGCAATCAGGATCTACCGCACTGTCAATCTTAGGTTCGCCGAGAGCTCGTACCGAAGAGAAGACACGGAGTCGGATGGTCTCGGTAACTCGTCGACTAATTACACTTACGAGATCAACTACAAGGATGGCGCCAAACTTGATGCTTACAGTTACGAAGCCTTCAGGCCACTAAACGAGCGTATCAATGTCCAGAACCGCCAGGACTTCCAAGTGTTCCTGCTCGACACGATAGATACCGGCGCATCCGTCCAGTACGTTGACGATACTCCAGATAACGAGTTGGGTCCGCTGTTTAACCCAGCGAATGTGGGCTTATTCCCCCGTGGCGCCAAGTACATGGCCATGTTTAAGGGTACGATGTTTGTCGCTGGCTCACCCGAGTACCCAGATAGGGTGTTTTTTAGCGCCCCATTGTACTGTGAGCAGTTTCCGCCTAGCAATTTCATGCAGATTGGAGACCGGGATAGCGGTGAAGTGACAGGGCTGTGTGCCATGGAAGACACGATGGTGTGCTTCAAGCAGCGCGGCATCTATCTGATTAAGGGTAATGTCTTAACGGGGTACACTACACACACCTTAACGGAAGAGATGGGTTGCTCGAGCCCTAACGCGGTAGTGGCTACTCCGATGGGGCTGGTGTTCGTCACGCCATCGGGGATTTATCTCCTGAGTGGTATCGACAACAGCGCAACAGCCCCGACGATACGTCACATTAGCAAGCCGATTCAGAAGTATTGGGACGAGCATGTATTTACCCAAGGGCTGATGTCCGCCCAGGCGACGGTAAACTATCAGGACCAGGAAGTGTGGGTACAAGTCCCGGCGGATGGGAGTTGGCATCCTTCGGTAGGCCTAGTATGGCATTACGGCGTAGGCTCGGGCGAATGGACGCGCCGGAGGGGGTACCCAGCAAATTGCTTTGCCCAGTCGCGGGACGAATACCAGAATCTTTACGTTGGCAGCTGGGATCCATCCCTTCTGCAGGCTAACGGAGGCATCCGCGTCTACAATCATGCGACACCAACGCGCGCCGATCAAGGGGACGCCACGTACATGACCTCGTGGTTGTCGTTTGGTAACCGCTACGACCGGACCATGGTTATCCACTTCCAGCCGATCATGGTGGATTTCGGGGGGACTAATGCTCGCCTGCCGGGCCAGTGGTACAGTGGCAGAGACCTTGTGGCAGTATCCGAAGAGACCTTGCAATTAACTAATTCAGAAACCGACCAGCAGACATGGGATAACGCAGTCTGGGGTACAGACTTTTACGGCGACTACCGCTCGTCAATCTTCCGGTTCGACACGACTAATAACGGATCGCCGCTAATGTCTTTTGAGTCAGCGTTTGAGTTAAGCGGTTACCAGGGCGGTCGTTTTGAGTTGATTGCATATGACCTAGAGGTCACCCCTTCGAGGGCTCCTGTTGACATCAAGAAACTAACTCCGGCTAAAGTATAATGGGACGCATATACCCAACCCAAAAAACCATTGACCAAGGCCTTGTTCTCACTCCACGGGAGATCAATGAAGAGTTGCGGACTATAGTCGGAGAATTCAATGGTCGCCTCGACCGTGAGAACTTCGCGTTAGGCTCGATAGACTCGAGCAAGATAAAGGACAAGACCTTTACCAAGTACGAATACGCGGGGTTTCCGGTTAGCCCGCAGACCTTTCCGCCTTTGGCCGGTCCCGAGGATATGGTGTTTATCGGTCAGCCAGTAGGCACTATGGCGCCGGTCCCGTCTACCGTTTTTGGCTCCAGCCAGATGTTTGTTAACATTGATACGCTTGACGGAGGGCTTATTGTTGAGGCTTCATTAAGCGTGGTGTCGCTCGGCCCAGACTACTCTGGCGAGCCTTACGCATTTGATGTGGGTGATGGCTGGGAGAATAGGGCGCAACCGTATAATTGGCCATGGTCGTTAGTGGTTACTGTTGACGGTCGCATAGTAGCCGAGTCAGGGATGAGCGCAGCTAACCCGTACTCGTCTCGGACGGTAAAGCAATACGTCCCTGTGGCGGCAGGCATCCACAAGGTGGCGATGTGGTTGCGAACGGGCTCGTCGGGCAGAGCTCCTGACCCTGGGGTGGCATCCCCTGCCACTTACCCAGCACTCACACAACTTCCTCTGTTGTATCGCCCGATGGGTAGAACAGTATATGCCAGGCACATTAAGAGGTAGACGTGGCCAAGATTGACTACAGCGCACCACAGGTAAGGGATGTAACCGATGTTTCTGACATTGGTTCCCTCTTCCACCCCGGTCCCCTGGAGGCGCTGGAGGCAGAGTCTGTCAACATCGACTCGTCCAACCTGCGAGAAGAGGGATTAGACCTGTCGGTGTTTGCGCCCAGCACGGTAGCGGAGCGGGTGTACGAAGGGGTGCAACACAAGAACAGCCCCAGGTTTGTGCTTGACCACACGGCAGGTGTCTGGGTTACGCTGGACACGGTAAATTCAGCATTCCCTGTCGTATTCGAGACTGGGGTGATCACTCTACAAGAGGGTGACGCTTTAGAAATTCGCGCGACTATCCATTTTGTTTCCGATAATGCGACCTCTGCTGGTGTTACCGACCCAGGCCCATACGGGCTAGGACCACTAACCCCGGTCCCAAAAGGCCCCAAACCCTACAATCCGTTTCACGACCCGTCCATATTTGGTCTGCGCATCGGCATGGACTACCCGACTGGCGTGAGTGCGTATCTGGTCGATACCGAGCGCTTTCTCGGCGGCGGGTTTATACCCACAATCAACGACACCCTGCCTGGCGACAACGCTGTAGCCGGAAGGCACGGAAGCCTGTGCGTGATGACCATGGTTCCAAGCGTCGATACTTTGATCGAGCCGCCTGGAGCATTTGTGGCGGGGGACTATAAGTTTCGTCTCGAGTACCGCACTTCGGTACATGAGGTGTGCGTCCGTCAGATCATGTTCTATATTATCAAGTACCCACGCGCCCAGACGGAGTTCTGATGCCTTTCGTTAACCCATTTGCAGGCGTTCAGAACGGCGACCCGATGGACTCGAGCGCTGTAAACACGGCATTGGACAGTGCTCGAGATTACATTAACTCGGGAATCGTCGCGGCGACAGACTTGGCGGCGGACGCAGTTGACTCGTCAGATGTCTACAAGCCGGAGAGTTACGGCTACCCCACAGATGGAACCATCGGCGTGATGCAACAGGCCTACAAGGCCGAAGCTGGCAACGGGGCTTGCGTAATGCCAGTGATGTACCAGGCACCCTTTGTGGTCCCGTGGTGCCACACTTGGCAGGGAGCTCCCGAGAGGACTTCCATCCTGCCCAATCTTCTCCAGCCATTCGAGGTCTCGGTAGTGCCCGGTATGTCGCGGCGTGTTTACATCGAGCGCAACTCGCTAGTCAACTTGTTTGCCTCATGGAATTATATTGTTCTTGGGGCGATGGATGCCGTCGACCCGCTCGCTGCCGACACTCGCGGCACACCAAAAGCGCTGTACCCACAAGGAGCAGCAGTGGGGAGTAGAGCAGGTTCGTTCGTGCTAGCATACCGGAGATCAAGTGCCGATGATTGGACGATAGTCCCTAGTAGCAGACGGAATATATACCCCCAAGAGGTGAGGATAGTTTTCGAGGGGCTAACTTCAACTGACCAGCCACGCCGTCCGTTGTCGAATTTTGCCACCTACGGAGACCCCCCAGAGCCCCCGATGGGGGTTGCCTACGGAGCGGTCTCCTATATGTCGGTGTGCCACTTTGAAGCCGCTACACCCGTGCGTATTACTGGCTCCGGCGATTGGTACGACTTTACTTTGCTTTACGATAAGGGGGTAGCATCCCCTTCAATACTACAGGTAGTGCTTAGCACCAGAAACCTACTGGTCGAAGTCTTTCCTAATTCCACTTGAGGTTTACATGTCATTACCAATACTAGCGTTAGCATCCCTTGCTTCACTTGGCGCCTCTGGCGTGAGTGCGTACAGCAAGAACAAGACTCTGAAGAAGCTCGAGGAGGAGGCAGAGGCTGACCTCGCCGCGACCAAAGCGGAGCCGGTTGGACAGAGCGCCACACAACGCGAGTTAGAGCGTCGACTGGCTATCGATCCACTGCGGAGTAAGGCCAGGCAACTCATCGACGAAGGGGAGCGGCAAGTGCAGGCAGCTGGGCTCACTCGAGCGGCAGACATACCGGGCATACAGAGCCGGGTGGCTGGTGATTTACTTCCGCTGGAGCAGCGGACGATGTTGCAGTTAGCGAAGTCCAACATGGAGAACGACGCCCAAGAGATGGATGAGAAACGCCAACGCGAGGGTGCAGAGGAAGCCGTTATAAAGGCTTTGCAAGCCGAAAGGATTGGCATAGGTCCAGAGTTCGCTAGCGATGTAGCGGGGACCGCAGGCTTGATAGCGGGGAGCAATCCTGAAGCGTTCACGGATTTACAGAAGAGTCGTCAGGCGTTTATGGGCCAAGGCTTCGACGAGGAGACGGCCAATAAACTTTCAGAGTTCGCGAAACAGAACCCTGAAGCCTTTCGGGCTGCGCTCTTAAGCGCAGCGGGAGTAAGTTAATGCCGGTACAGATACAACAATTATCCCCTGATGTTTATTACGTCACCCCGCCAGAGCAGCCCTTCAACCAGTTCTCGTCATTTATGGCTGGCTATCTGAAGACGCGGACCCCGTGGACCCAGCGCCTCTTCCAGATGAGAGTCGCCGCCCTTGATCCGTCTGCTCGACTTGCTGCGCTACGTGGTCTTGAGCGTGATAAAATGGCACTAGAGAAGTCATATCAGAAAGCTCTATCCACGTATGAAGAGGACCGTGCGGAGGCGAGCGAGCCAGTCACCTACCTGAAGGGTAAGGAAGACACGCTGTTGCAAAACCGGCTGTTGGACCTAGAGCGTGAGGCGATGAAGAAGTTTAACGAGATCAACGCCGAGGATCCTTTTGAAGACAAAAGCGGCACAGCCTCTGTTTGGCTTGCAAAAACTCTCCCAGCGACGATTAAGGAATTAGCCAATCAAGTCGACCGGGGTGGCGTCCGCCTTGACGCTGCAGGCAAGGCGTTCGATGAACCTGCGCTCTCGTCAGGATCTTGGGCTGGTGAGGATTCAACCGCAAGAGGTCGCAAAGAAGGGGAGTCGTGGGGTACGGGTGAACGAGAGGCGATGACGCGCCTTGTCGATATGGCTGACCGCCTGGCGGAGATGCTTAAAGAGCCCAGTCTCCGCGATCTAGGTTTAGAGTTAATGCCTGAAGACCAGCGGTACAGGCCCACAGCAAACGAGGCAGCGCTCGGGGCGCTAGCTCCTCCACAGAGACCACGCGGAGATGATTACTACGAGGCAAAAAGGGCAGAGATAAACGCTGCCTATACGAACCCGTTTGGCAAGATAGGTGGAGCGTTTCCAGAGGGCTCATACGAGCCACGCAAGGGAGCACCCCCGGCTATTGAGATATTGTTTGGTGGGCGTGATGGCGGACGTGGTGGGCGGAGTCTAGCCTTCCAGCGTAAGCACGCTCCTACGACCCA
>TARA_R110000824_G_scaffold29397_3_pt1 | contig 13030 bp, 19 predicted proteins | sample TARA_R110000824 | Tara Oceans TARA_R110000824 (sample SAMEA4397747) | marine metagenome | biome: Polar Biome; feature: [MES] marine water layer (ENVO:01000295) within the mesopelagic zone...; material: water (ENVO:00002006), including particulate matter (ENVO:01000060) such as...... | reverse complement strand
ATGACCATGATAAAATGGTTGTCTGATTATCAATATTCTGAGCTCGTAAGCTCTAAAGCATCAGCAAGCAAAATGGGATTTATTACTTCTCCAACAGGTGATGGATATGCTGACAGTTATTTGGGGGGTGATGAATATCAACCTGCAATGGAATTTTCACCAGGTACATTTGACCAACTGCCCGCAGGATATGACGTTAAGTTTTTTGACCCTCAGCATCCAACATCACAAGTTTCTGAATATATGAAAACAATGATGCGAAGTATAGCTAGTGGTTTAAACGTGTCATATTCAAGTTTAAGTGGGGATTTGAGCAACAGCAGTTATTCGTCCAGTCGGGTCGGGATTATGAACGAAAGAGATTCATTTAAAATGATGCAGAAGTTTATAATAGAGCATTTTGCAATGCCTGTTTATAGAGAATGGTTACTCCAGGCAATGACGATTGACCAATTTGGAATCCCAGTTTCAAGGTATTTTAAATTTGAAAATGCAGACAATTGGAGTGGTCGTTCTTGGGAAGCAATAGACCCATTAAAACAAGCACAAGCCAACAGCCTAAATGTCTCTCAAGGCTTTGCAAGTATGAATGATGTTCTGGCACAAAGTGGAAAAGACTTAACTCAGCACTTTAGTGAATTAGATTCACAAGAAGGAACTGCCGAACTGTTTGGAATTGACCTTGCCTTTCAACCATTTGGAAGCAAACTCAACCCACAAACGGGTGAAGTTTTTGACAATGAAAATAATAATAATAATCAATCCGAAGGAGAAGATGAATGACTGATGAAGTAAGTGAGGTTGTAGAAGACCTGGACAGAAGCGAAACAACTGATGTTGTTACTACTCCTGTTGAAGAAATAAAATTAGAAACCTCAGAGAAAATCGAGGAAGTAAAAGCGGAAACAGTAGAACTTGAAACAAGGGATGCAGTTTTTCCAATAGAATTTAGGTCTGACGAAAGTCAATCTCGAACATTTGTATTAAGTGTAAGCTCAGAAAGTCCCGTCCAAAGAGAGTTTGGAAATGAAATTCTAAGTCATCGAGATGGAGATATTGACCTTAGTAGATTGCTGAATAAAGCACCATTGTTGAAAGACCATGATATGCGACAGCAAATAGGCGTTATAGAGGATGCTTATCTTGACAGTCAACGAGGAAAGTTGATGACAAAAGTGCGATTTGGTCGTGGCACTTTAGCAAGTGAGCAAATGCAAGATGTCGAAGATGGTATCAGAACTCAGGTGAGTATTGGTTACCAAATAAACCCCGAAAGTATTGAAAGAAGTGAAGACGGCTTAGATGCTCGTGTTACTGATTGGCTACCTTATGAACTATCTTTAGTTAGTAGTGGTGCAGACCAATCTGTAGGCTTTGGAAGGGCACTTTCGGTTTCACAAACAAAATCCATTATACAGGAGACTAAAATGGAAGATAAAGTAATAGAAAAAGACGTTAATAATGAAATTAACATAGATGAGCAAATCAGAGTTAAAGCTGATGAGCTTGCAAAGACTAGAGACAGAGAGATTGGTGAAATACTAGAGCTCGGTTCTCGTCATAATAAAAGCGAACTAGCAAGAGAATCAATCCGTGATGGAAAAGATTTAGCTTCATTTCGTGGACTATTATTAAATGAAATAGGTAATGCACCGCTTGAAACTCAAGATATTGGTCTTAATCAAAAAGAAACTAGACAATTCTCAATATTAAAAGTTGCAAGAGCACTATCAAATCCAACAAATCAAAAACTGCAAGAAGAAGCATCTTTTGAATTTGAAGCATCAAGAAGTTATGGTGAGAAAATTGGAAAAGCTAGTAAAGGTGTTTTAGTTCCTGATGAAGTAACTAGAGCCTGGAATCATAAAGAAAGAGGGCTAACAACAGCCAATTCTAGTGCAATCGTTTTTGATGATTTAAGATATTCATCATTAATTGAATCACTTAGACCTTTTTCAACAGTTCTATCTGCAAACCCAACTATACTAACAGGATTAAATGGTAATGTTTCAATTCCAAAAATCAATCCTGGTTCAACTTCTGCCTTTGTTACTGAAGGTACTGCTGTTGCACAAAGTGACCCCACACTGGAAAGCGTAAGTCTTTCACAAAAAACTGGAGGAGCATATGTTGATATTAGTAGAAGCCTCATGATGAACACAGGCGATAGCTTTTCAGTAGAAAACATGGTTCGAAATGATTTATCAAGGTCATTAGCTTCTATGTTTGATGCAGGTTCAGTATCTGGTTCAGGTGCAGGTGGCAATCCTCGTGGTATTGAGAATGTTGTCGGAACGAATAGTTCAGCATTTGGTGTGGGTGGAGCTCCTACTTACGCAGAGGTCATAGCCCAACAGGGTTTAATAGAAAGTGATAACGTTTCTCTTGATGGAGATACAACTTTTTACATAACAACTCCTGCTATGAACTCAACCTTAAAGACTACAGCCAAAAATGGCGCAGGGTCTAGTTTTGCTCAAGAGGGTGGATTTATTGACGGATATCCCGTTCTTGTCTCATCACAAGTGACAGCAAATACGCTAATACTTGGCAAGTTCTCAGACTTTATTGTTGGAGTATATGGCGGAATGGAAATTACTGTTGACCCATATTCACTTTCAACAACAGGAACGCAAAGAATTGTTGCACTAGCTTCAATCGACTTTGCTGTGAGACATCCAGTGTCTTTCTGTGTGAGTGTCTAATTGTTAAAATCAAGCGATATGGAGAGGGGTGCGGAGAAATCCGCATCCCGTGTAGATATGAAAATTGAAATAATAAACAATACAAGAGTAAATGGTCAAATGGCTAAAGTTGGCGATATTGTTGAAGTTGATGAAGCGGAAGCAAAACAACTAATACAGTATAAAAAAGGCATTGAAGCAACGTCAAAGCCTAAAGAAAAAGCAAAGAAAACTGATAGAACTATTAAAAGCAAGGACTTAAAAACCCGTGACTAAGGTCAAATTGCTAAAAGCAACAACCATAAATGGCGAAAAAAGAAAAAAGGGCGATGTTATTGATGTCGTTCCTTGCAATATCGAAAAATACACCGCCAGGGGTTTAATTGAAGTGATTACAGGCAATGATGAAACCCTGCTTGAAGAAATAATTGAAATAATAGAGAATGATGATGACTTTAAACCTGTCGAGTAATGCTTTTTTTGAACTCAGTGATTTTGCTGTTGAGTGCCAATGGACAATTGTTTCAAGTAATGACAAGTATAATGTGATTGGTATATTCGACAATACATTTTACGAAGCATTTAATGAATTTGGTTCGGGTGTCTCGACAAGTTCCCCAGTCTTCACAATGAAATCAGATGATATTCCTGATGGGGCATCTGACCAAAATGATTTATTACTCGTGCCTATTACTAGCAAAGGCCGAGTTGCTAAAATATCTTATCGAATTAAAGTAATTGAAAAAGACGGAACTGGCGTGTCAACAATACGGCTTCAAAAACAATGAGCCACGCTAGACAAAAGATAAGAGATGCAGTTGTTTTATTGTTAATGGGACTGCCTACAACTAGCGGTCGTGTTTACGATACCAGACTTTATAATCTTGAACCTGCCGAGAACTTGCCAGGTCTTGTTATTTATACACAAAACGAAACTTCGGAAAGAAGTGATTTTAGTCCTAACAATTATTATAGGGAACTTGATTTAATAATTGAAGGCTATGTCGAAACCAATTCATCAGTTGAGAACAATTTAGACACAATAGCTTTAGAGGTTGAGAACGTCCTGGGTGCAAACCCATTACTTTCAAACACCGCTACGACATCTGAACTTTCTTCAACTGAGATAGAATTTGACGTGATGGGAGAACAACCTATCGGGATAATTCGCCTAACCTTGTCTGTGACTTATTACACATTGAGCACTGACAATTCAACAAATCAATAAAAGGAGAACATCATGGCTTATTTTACTGGCGTGATAGCAGAAATACGACTAGGTGACACAGGAACACCAACAGACATACTAGGGCAATGCACCAGTTATTCTGTGGACAAATCTCTTGAAAGTGTTGACGTAAGTCATATTGGAAGTCCAAGCAAGACATTTACTTCAGCTCAGGAGTCTTGGAGCTCTACAATGGAAATGAGTTATGACCCCGCGGATACTTCACAAGCAAAACTTTTAGAGCGTTCAGCAGGTGCATCTACACCTGTATATGTTTCATATTATTATGAAGGCGCGACTGCAGGGGATAAATATTTGACAGGTCAAGGTTTTTTGACAGGCATAGCATGGTCACAAGAACCCAACGGAGTGATAACTGCAAGTGTTTCCATACAGGGCACTGGTGCTTTAACTGAAGATACCGCAGTTTAATCATGAACATGTCGGAAAGGCTTAAAGCCATGCAACAAGACAGAGAGAAATTCCCGTTGACGTTGCCAGGTCTAGGTGAGGGCGAAGATAAAGACCTCCACTGCTTTTTTTATAAATTGACGGTTAGAGATGATGAGAAGTTGAGAAAACGTCACAAAACCTTTTACAAAGATTTAACTGATGGTGATGTGCCGTCATTTTCAGCAATGGTTGATTTAATGCTAATTAAATTGGTTGATGATGAAGGTGTCAAAATCTTTCAAGAAGGCGATAGAATGTTCTTAAATGGATTAGATGTTGGATATGTTACAAACGTGGCAACAAAGATGATGCCTAATTTGTTTGACAATGATTCAGTTGAGACAGCGGAGGGAAACTCCAAAGCGGTTGGTTAATGAGTCAATATGTCGTGGCTGACCGCCTTCATACTACAATCGACACAATCAAAGAGATGTCAATTCATGAGCTTAATCATTGGATTGCTTATCTCACCTTGGAACAAAAGAGAATAAAAGCGAATGAGTCAAAAATTACAAAATAAAATTGTCGCGGTTGATAAGTCAAAACACGCCTTTGCTAGTTTTAAGGGTTCAATAAGAACCTCTACTAGTGCCATGAAGGGTCTTGGTGCGTCTATCGTTGGCTTTATTGGTATAGCTTCATTAATGAGGTTAAAAGACCTCACAAAAGAGGCTTTGGACTTTGGAACAAATATTCAAATCACTGCAAGTAAGATTGGTGTCACTACCAAGGAACTCCAGTCTTTTCGATTAGCAGGACAACAGTTTGCGGGAATAACATCTCGCACCTTGGATATGGGACTTCAAAGATTCTCCAGAAGACTTGGTGAGGCCAACCAGGATACAGGTGAATTAAAAGGAACTCTTTTAAAATTAGGAATTAACACAAAAGATGCAGACGGAAACATAAGAGGTGTCACTGATGTATTAATGGAATACGCAGACGGAATAAAAAATGCTGAAAGTTCATCCGAACAATTAAGATTGGCATTTAAAGGCTTTGATTCTGAGGGTGCGGTATTAGTTGAGCTTTTTAAGAATGGTTCAGAAGAAATGAGAAAGTTCATGTTAGAAGCTCAATCAACTGGAGCTGTTATGTCTGATGTAATGTCGAAAAAGGCACAAAAATTAAATGACGTTATGGCTCTACAATCTCAAATTATAAAAACACAAGTTTCAGAGGCTTTTGTTGGATTAGGCGGAATTTTAGTTGGTATTACTACATTAACAGGAAAAGTTGCCAAAAAATTTAATGAATTTTTCACACCTGATTCTGTTCAGGCACAAAAAGATGCTGAACAACAGGGATTAAACTTATTAGAGACTTTTCAAAAAATACAAGATTTAGAAAATGAACATTCGGGTATAAAAACTAACTCTGGTCTATTAAGTGACAGACAGGTGGAAATTGAAAAAATAATTATTGGATTAAGAGCCTATATAGATGCTAATTTTAAAGTTCAACAATCCTTAGCAAAAACTGAGCAAGCATCAAGAAGTTTTGGAAAAGGTTTTAGTCTAGGAATGGCAAATTTAAAACTTCCAACACTAGCAGAGGAAGGTCAAAAGTTTGCGGTATCATTTCAAACAGGTTTATCAGGCGCGTTTGATAGTATAATAGATGGCACAAAGTCAGTTGGTGAGTCCTTAAAAGACTTAGGAAAAACCTTAATAAAACAAGCAATCAAAATGTTAATTTTTAGAACTATTCTTGCTCCCTTAACTGGTGGAATTGGAAACCTGTTTGGTGGTGGAGGTAGTGGAAAACCTCAAGATTATTTTGCAAGAGGTGGTTCAGTTAGTAAAAATAAACCAATAATTGTCGGTGATGGCGGAAATGGTAGCGGAGCAGAAATGTTTATTCCGCACTCTTCAGGTTCAATTATCCCTAATAGTAAGTTAGGCGGTGGCGGAGTAACAGTTGTTCAAAATATTAGTCTATCAGGTGACGTTTCAGCACAGATTCGCTCTCAAGTGATGTCAATGCTTCCAGGTATTGCGGATGCTTCCAGGGGAGCTGTACTTGAGGCACAGCGCAGAGGTCAACCTTCATGAGCATTACTTATCCATTATCTGTTCCTAATTATACATCCTTTCAAAGTGTAAGCATGGTTGCCAAAAACACTGTTGGAATTAGCTCAAGTCCATTCACGCAAAATCAAAAAGTCTACAAATGGGCTTCAGGTGAATATTGGGAATGTGATATTGTTATAAAGCCAATGACGAGAGCTCAGTTTGAAAGTTTTTCAACTTTCTTAATTAAATTAAAAGGATTATACGGAACTTTTGAATTATCACCTGACCCAAATGGAAGGGTGGTGCGTGGTTCAGCGTCTTCAACTCCTGGCACACCTACTATCAATGGTGCTCAAAGCACAAACTCTAACAGCATTGACATCACGGGAGCTCCCTCTTCTGCAACTGGTTATCTGTTGTCAGGTGATTATATACAAATAGGAACGCAATTATTAAAAGTGTTGGATGACGTAAACACAGACGGAAGCGGTGACGCTACAGGAATAAATATTTTTCCACAAATTCGCACAGCCTTATCTGGCGGTGAAACTATTATTACCTCAAATGCAGTTGGTGTTTTTAGGCTCGCAGATAATGACACTAATTGGAACATTAATACTGCGAGTATTTACGGCATTAGATTTAGTGCTATGGAGTCCATTTCATGAAAAAGTTTTTAAAAAAATTAAAAGAATTACTGTGCCCAAAAGAAAAAAAACCAAAGAAAGCAATTATAAAAACAAAGAAAACAAAGAAAACAACAAAAATTAAGAAAAAAAAGTAGAAAATGCCAAAAAATATTAATTTTAATGTCACTGATGACACCTTAGAGCCTTTTTATGCCGTTGAACTAATGTTTGGTACTGTTACGCGACAAGTTCCCGTGAAAGTCCATACAGGTGGAGATGGTAACGATTACTCTATTGAAAATACTACTAATTATGATGGTTTGGTTGTGGGAATAGGTAGCACTATTGTTTTTGACCAAAGTAATGCAACTAATACAGGCCATCCATTGCGTCTGTCATTGACATCTGACGGAACTCATGGCGGTGGTGTCGAATATACAACAGGCGTTACTATAAGCGGTGTTCCTGGTCAAGCCAATGCCAAGACTCAATGGGTTGTGGACGCTACTTTAAGCCACGGTGATATTCTATATTATTATTGCTCAAGTCATTCAGGAATGGGCGGGTCAATTACAGTTTCAACTGCCGAGCAAAGATTGTGGACTGGTTTTGGAGAAATAACAGTTGCAGGTAATACATATTATGGAACAGGTGATTTAGGAGCAGTGTCTGAATTATCAGAAACACAGATGATTGAAAGCAGGGGTATCAATTTGTCTTTGTCGGGAATCCCTAGCAATTTAGTGTCAGATGCACTTTTGCAAGATTATCAGGGTCAAGTTGCAAGAATATATTTTGGAACATTAACCAACGGACAAATAGTAGTTCAGCCCTACCTTTTATTTTCAGGATATATGGATGTAATGAATATTATTGTGGATGGCTCAACCTCACAGATTGATATTTCTTTAGAAAATAAAATTGCTGACCTTTTAAGAACCAAAGTTACACGCCTAACAAATGAAGACCAGTTGGCAAGGTTTCCAGGAGATACTTCATTAAGATTTGTTGATGCTATTCAATCGGATAAAGAGATTTTATGGGGAGTCCCAACAGATATTGTAGGGAGAGTTTATAAAGTGCCAACGCAAGAAGAGGTGCTTGACCAAATTAAAAACATAAGGTTTCCATGACCGAACTTGATAAATTAATTACTGAAAGAGTTAATCAACCCTTTGAGTGGGGGCGAAATGATTGTGTGACTTTTTGTATGCAAGCAATAAAATGCGCTACGGGTGTAGACCATCTTAATTTAGAAAATGTAAGGACTTGGAATACTCCACAATCTGCAAAAAAGACATTACTGAAAATGAAAATTACTTCCATGTATGATTTGTTTGATGAGAGATTCAGAGAAATTAAAAATCCATTAAAGCTCAGGGATGGTGATATTGGAATTGCTCCCGTTGGTGCTAATGAAAACTTTAGCAGGGACACGGCCTTGATTTATTACAAAGACATATTCCTTGCACCTGGTCTTCATGGCTTAGAGCGAATTTCTGTTGATTTAATAGACCATTTTTTTGATATTAGAAATATAAGGATTAGATAATGCCTCAAGTCGTAGCCTGGGTAGGAAGTGTATTTCTTGCCATTGGAACATCATTTGCCAGTACATTTGCAATAGCAGGATTAAGTGCAACCGCATTGACTGTCCTGGGAGCAGTGGTTCTTGGTGGCTCTATGGTCTTAATGATGTCTATGACTCCCAAGATTCCTGATTTAAATGCTTTATTGAATAGGGGAACAAACATTCGAAGTCCTATTTCGTCAAGAAAATTAATTTACGGAAAAGCAAAAGTAGGTGGAACTTATGTTTTCATATCGGAGGGAAATAATAATAATGACAGAAAGTTTCTTTATTTAATTTTTGCAATGGCTTCACATGAATGTCTTTCATTTGACAGATTATTCATTGGGACAGAAGAGGTAACAGTAAACGCTTCAGGAGTTGTGACAGCACCTAGTCGATATTATCCAGGTGGTGAAACTCGCGCTGAATTTTTTACGGATATGCTCGCATCTAGTACATCTCAAACCTTGAACGCCAAATTTAGCACTAATACTGATTTAACAGTGAGTGACCATTTTAAAGGAATAACTGTTTTACAGACCATTCTTACGTATGACCAGGAGACTTGGGCTTCAGGTATTCCTCAAATTACAGCAGTGGTAAGTGGAAAAAATGACATTTACGACCCTGTAACAAGTACAACTGGATTTTCAGACAATCCTGCTCTTTGTGTAGCTAATTATCTAATGTCAGATTTAGGCTTGGGACTTTCAACTGATGACATTGATTGGACTTCCGTTGCAACAGCAAAAGCAATATGTGATGAAATGGTTGACCTAGACACAAGCCCTGTAACTCAAGAAAAAAGATTTGTATGCAACGGAGTTATTGACACTCAAAACAATATAAAAACAAATATAGAGAGTCTATTGACCAGTATGGCGGGTTTTATGACTGTAGAGGGTGGTCTTTATAAGATATTTGCAGGAAGTTACCGCGCACCTACTCAGACAATTAATGAAAGGGATTTAATTTCAGGTTATCAAATACAAACAAAAAACAGAGTTTCCGAACAGTTCAATTTAATCCGTGGCATCATGACAAGTGAGGAAAGTGATTGGCAACCAACAAACTATCCTGAAGTAACTAACGCCACTTATGTTGCGTCTGATGGACAGGTATTAGAAAAAACTATAAATTTAACTTTTACAGATAGCAGTGCAAGAGCTCAAAGAATTGCAAAAATTTATCTTGAAAAATCAAGACAGCAATATCAAATAAACATGCAAGTGAATCTTGAACAGTTCACGCTTTCTCCAGGTGATACAGTAATGCTCACACTTCCACAACTCGGATTTAATCAAAAAGTATTTGAGGTCATGGAATATAAGTTTGGAGGAGACCTAGCTTTAGGGATTGATATTACATTAAGAGAAACAAATCCAAGTGTCTATGATTGGAGTACATCAGAACAACAAACGCCAGGTGTTACTCCATCATTAGAGCCGACATTTAATAGAGATATTGCAACTCCTTCATTTACATTAACGCAAGTTCAAGAGGTCGCGTCTGATGGTTCACTGGTTGAGCTTGTCCAGGTTGATATTGTTGACCCTCCAAATGACCCTCATGTTAATGTGTATCTTGTCAATCATAAGGTCTCAACAGAAAGCACTTATACTGAATTATCAGTGGACAGGGAGTTCACAACATGAGCCGTTCACAAATATTAGAGCAAAGAATAGATGACCATGAAAAGTTGTGTTTAGAAAAATATGACAACATAAAGTCAAGATTAGTCCGTATTGAAGCAATATTAATTGGCTCAACTGCCAGTGTGATTGCTTTGTTAATAAAAATATCAATTTTTAATTAAGGATTAAAATGTTAGCAAGTTTATTAATTGGAAATGTTGCAAAAATATTAAATAAATCTATATTAGACAAAGACTTAAAAGCTGAACTTGAAGCTGAATTAATGATGGCTATTAATGATGTTGATAAATCTCAAATTAAAATAAATTTACAAGATTCAAAAAGTTCAAATTGGTTTCAGTCCATGTGGAGACCTGGGATTGCCTGGATTTGCCTTATTGGTTTCTTAATAAATTTTTTAATTTCACCATTATGCGCACCTTTTGGAATAATTATACCTCAAGCCGATACAGGACAAATGATGCCTGTGTTAATGGGTATGCTTGGTCTAGGGGGCTTGCGTACTTATGAGAAAAAATTAGGAGTTAATAGATGACACGAGTACAATTTCCTGTGGTATCAGGTCAAACAATACAGGTTAGGGTTGGGGCACAAAATGATGTCGGCATACAAAGTGCCTTGTCATCACCAACTAGTATTATTATAAATCCATCTACAACTGCTCCTGGCGTTCCAACTAGCTTCACAATATCCTCGACAGCCTTATCAATAGTCATTTCTTACATAAACCCTATTAATAAGGATTTAAGAGGTGTTGAGCTGTGGTGGAGCACAAGTGCAGGGGGCACATACGTTCTCTATGATACAATGGGCGGTGTACCAGGTGAGGAAAGCAAATTCAATCTTAATTGGGGTGATGTGGTCAATGGCATCACTTTTGTTTTAGGTACAAGTTATTATTTTAAATTAAGAGCCGTTTCAACAAGTGGAGTAACTTCAAGTTATACTGCTAATTCAAGTGGTGTTTATGGAACTGTAAACACTGGACAAGTAACTCAGAACGCCATCAGTTCAATGTTCAATTCTGTTGTATCTAGTAACGCCTCAATTTCAACTGTAAGAGATAGCATCTCCTATTCTACCAACGGAGGAACAACAACTAGCACACTTCAAGGAATTATAATTTCTGAAATAACACTTGGTGCAGTGGATTCAGGTATTGCAGGTTTCAATCTTATTGCAAATGCAATGGTTCAAAAAAAATCAACTTGGTCTCCTAACGCATACTCGACTGGAGTTGTGTTGCAAAAAATAGCGGGGGAATCTTATTATGAACAAGCAACAGGATTTGGAAGCTCGACAAGTTTTTTGGGAGAACAAGAACCAAGCGGTCAAAATTTTGTTGATGGAGTTCAGGCCACTTACTCCACATCATCAATAGATACGTCAGGGGATGTGATTGGAACAACTGGAAGTAAATATGCTTTATTTTTGTATACCAATGGAGAGCCTAGTTTTTCACTGGGTGTTTTTTCAGGAACAGGTTTGACTATAACGGAGCTTAAAAGATGAGTTTAGAATTATTAGAAGGTTATTTCTACGACCAAGAGGGAAATTTATTAATTCGTTATCAGGGATATGGAGACTTAGAAGACCTTGATGATTTACTAGAACACAGGAAGCCTTGTGTTGGTTTTTGTCTGCATAAGAGTATTAATGCCGATACTTATATTTATGATATTGAAAACAAAATAATGGTGGAGAAAAACTAAAAATGTTTATTTATAAAGCGTACCTTGTAAGGGTAGTAAATGGGGCGATAATTAAAGCCACAATTGACCTTGGATTTGGTGTCATGCTGAGCAATATGACAGTGCATCTTTCAGGGATAAAATCGTTTGAAGGAAGTGAGTCTGAAAAGGGAAAAGAATATCTGAAAACTTTGTTGCCAACATCCTTTTCAATTAAGACAAAATTAGATAAAAATCTTATCCTTGGTGAAATACAAAGCCAAGGCGAAAGCATAAATGACAAGATGTTAAACAGTGGACTTGTGGATAAGTTTGGAGAATAAAAGTGTGCCAAAAGTGTGCCAAAAGTATTTCATCTAGGATAAATTAGAATAGCACAGAATTACCATTAAATCTTATTATACCAAGTCAGATAAAGCTTTCAATGTAAGTTACTGATTCTATTAGTTTTAAAAAATCCATTATTAACGACTTTTAATCAGCTTGTCGCAGGTTCGAACCCCGCAGGGCTCACCAAGGTATTTAAGGCTAAATTCAGCCATTATAAGTCTTTACCAACTTTCAAATATTTCTTAAAAAACCTCCAAAAACAAAAAGTGTGCCAAAAGTGTGCCAAAAAAGTTTGACATAGGTTTTTTTTATCGCCAATATAATATATATAAAAGTAATGGGTTACTTTTAAGTATAATTAAAACTGGAGATTTAAATGGCTAAAGTTTCAAAAATAAATAAAACTAATAATGATGGAAAAATATTTACTTATTGGTGTGTTGATGCAAGAAGCATTGGACTAAAAAGATATTTAAATAATCCAAATACAAAGGAAAGATTTGAGACAAAAAAAGACGCTGAAATCTTCCTTGATAAACTTAAAAATATTGAAGTAAAAAGACATCAATCTAATGATGCAAATAGACCTCAAATAGAACCTCAAAAAGATGATTTATTAGTGTCTGATATTTGCGCTATTGGTGACTCTAAAAATGATGATATAGGAATTTATCTTGCAACACGATTTGAAGAAGTTGAAAGACAAAATTTAAGTCAGTCACAGTATGAGGGAATACGAAATTCTATTCGTGTATTTTTATTATTTACTTCG
>TARA_R110000824_G_scaffold91480_2_pt1 | contig 13040 bp, 21 predicted proteins | sample TARA_R110000824 | Tara Oceans TARA_R110000824 (sample SAMEA4397747) | marine metagenome | biome: Polar Biome; feature: [MES] marine water layer (ENVO:01000295) within the mesopelagic zone...; material: water (ENVO:00002006), including particulate matter (ENVO:01000060) such as...... | reverse complement strand
TTCAACACCTAGAAGAACACCTATTTCGTTTAATATAAAAGTGCCTGCACTATTAAGATTTTTCATATCTTTTATTATTTCAATATCACTCGTGGAATCATCCAAAGGTTCAATTAAAAATTCTAATATTTTATTATAATTAGGTGCATCTCTAAACTTAGGAGTTATCCTACTTTTAGCGATAGATGTATAGCTCATTAATTACTTACCGTTACTGTATTATTATTAGTTGCAAATATTTCGCCGTGCGCAGCAAATAAAGAAATACTACTACCATTTAAAGTAACTACAACATTCGTAACACCCTCAACTAAACAGACACTTTCTACATATTGCAAATATAAATTATCTCCAATATCTAAAGCATCTACTAAATCAACAATTAAACCTCTTACTGTTTCAGTTCCTGCATCACTATCAAAATCAGAAGTTGTTGTTAATGATACGAGTATAGTTACTACTGTTTCGGTAGGTTCTGAAAAATAAACTAGATATGTGTTTCCATCTTCTGCTGTAGTTAATTGTGAGATGCTTCCGAAACTAGCACTTCCACATCCCGTATAAGTATGTATAACTTTTGCTATTTCTGCTCTATTTCCACCAATAACAACCGTATTAAAACTTTTTGCTGGAACACCATTAACTGTTCCTGTGGTACTGTTCTCTTCAATATTTACACTTTTTACATTATCAAGAGCTATAAGTGCTAAATATAATCCTACTTTTAAATTATAAGTAAAGGGAGTGCCTATTGTTTGAAGTCTTAATCTTAAAGAACTATCGCTTTCTAGTGCATTTCCAACCGTTGCACTACTATTATTCGCTGCTGTTAAATCAACTATTTGTGTAGTTAAATCAATAGTATTACCACTGGCTGTAACAGAAGAATTTGCACTTGTGATAGCTCCATAAGCTACTCCACTTGCTGGAACTGTAACCTCGTAGTTAAGACTCCAAGACTCATTATTCTCGCTACTTGTGAATAATGTATTGATAAGAACTATAATATCGCTACCACTTGCATTAGTAAACTTGATATAAGCTAGGCTTTTTTGAGCTATAAGTCTAGTCTGATTTTTAATTGATGCTAGATAATCCAAGTTTACACCTGTTGCACTATCAACTTGATTGGCACCTACAGCGTCTGCTATATCTTGTCTTAGCAGTGTTACTGATTCCGACTGAATAGAGATTAACTCTCCCCCAGCAGAGCTAGCAGCTAAGTCAAATTCTCCAGTTTTTTCACTATATAAAGCCGAAATTTCTGTTGTATTTTCTGATAAAGTCGGTAAGTCTACGCCGTTAGATGTAATTATTCCCATGCTTAAACCTCTTGTTCAAAGTCTTTACTGACAGCAGTTGTTGCTGTTACGGTAAAGCTAATTTTTAATGTTCGATTGTCTGTTAAATTTACTGCAAAATTTGTCATACTACTAAAATATAATAGCTTTGATATTTTAGAATAATATTTATTTCTAATACCTGCTAAATTTAAAGAATCCCCTAAAAATGAATCATAATCGATACCTTGAGTACTATCATAAACAAACTCTGTTAAGTAAGTATCTAGCAATAAACTAACTTGATTAAATAATAGAGTTGAATAGTCACTAACTTTAACTAGTGGTAAAACTATATCATACCCAGGGTCTACTGCTTTTATTTCATAATCAATCATAATACGATTATATCATAGTATCAAGTATTGATTTTACTTCTTTTTAAAAAGACTTGACATTGTACACTATTTGTACTATAATACGATACATTGAAATTAAGGAAATAAAATGAATAGATTTAAAAAATATTCGGGTGTATTTGTAGCAGAATGTGATGAACAATATAAAAAAGGTGAGTTAATCATTGTTACTACTAAATATGATAAACAAATAGAGGTGGAAATTTTTAATAAAGTAGGAGCAAAAGCAGAATTATTTTATTATTCAGTAATAAGAACAGCATCTGAAAATTATGCACAAAGAAAAGCTAATAAGTATTTATTATATTCAGAAAATGCAGAAAAAAGAAGCGATAACTCTCTGAAGGCATCAAAAGAGGGAGCAGACTTTTTAGCACTTGCTGAACCTATTAAGATAGGACATCATAGCGAAAGTAGACATCGTAATTTAATAGAACGAAACGATAATAGAATGAGAAAAAGTATTGCAGAATCAGACAAAGCAGAAGACTATAAACAAAAAGCAGAATATTGGGAAAATAAAAGTAAAGAAATTGATTTGTCTATGCCTGAAAGTTTTGAATATTACATTATTAAACTAGAAGAAGCAAAGAATTTTCATAAAGGTTTAAAGGATGGAAGTATTGAGAAAGAACACAGTTACTCTATTACTTATGCTAATAAAAAGGTAAAAGACTTAACTAAAAAAGTAAAAATAGCAGAATTATTATGGAAGTAAAAATACAAGCTGAAAAATTAGCTAAATATTACGATGTAGGTCGTACTTGTATATTTAACTACAAAAAAGGTAGCCAGGGCAAACAGCGCTTATATAATGCGATGGTTGAGAATTACTCTAAAAACAATAAGGATAAATAATGAAAAAACAATGGGAATTACTAAACATATCATATCAAGAATTGGAAAAATATAAATTTCCTGAATATCAAAGATTAAAGATTAATAAAAATAAAACATCTGCTATTGAAAAAATACTTATAAACGCAAAAGAATACAATCTTTTACCTATAGTAGTAAGTGAAGATTTTCTTATAGTTGATGGAGGTCATAGAAGTGTGGCATTTAGAGAATGTTATAAGAGGGGTGATGTTGTAGGTGGTATTTGGGTACTGATAGATAAAAAAGCCTCAAAAGAAACATTTATACAGTTAAATATGGGAAGTCCTGTATCGATAGCTCATAAAATATATATTTCTGATAATATAGAAAAAATGAGGAAGAATGGATTTTCATTTACACAAGGAAATTCTACTAAATCTTCATTTGGTGTTTCTGATTTTGCAAGGGCGTTTTATATATATTCATTAAAAGAATCTTTTAGACAAGCATCGGCATCAAAATTAATAGACTTTATTAATGATATGCCATATAGTGATTGTGTAAATGCGTATATAAAATTAACAATTTTAAAAAATAGATATGTTGATAATTTGATAGTAGGACAAAGATTCTTACAAAAGCATTTTTTATATTTTACATGGTTTGAAAAGTTAAATTTAATAACTGAAAAGGACTATGAAAAAATAGTTCCTAGACTTCCTAAAAGCCTTGGTGGTGATATAGGAATGGTTTATAATAAAAACTTATTTTTAGAATGCTTTAATTATGGTCGTAAAAAAACTAGACAAGATTTATCTGTTTTTAATAGAGAAGAAGAGTCGAATTAAAAGCTAAACTTTAAAACTATCTATTTGAGTTTTAAGAGTGTTTAAAGATGAGCTAATAGTAGTAAAGTCTGTAACATTTACAGGTACAGTTGAGGTAACACCACCCACTACAACGGTTAGGGCTTGTATCGCTTGTACTGTTGCTATTAGTTGGGCTGTTGTATCTGATAAAGTTGTGATTAATTCTGCTGTACTATTTTGTATTTTCATTTTATCTACTGTTAAATTTGTATAAGTTTGTATATCAATAAGATTTAAGTTATTGTTTATACCTACCAAAGCGAAAGAATTATTTACATCAAAGTTTGTACTATATACTAAATTATCAGAACCACTTAACCAATTATCAGAACTATCTCTGCTAAATATAAGCATACATTGGTCGCCTACTGTAATTGGAAATTGCAAAAAGCTACCACCACCCTGTAAAGTAATAATAGGAACATCATCAAGCTCTATCCCTGAAGTGTCTATCTTTACATTGACTGTATTTGTTCCTACTGTTGTAATTGTTGCCATAGTAGAAGTATAAACACTACTTAAAGCGTTTGTAATTGCTTTTTGTATAAACAGTATAGGGGAGTCTGTTTTTCTTATTGGTTCTGGCATTATTGACCTTTCACGTTTGCTAATAGTATACCCACTATTTCGGTTTCTGCAACATCACTAGAAAAATTATCTATTTTGTGCTTAACTTCCGTGATTTTGTATGTGCCTTTACCTGAAATTTGATTTTCTGCTAAGGCATTTACTGTTAAGTTCGCATAAGATGATTGTATATTGTTAGATGCTATTGTAAATCCAGCACCTATTTTATAAGTTGAATCAAACGAAACTATTACGTTTGCACCCTGTTCTGTTAATTTTGGAGAGTCTAATAAAAAGTCTGTAATATCAGTTATTGGTTGAAGTATTGTATTTTTTGCGACTATGTTTAACCCATCATCAATATAAACATCTATTTCACTATCTCCACTCGTACAGTCTTTTAATAGCTTTTTTATGTTATCAATTACCTTGCCTTCCATCGTTACAGACCTTAGCAGTGTGCGATTACTCATACAATCTTTAAGTCCTTGAACTGAGCCCTCAACTAACCCACTAACACTAGATAAATCGCTTATCATATCATCAAGGATAGAAGTAACACTTGAGCCTTTTGCATACTTTTTATTTAAAGTTTGCTTAACTGCATTAGCACCTTTACCACAAGAAAAAACAGTTTCATATTCGCCTTTTTCTCTTTTAGGATTATGTAAAACATTTATAATGTCACCCGAATAAATTACTTCATTGTTTAATTCTATTGACATACGGCAAGGCGAAATATTGTTTATATAATCATAGATACTTGTGCTTAATAACTCTCTCGTGCTTTGTGATAAATTATATACTATAACTGTTGCTAAGTTAGGATTCGCACTTAATGACTTTGTAGCTACTACACCTATATCTAAATCTTTTATTGTATAGATTACATTACCAGTAATTTTAATAACCAAATCACGGCTTGAATATAATCCAAATCCTGTAAAATCTTTACTCATTAAACATCAGCCGTAATAAGCTTAAAGCTTTCTATGTTTGTATAGGTCGCATAACTTGCATTATCTGAACTTGTAAAAAAGAACTCCGAAAATACTTGCCCTGTTATAACTTTTTGATGGTATTTAATTATTTTAAGATTAATATCAAATAAATCATAATAAAAATAATCTTTAGAAGTATTATATTTAAACTTTAAAGTATAGCTATCAAGTGTTACTGTTTTTTTAGTATAATCTGTGCTTAGTTTTGTAATGCTCATTACGAAAATACTCCTGCTGTTACATTTGAGGGATTCTCTACCGACCCCTCTCTTGTTTCAATCAAACTAAAATTTATTATTAAAGCTTGATTCTCATCTTCATCATACGATATATTAGTTATTAAATAATCCGTATAATCTTTATACTTTGTGCTAAAAGTTACTTTATTTCTATTTAGCTGAAAGTCTTCAATAGTATCCAACTGCTCCTGAACATACCCATCAACACCTAGTAGAGTATTAGAAATAGCGACATAAGACCTTATTCCTAAAGCTGATTGACTTGTTTCTGTGACTACTATTGATATATTAACAATCCTTGACTTATTGTGAACTGCATCTTTATAATCATATCCTGATTCTGCGGGGCGCGAGGTAATTACAGATTCTTTACTATCTGATACTTTTAAGAATCCATCAAACTTAGCTTTGGCTGTTGTATCTGTTGAGCTTATAATATAGCTTCCTTTTAGTATACTTGCCATTATTCAGTACCAAACAAAGAAGTATAATTTGTTTTAAAATAGTTTTCTAATTGATCCACTACATCTCCATTTGCACCATCTATCTGAATATTAACATTTGCATTATTGCTGTTATTTGTAGTTTGTACTTGGGCTTGATTATTTGAATTTCCAAAAGGGCTTAAACTGTTTATTGAATTTGCCATACTCTCAAAAGGATTAAATCCAGTAAATACACTCTTAATATAATCTTTTATCTTGTCTATAAAGTCAATAAATTTCTTTAGGTACTTATCAAAGAATACTATTAAGGAATCTCCTAAGGCATCAAAGCCTTTCATTATTCCACCAGCTAATCCATTTTCTTCAAAATATCGTTTTGTTTCTAAAAATTTTGATTTTAATGTATCAAAGAAATTTCCTATTGCTTCAACTCTGCTAGGGTCTATTCCAAAAAAGTCACCAATAGCACTCTCCCTACCGCTTAAAAAGCCTATTATGTCTTCTATTATCAAAAATAATGCTGTGCCTATTGCTAAAGGAACGATAAAAGCTAAAATCATATTTCTTTTTAAAATAATAAAGGCTGCTGAAACGGCTAAAACTGTATTTTCAAATCCACCCATTAAAGCCGTGATATTTGTAATAAGACTAATCACTCTATCAAATACAAAAACTATTGTTTTGCTAACATTATCTAATAATTGAAAGAATTTATTAAAAGCTTCTGTTATTTCTTCTGCATTGTCATTAAAAAACTTATTTATTATCTTTAATGATTTGCTATATTTACTTATGAGTGCAGTACCTACCAGATTACTAAGCCCCTGCACGATTTTTGTGGTCCTTAAAAATATTCCTTGAAATTCAGCAGCTACAGCTAACTGTTTATCAGTTTTAACACCACCTAAAAGAGCTAATTCTTGCCCTAGTTTCCTTATGTTGTCACTTCCAGATTCTAGCATCTGTACTAAATTCTCACTGATACCGATTCTATCCATAAGATTTAATCGTTTGCTTTTAGAGTCAATTTGCGAGATACTATCTGCAACTGCTAAAAATAACTCATTAGTATCTTCAAAGTTTGATGGATTTATACCTAGTTCTGAAAATGCAGCAATATCACCTTTACCTAGTAATACATCCTCTTGTGCTTTTCTAAGACTTCTTAATGAAGAGGTTACATCATTCGCACTTGCTCCAAAGTCTTTAGCTCCAAAGCTTAATTTTTCATAATCTTGTGAAGAGATATTTAATCGTTCTGATAGTTTAGCTAATTCATCATTTTGATTAGCAATAGATTTAGCGAAAGCAAATGAAACACCTTGTGCAACTGCAATAGCTCCAGTTATTTTAGCGAATCCTTTTACGGCACTTTCTAGGGAGTTATTAAATCCATTAAAGGATTTTTTACTCCAATCGAAAACCATATTATAAGTTAGTTCTTCAACTTGCATTTAAAAAATTCCTTTCATCTTCACTTAATTCACTCATAGGAGTTGTTGGAAGTCCTGATAATTTAGTCTTAACTTCACTTTTAGCTGGTTTAGATTCTTTATTTTTAAAATCATTCATAAATTGGTAGGTAGCTTCAATTTTACAAAATCTATCATATCGCATATTTACAAAATCGCTATAGCTCAGAATCTTACTAACTATTAAGATACTCCCTCGAAACATTAAGGGGGTCATCTTATTCTTTTTGCAAAAAGCTAAGACTTCGCTACTACTTTCGCTCTTCTCTTTGCTTGGGGCTTTCCCTGATTTTGTTCTCCCTTAGAATTAACAAAAGAACCAAATAATATTTCTAAAATAGCAGGTAATGCTTTGTTAAATAATTCTAATTTTAATGGTAACTTCTTAAGTTCATCCTCTGGAATGTCGTGCCCTCTTTCATCACAAAATACTATTTTAGCAATTTCTATAGGATTTTCTCTTAGTCTATCCATAAGTTTATTAGTGAATGATTTACTAAAAGTCATCATTTCTTCTTCTGTAGCGTTTGCAAGTGATTCAAAGCCTGACATATTATCTAATAGAAAATCTTCAAGTTGGATTAGAACTTCATTCTTAACCTTGCTTAAATCTCTTAATTCCATTATAAAACTGCTACAGTCAATACACCTTTAAATGTAAAAGTATATGTTTCCACATCTGTTGTATTAGTAGTATTGGAAACACCGCTTGAAGTAATTGAGGCCGAGGACATAACACCACTAAATCCCATACCGTCATCTCTCACAAGCAACACTCCGATAGTGTTAGCAGTATTTGCTAATAATAAAAGACCTATATTGGCTGCACCTTTTATAATAGTTACGGTAACACTACTCACGATAGTGTTTTTGTTTTTTCTTAAATGTACAATAGTGTCATTTGCACTTAGTACATCACCTGTATCACCTATTTCATAAGCGATTGCATCTTCTGCAAGATTTTTTATTTCTATGCCATTAAAGAATATAGCACTGTTACCATTGATTTGTGATATTGCCATTTTATGACTCCTGTGTTATTGTAATTGTGTTTGTAACAAAATGTCCTGCAACATCTTCAACATAAGTATAAGTCACTGCAATAGTTCTAGTTCCCACATTACCAGTAAATGAAATAGTAAACGGAGTATCAGCATCTGAGTTAATAATCCCGTTAGTTGCACCTAAATCAAATATTGGAGTAACCTTACTTTCTATTTGTGCATAACCTATTGTATTGATTGAAACTTTTCCGTTTTCTAATAATAGATTGTAGATATTTTCATCAACATTTTCTTTAATCCATATCGCACCGAATGAAGTATCTATATAAGAAGAGTCCTTTAATGCTGTACCCTCTTTAATGAATGCTTTACCAGCTCTTTCATTAACACCTGTAAATACATTTACATTTTTACCAAGGATAAGTGTTAATTCTGCATTTGTAAGTTCCCCAGTAGTTGCTGAACCTTTACAAGTATTGTTACCTAGTGGTTTTTTAAATTTTAAAGTTTGACTTCCTATGATTTTACCTACCATAATACCCATTGCTGAACAAGATAAAAAATCATCTGCTGCATCTGTACCTGTATAAAATCCCGAAATATTTGGAACTGCTAAAGCATTAGCACCAGTTAATCCTGCATAAAAAGCACCGATAAGACTAAATACATCAGTTGTTCCAGCTGTTGGAATAGTTGCATCAGCAGAATCAATCATAATATGATAAGGTTTATTAAGTGCATAAGTTGCAAGGGTGTCATCCCCTACCTCATCTGCTACGCTAATTGTTGAATCCATAACAACACCACCAAAAGAAAATGTAATATCTGATATATTTTCTAAAGTTGCTAATTTAGCAGTAATTGCTGCATTACCTGCTGTATCTGCTAGAGGTACACCATATAAATAATCTCCACCATTGTTAAAATACAATACGCCCATTTTGTAAAAATCTGAACTTGTTGCATATCCTGCTGTTTCTATACTTGTAGCATCTGTATATAGTGAATATACTGCTGTTACTGTTGATACATCGCTAATGAGTGCGATTACTCTACTTATATCTACTACTGCTGTTGCCGCTGCATTGCTTACGGTTGTTGTTACTGCTCTTGTGTTAGTTGCCATCTGTTGTAATATCCTCCGATAAATTTGTTGTTTCAGTAAATGTATTATCATAACTGAAAGTAAGTGTAAATAAATAACCCTCTTGCAGTCGCGTATTTTTATCAGTTGGGAGTTGAGTTATAGACCCCTTACCCATAAAATAAACGCCTGAATCGGATAAACTCTTTTTATTAGTAATTGTATCCAATCCATTCCATAGTGTTTTACAATTTACATAAGAAGAGGAACCCCTAACACTAATCCTTACACTTGCTATAGTTAGGGGGGTGTATGTAGCTTCTTCTGTTACGGTATTTGTTATAGTTTCATTTTGGAAACTTGCTACAATCTCACTAAGTATATAGTATGTTACATAGTTATCTGTAGGCTGTTTAAAAGTACTGCTTCCATCTCTTACATCAATATTGCTTAACTTTGATTTTATGTAAGGGATTAAAACTTCTCTAAAATCAATCATGCTATGTTTTCCTTTGTATATCCACCTATAAAGCTTGTATAATTTCCACTCTCTTTGTAATTGTCATCAAGTATTCTATACTCTAAACCTCTGTAGCTAACTACATCATTTGAAACAATAGCACTTCCTCTTAAAGCTGTTATCTTGATTGTGCTTTCATAGTTATACCCCTGCTCATTAATATTATTGGTGACTTTCATACTATTTTTTCTTAAATGTACAATTTCTGTATAAGTTGTATAAGTATTAACCTCTCGACCTATATTGCTAATAGTTGCTGTAGGTCTGTTAAATGTATATTCTTTGCTAAAGTCTGCTATTACTTCAATATCTAAATCAAAATCCATTTTCTAACCTACCTTTTTAATTTGATATGTAACTGATTGTCTCATGTGTCCACTATCAACAAGAGGATTACTAGATCCTTTTAATGCGATAGTTGAGTCTGCATTTGCTGGACTTTTTAAACTAACGATAGAGTCTTGTATATCATTTACGGCTTCAATCCCAAGTTTATTTAAAAACTGTGTTTGATTTAATGTGTCTATTCGCGAAAGTGCTTTTAATATCAATTTTCTATATTTTGATTTATTTGTAGCATAGGCTATATCCATAAAAGGACGCTCAGGCACACCAATACCAAAATTGTTTCTAGTCGCCTTGTCTAATGCGGTTACACCGTCGTTAGTACTGTTTGTTTCAGAACTATCTTTAGGAAAACCAGCACTTACGGTTAGGCTTTTAAATGTTTTGATTTTATCTTTTAGATTAACAACTACTTTACGATTTACCTTGTTAGACAAAGTGAGCACCGATATTTTTGCTAGTAAGTTGTAAAAACATTACACCGTATTTCGTAGATGAGAAGAATAAATATCTTTCGCTAGAAGATGCAGGAATTGCATAGCTTATACTGACATCACCATCACTTTTAGAAGTTGCATAGTTACCACTTTTACCGCTTACTTGTAGTGACATTAAGTGAGCCATTAAATATAAGACTACTTGGTCATCATTATTAGAAGTTCCATATAAAACACCATATAAGCAAGGATAAGTTTCTTCTAATAGTGAGAAGTAGTCTGTTATTTGTGTAGCTGTAAACTCTGTAAATTTTGTAGTAAAATCTGTTTGTAGTGACATATTTATCCTTTATGTAATTAATAAGATACTCCTAGAAGTACCCTATAAATACATTAAATTTCTTCTATAATTTTACCTATCGAATGATTTAATCGTTTTATTGTTGTTTCGTTAAAATCACTTTCATTAATAGTAAATGTTTTTTCATCTTTAGAAACTACAATTTCGCCAATAGTTAAAGGATTAGGAATAAGTCTTTTAAAAGTTCTAATGGTTGATTCATTACCAGAGTTAATTTCCTCTTCTTCAAGTTTTCCAGAATCAAGAATTTTACTTATTAATTCCTCTTCATTTAATCTAGAGTAGCCTCTTAATCCCAAATCTTTACATTCAGTTTTTAATTCTTCAACTGTGAGGGCTTTTAGTGTTTCATACATTCTTTAATCCTTTAAATGCTAACAAGTCCTAAAGACCTGTTAGGTAGTATCCTGCCTTATCTTCATTAACATCTAAACCAGCAACTCGTGCAAGTATTTCGTTAGCGTAAGAAAAAGAACCTCTTTTAATGATTTCTCCAATTTGTAAAGGCAATGGAATTCTCATTTGCATAGATTGTTTAGAACTATTAAATGCTATAGTTTTGGTCGCTCTAAAGGTACTCATGAAATTTACATCTGGAAAATTAGTTTTCAACGCGGTAAGAACTGTAGCCATGCTGCCAGTACTATTTAAAAACTTTTTATTACATTCATTTAAGACTTCAATTGGCATGACAACTGTATTAGTTGAATATGATGGAATATTATTAACTGCTGCTCGTTGAAGATTAATTAATTTTGCGAATTCTGTATATAATGCTTCCCCTGTAGAAAGGATTGCTGTTGTTGCTGATGTTGTATTTTGGAAACCTGAATAATTTAATAAACCCTCATTCCCAAATCCACCAACATAACCTATTGCATCAATAGTTTTTAAATAAACTTGATTTTGTGCTGAAATTAAATCAGAAACTAAGTTAATCCCTTGCATTGATGCTTGTTCAATTTGCGAGGTAGTCCAGCTAGATTCTCCACCTAGTTCATCAACAAAGATTTCACCTTGCTTCATAGCTAAAGATATATCACCTTTACCTGTTGTGTTATCTCTAGCAGAAGTCATCTTTCCTTGTGCGTGTCTTCTTAATTTCTCAATTTTATTAGCATAACCACCAACATTAGAGATTGTAATTCCTGTACTTAAAAAAGTGTTATCAGGAGTTTCTAAAGTTAAGACATCAGGGTCTACTGCTACTAAGTTACGACCCAGTATTAAACCACCAGCACTATCAAATACTGAATTGTTTTTTAAATCTTCTTCTTTTGTATCAAACAATGTCTGAAACGAATTTAAGTTGTATAAACCTTTTTTAATTTCCATTTTATGCTCCTGCTATTTTATTAATTTTGATAAGCCATACGCCAGTTTTTACTTCTCTTACGAAATAAGCATCAACTGCAATAGCATCTGTAAATGCTGAATTTTGTGTTACTTTTCCTGAATCTGCTACTGAGTTTACTAAATAAACTTGTGCAAGTACTGTAGGCACTGCTGCTGCTTGAATATCAACGGTTACATATCCATCTTCAATAATTTGAACACTTGTTTGATAAGTTGTATCTGTTAAGCCGTTGCTTTCAATAGCACCTGTAACATCTCTAAGTAATACACCTGCTACTACTGGAGTTGCTGAATTATCTAAAGCATCAATTGAGCCTGTATCTAATTTTACAAATCTACCCTCTGCGATACTATTTTGAAATGTTGTATATGTTGATTGTGCTGATGGATATGTACCAAAGCCCTCTCCCGCATCTACTGCTTCTAGTTCTTGACCTGTTATTCCCTCGTTAAACGCCGACATATTAATCCTTTTCTTTTATTGAGTTCCATTTAGATGGTACTGAATCTTTTACAATTGTTACTATCTCTAATGGTTTTTCATCTAGCATTTTGAATGCTACACCTATTTCACAATCTTTCAAAACCGTTGAGGGTCTTGCTTTTGCTAATGTATCTCTCATTATGACATCAAGGCTTTTACCATCTGATACATAACCATCCATCCAATGTTTCGCTTTGATAATAGCGTCAGCCATTAAGTGAGCGTGAGAATCTAAGATTACTTGAAAGTCTGCACTATCTTTAAAACTAGCTATTGCATTGTCTTTCATTTCTTCTTTGTCTTCTTCTTTTGGAGCATCTTCAACTTTTTCAGTATC
>TARA_R110000824_G_scaffold1647_2_pt1 | contig 13043 bp, 14 predicted proteins | sample TARA_R110000824 | Tara Oceans TARA_R110000824 (sample SAMEA4397747) | marine metagenome | biome: Polar Biome; feature: [MES] marine water layer (ENVO:01000295) within the mesopelagic zone...; material: water (ENVO:00002006), including particulate matter (ENVO:01000060) such as...... | reverse complement strand
GAAGGCCTTGTCCACGTTTCCGAAATGAGCTGGACCAAGAAGAACGTCCACCCAGGCAAGATCGTTTCAACCTCGCAAGAAGTTGAAGTCATCGTTCTGGAAGTCGATACCGAGAAGCGTCGCATCTCGCTGGGTCTGAAACAGGCTCAGTCCAACCCATGGACCGATTTTGCTGATACGCATCCCGTCGGCGCTACCGTCGAAGGCGAAGTGAAGAACGCTACCGAATTCGGTCTGTTCATCGGCCTTGAAGGCGACGTTGACGGCATGGTTCACATGTCCGACATCGCTTGGGGCATTTCTGGCGAAGACGCGCTCAACCTGCACCATAAGGGTGAACAGGTTAAAGCGATCGTTCTCGACATTGATGTTGATAAAGAACGCATTTCGCTTGGCATGAAGCAGCTTGAAAAAGGTGCTCCTGCAATGGGCGGCGCGGATACCGGCGGTCTCAAAAAAGGCGCTGTGGCAACCGTCACCGTATTGGAAGTCCGCGATGGCGGCCTCGAAGTCCAGATGGGCGACGATGGCGCAACCGGCTTCATCAAGCGCAACGATCTCGGCCGCGATCGCGACGAGCAACGTCCTGACCGCTTCCAGGTCGGCCAGAAGCTCGACGCAATGATCACCGGCTTCGACCGTTCGAAGAAACCGAACTTCTCGATCAAGGCGCATCAGCTGGCAGAAGAGAAGCAGGCCGTGGAACAATTTGGTTCAACCGATTCCGGTGCGAGCCTTGGCGACATCCTCGGCGCCGCGCTGAAGAAGAAAGAAGAATAGTTCTTCAACCACAGGAAACTTATTGCGGAAAAGCCCGCCCCTTCACCGGGGCGGGCTTTTTCTTTGTCATGTCCCATTTCACACCGGTTTTGCACAAAACTGCCAAGACCATTGAAAACAGACATAATTTCTGGCATCTATCGGTGTCTAGAAAATAACAGACCACCTGATTCCGAAAGTCTCTTACAAAAGAGCCCACTGGATCGGCCGGGAATCGGAAAGGCGCACCGATGATACGTTCTGAACTATTAGAAAAACTAGCTGAAGAAAATCCGGAACTGAAACCGGATGAAATTGAAAAAATAGTCGACCTGTTTTTTAACCAGATCAGCCAGAAGCTGGCTGAAGGCGGCCGGGTGGAACTTCGTGGATTCGGAGCTTTCTCGACTCGCCAGCGGAAACCCCGCACCGGTCGCAATCCGCGCACGGGTGAATCGGTAGAGGTCCCAGCCAAAAGAGTGCCCTATTTCAAACCTGGCAAGGAAATCCGCGAGCGACTGAACAAAGACTGATTGCTGCAATTTCGCGATTTTATTTGCCAACCCACTTGACCACAGGCCCGCAATAATGCTTGTCGCTAAGATCCAATGAAAGTTGGACCTACCGGTGCGGACGTGGCGAAATGGTAGACGCAGCAGACTTAAAATCTGCTATCCGAAATGGGTGTGCGGGTTCGAGTCCCGCCGTCCGCACCAGTTTTAGACTTTCGGTCATCTGACGGACGAATGTTATCAAAATTCCCGGTCGGCAACGGCGGGCTATTCCGTCTAAAATATCATAGAGGCAAAGCCATGCTAGACCCGGCCATCATCATAGCAATCCTCTGGGCCATCGTCCTCGCTGGCGCTGGCGGGCTACTGACCGACATCGGCCCCTGGTACCGGGACCTGAAAAAACCCGCATGGCAACCGCCGGACTGGCTGTTCGGACCCGCGTGGATGACAATACTCGGACTAGCGGCCTGGGCAGCGATCCTGTCATGGGATCAAGCTGGCAGCCAATCGGAGCAAGCCATGCTCGTCGCGGTCTACGGCGCCAATTTCCTGTTTCACTTGCTCTGGTCGCCGCTGTTCTTCAAATATCGGAGACCCGACTGGGCCTTGGTCGAAGTCGTATTTCTTTGGCTTTCGGTGACAGCAATGCTGGCCTTGACATGGAATCTGGATGCGCTGGCAGGGCTAATGATCCTGCCCTATTTCCTGTGGGCCTCGTTCGCCGCCCTGCTCAATGCGAAGATTGTGCAGTTGAACCGTCCGTTTGGCTGACCGCTAAAGCATCGCCATATCTACCGGCTGATCCAGCAGAATCCGGCCAGCCAGTTCGAACACTGCCGGAGCCGTCGCGATATGCTGTGTAGCGACATGAGCGTCGCGGAAACGGCGTTGCAGGCTGTTGTCCGAATAGACCGCGCTGCCACCACCCAGCGTATAGGCTGTCTTGCAGACCTTCGCAGAGACTTCCGTGGCATGGACGCAGGCAAGGCGCAGATGGGCTCGGCCTTTGGCAGAGATTTCCTCGGTGCCCTGCGCTTCTTCCCAACATCCACTGATGGCATTTTCCAGATAGCCGAAGGCGCCGCCCAAATGGGCGGTTGCCCGCGCCAGTTCAGCCTGAACGGTCGCTCGCTGCGCCATTGATCGCCCCCCACCGGGCGTCTTCTTGTTAATCGCAATATTCGTGATTTCTTCCAGCGCCGCCCGCGCATTGCCCAGCGCTACCGAAGACACGCCCAGCGCGAGCAGGCCAAAGAGCGGGAATTTGTACAAAGCGCCCGGATCGCGTGGCTGGTCACCGACGAAGGAGACGCTGCGATCCTTGGGAACCTGCAAATTCTCGACCGAAAAATCACCCGACCCCGTGCCTTTCAGTCCCGCGACATGCCAGCTGTCGATGAAGGACACGTCCTTCGCCGGGAAGAACAGCATCCGGTGATAGGGCGCGCCATTGGCGAATTTCTGCAACTCGCCATCCTTGAAGATCATCGCGCCGCCACCGAGCCAGGAACAATTGGCCGAGCCCGAGCCCCATTGCCACTGGCCGCTGAGCAGATAATGGTCGCCCTTGTCCTCGGCCTTGCCCATGGGCGCAAAGACACCACCGGTGATGACATCATCCGAACCAAAAATTTCGCGCGCCGCCGGTTCCGGCATATAGGCAGCGCCCAAAGTCGAGGTGACCGCAATCATCACGCACCAGCCAGCACTGGCGTCCGCTTCGGCGATCGTGGTGACGATTTTCATGAAATCGAGCGGTTCCAGTTCCAGTCCGCCAAGCGATTTCGGCTTGGACAGATTGAAGGCACCCGCATCGGCCAGCTTCGCTGCAAGATCGGCAGGCAAACGCCGCGCCTTTTCCGTTTCCTCGGCGCGCGCTGCAATTTCGGGAAGCAGGGCCAGAATCCTGGGGCCGACCTGACCAATCGTGGAAATATCATATTGTAAACCGGTCATGCCGCCATTCTCCTCAGCGAAGGGAACAAGCACAAGAGTTCCGCTTTGTCGAGCCAGCAAAAACATATAGATGAGTGATATGCGTTATCTCGCCCTCCTTTCTACGCTCCTGATGCTTCTATCCTGCGCCAGCGACCCGACAGTCGACATGGCGCCTGGTCCTGACCAAATTGTCCGCTTGTCCGATTCGGAGGTAAAGGGACTCGACCCGCAAAAAATCTCCGATCTGTCATCGCTCCGCGTTGCCGCCGACCAGTTCGAGGGCCTGACCCGTCTCGATGCCAGAGGTGAAGCCGAACCGGGACTGGCGAAGAACTGGCAAATATCGCCAGACGGTCTGACATGGACCTTTGTCTTGCGGGACAAATTGCGATTCTCCGATGGCACGGGATTTGATGCGACGCTCTTTCCCGCACTGCTGCGACGCTTGCGTGCACCGCAGACGGCAGCGGCGGCGAAGGCTCTGTTCGGCAATATCGTGGCTGTGGATGCTCCCGACCGGAATCACGTCATCATCACCCTCGCCTCTCCCGATCCTTCCTTGCCGGCCCTGCTGGCCCATCCGGCCATGGCTGCCCTGCCTCTGCACCGGATCAGCGACGCCGGAGACAAATGGACTTCCGACCGGCCGATGATTGCCAGCGGCCCCTATCGAGTGTCCGAATGGAAACTGAACGATCACACCCGGCTGGAGCGCAATCCCGAGTGGCATGACGAAGCAGCACCCACCCCGACCATCATCTGGAAACCAATGGAGGACAGTCTTTCGGCGATGCGTCTGTTTCTGTCGGGTGGTGCGGATATTGCCGCCGATTATCCGGCAAGCCGTCATCAGTGGCTGAAAGAAAATCATCCGGAACTCGCTCATAGCATACCCTATCTCGGCAGCTATTATTTCGCCTTCAACACCCGCGCGCCACCCTTTGATGATCGTCGGGTCCGGACCGCATTGTCGATGGCCGTCGAGCGCGAGTGGATTGCTGACAAGGTGATCGGTATTGGTAATATTCCCGCTTGGGGATTGCTACCACCAGGACTGGCTGGGCCGGCATCTGCAAAACCTCAATGGGCGGATTGGCCTCGCGAAAAGCGTTTGAACAAGGCGCGCTCGTTGCTCGGTGCAGCCGGCTTTGGTCCGCACAACCCCTTGCGCTTCGAGATCCGCTTCAACAGTTCCGCCGAACATCGCCGGGTTGCCGTGGCGATGGCGGCCATGTGGAAACCACTGGGCGTCGAAGCCAGCCTGTTCAACAGCGAGGCCGCCCTGCATTTCGCCGCCTTGCGCCAACATGATTTCGAACTGTCCCGTTCCGGCTGGATTGCCGACCTGCCGACTCCGGAAAATTTTCTGCTGGTCCACCAGCAGGCCAATGGCGGTGGCAATTATTCAGGCTATGCCAATCCCGATTATGATCGGCTTTTGGCGCGTGCAATTGCCGAACCGGACCCTGGCAAGCGGCAGATATTGATGCGCGAGGCGGAAGCGATACTGATCGCCGACATGCCGATCCTGCCGCTCTATTTCTACGTCACGCGCAGCCTGGTGGCAAAGCGGATTGCGGGGTGGGAAGATAATATTTCCAATGTGCATCCCAGCCGCACTCTGCTTATAAGGCGGTGATGCATTTCCGTTCGACATTCTGGCTGAACAGCCTCTCGGCAGCGCTTGCAGTGACCCTGCTCGCTGCCTGCGGCTTTACCCAAGACGAAGATCAGGTGCGAGTCACCGTGATCGAGGATGGCTCCCCCAAGATCAATCCGGTCGGAACACGGCTGAATTTTGCGTCATCGACGATGCGTGCAGCGATGGCCAAGGGACTTGTCGGGCTTGACCAGGAAGGACGGGTCGTCCCCGCCCTGGCCGCCCGCTGGATTATTTCCGACGATGGGCTGAGCTATATTTTCCGCCTGTTCGATGCCAAATGGGATGATGGCAGGCAGATCACCGCCGAACGTGTCGCGCGTTTGCTGCGCGAACGCTTTTCCGAATTGCGCAAAAGCCGTTTGCAATATGATGTCTCGGTGGTCGACGAAGTCGTGTCGATGACCGGCAGGGTGATCGAGATCAAGCTCGATTCACCCCACCCCAATTTTCTTCAGCTGCTCGCTCAGCCGGAAATGGGCCTGTTCCGGGCAGGCCATGGGGCCGGGCCGATGCGTTTGTTGAGCGAGGACAAGGGTATCAGGCTGAAGCAGTTTGATGAACCTTCACAAGAAGAACAGGACGCCGAAGGAGAAGATAATCGCTGGGTGTCGCTGCGCAGCGAATCGGCTGCCGCCGCCATCGCCCGCTATCGGGCCGGAGGCGTCCAGGTCGTTCTGAACGGCAAATATCATCACCTCCCGCTCGTCGACGCAGCGGACATCAGCAGCAGCGACTTGAGGCTCGATCCGGTGGCCGGCCTGTTCGGTTTGCGCTTCATACGTGCCGAGGGTTTCTGGGCCGTCCCCGGCAATCGCGAAATATTGGCAATGGCCATCAATCGCCCTGCGCTGCTGACCTCCTTTCCCGGCGTCAGTGCCTGGCAGAGCCGGCTCAAGATCATCCCAGAGGCGCTCGATGTCGAAGGCATCAACACCTATCCCGACTGGGCCAGCATGACGATGCAGAACCGGATCGACTTCGCCAGAAACCATGTGAGCCGGTGGAAGGAATCGGAAGGCTCAATCGTTCCGCTACGCATCGCCCTGCCCAATGCGGCCGGTGCCAGCATCCTGTTCAAGCGCATCCAGTCCGATCTCAGAAGAGTAGGGCTAGACGCCAGAAAAGTCCGGTTGAACCAGGCGTCCGATGTCCAGTTGATGGACGAGATTGCGCCTTATGACAGCGCCCAATGGTTTTTGAAGCAGTTCACCTGCGTAAAAACCCCGGTCTGCCTGAACGATGCCGATTCAAGGATTATCGAAGCCGATGCGGCAACCAATCTGCAGATCAAGGCCCGGCTTTATGCCGAGGTCGAGATCATGCTGGTCGAACATTATAATTTCATTCCGATTGCTGTGCCGATCCGCTGGTCGATTGCCAGACAGGGCCAGCGCGGCTTTGCCGTCAACCCGCGCGGCTGGCATCCATTGAACCCGCTGATCGGAATACCCATATCCTGATTATATTAGTAGCGTATGACAGGGAGGTCCGATGGCCATTTCCGAAGAACAGTTAAAGCGTCTGGCGGAACAATTGCCCGACGTCAGCCGCGATCCGCAAGCGGTACGAAATCGCGTCGAAGCGATGGAAAAAGTGCTCGAACGAGCGTTCGTGATCCCCGGCATCAATCGCCCGATCGGCGTCGATTCGATTGTCGGCCTGATCCCTGTGGTCGGCGATATCGTCACCGCGGTCATGGGCGCTTACATCGTCTGGGAAGCGCGCAACCTGGGCATGTCGAAGCTGCAACTGACCCGCATGGCGGCCAATGTCGGCATCGATACCGCGCTCGGCGCGATTCCGTTCGCCGGGGATGTGTTCGACTTTTTCTGGCGCTCGAACAGCAAGAATTTGAAGATCATCAGAAAGCATCTCGACAAGCATCACCCCGGCACACGGACGCTGGAGGGTTAAGCCCGGTGCTCCCGCGAAGGCGGGAGTCCATCTCCGGAACTATCCTCAGACAAATCTGACAGAGATAGGCAATAGCCTCCCGGCAAGCGGTCCCTGCGCCCATTGCGCAGAGTTTCGAGAGCAGGAGATGGCCCCCTGCCTTCGCAGGGGAACGGTGACTAACCCCCGCGCCAGATCTTAACCGGCATATCGTCCTTCACCGCCCGCATATAGGCCGGGCAACGTTGGGGCCGGAAACTCTTGCCGAGACAGAGCTTCACCTCTTGCAACCATCCGCGTTCATTCACCTTCAAGCGCAGCATATCCGGCTGAAGCCCTTCATTTGCCGCCGCAAAGGCATTGCGAAACTGCCCGGCGGCCAGCGGCTGGCGCGACAGCCGGTCCATGTCCGGAAAGCGCACCGCATCAAACATGATCCGCGAAACCCGGAAATAGGTTTCCGGTCGCTTGGTCATGCAGGTGCCATGTTTCGCCCACTCATGCGCCATCATCCTGGTGGTCGGCATCATGCAGAAATTGCGCTTTATGACCGCGGGTGACAGCGCCTTGGTCGGCGCGCAATATTGCGGATAGGCGGGGCCGCGCGTGTCGGGCCACAGGCCGTGAAGAATAAACCCGAAGCTGCCGTCATCGCCGCTGCACTGGGTCTTGTCGCGACTGCTGTCTTTGCGAGCGCGGCAGAATTCGGGCGACCAGCTGAGCGCCAATGTGTAGCTGGTAATGGGCTTTATGCGGCGGGGCTCGGAGGCGGGTTTGCGTTCAGCGGGGGCGCTTAAACCGGATGGGGCGCGGCATTGGTAGGATTGGGCTTGAGCGGGTGTTGCGGTCAGTATTGAAGCCAACGCCAAGAACACTATAAATATGTACGTGCTCCGAACTTGATGCGGAGCTCTGGGTCTGGAGAGCTGTTCAGGCCTCACAAGCTCCGCATCAAGTGCGGAGCACGTCGCCCCCTGGATTTCAAACCTGCGCAAAATCCAGCCCGATATCTGCTGCGGGCGCGCTCTGCGTGAGCCTCCCCACCGAAATAAAGTCTACCCCGGTCTCCGCCTTGTCGCGGATCGTCTCCAGCGTCACGCCGCCACTCGCCTCGGTCGCCACACGGCCGCCGATCAAAGTCACCGCCCCGCGCAGGGTCGCTGGCTCCATATTGTCGAGCAGCAAGTGCGTCGCCCCCGCCGCCAGCGCCGGTTCGATCTGATCGACCCGATCAACTTCGCAGATGATGTTTTCGACCCCCGCTTCCTTCGCACGCCGGACCGCTTCACCAACCGAACCCGCGACCGCAACATGATTATCCTTGATCATCGCCGCGTCCCACAGGCCCATCCGGTGGTTCTGCGCTCCGCCCATCCGCGTCGCATATTTTTCCAGCACGCGCAGCCCCGGTATCGTCTTGCGCGTATCGAGCAATGTACAGCCAGTCCCTACAATCGCCCGGACATATTCATTGGTCATGCTCGCAATGCCGGTCAGGTGCTGCACCGTGTTGAGCGCACTGCGCTCGGCGGTCAGCATCGCACGGCCCTTGCCCTTCAGCCGCATGATATCGGTGCCGGCAGCCACCGCCTGGCCTTCCGCAACAAGGATTTCAATCTCTACATCGGGATCAAGATACCGAAAAAACGCCTCCGCAATCGGCAGCCCGGCGATCACCGCATCATGGCGGCTGTCCATAACACCGGAGAATATGGCGTCAGCAGGGATGACGGCTTCCGACGTAACATCGCGGCCCCCGTCCCCATAAGGCGCGCCAAGGTCTTCGGTGAGGGTGGCAGCGACGAAAGCGTCGAGGTCGAAACGGTCCAGGGTGAAGGTCATGACTATCGACCTAACCTAATCGACTGTTTGGTGAAAGCGTGAATCTTTTTTCACCCTCAAGGAAAAAGAAGCTAGAAACTGGCCGAAACTGTCATGGCTTGTCGAGGGCCATCTCTTGTGATAACTATGTGTTTCACATATGCTGCGGCATGGATTTTGAATATGATCCAGGCAAGGATGCGATCGACCGGGCTAAGCATCATCTGCCGCTCTCGTTCGGACAGCGGATTTTTGATGATCCTTTTGTCGAGATTCTGCCTTCCTTCAGACCTATCGACGGCGAAGACAGGTACAAGGCGATTGGTCGGGTTGACGGCAAGCTTTTTACCGCAATCTATGTAGAGCGCGGCGCGGCAACAAGATTGATTTCAGTAAGGAAGAGCAATGGCCGGGAACAAAGAGACTATGATCGCAATCCCCGCTGATCCGAATGATCCAGAAGACTTCGACGTCAGCGTCGCGGGGCTCGAACGTGCGCATATGGGCCGTTTCATCCGGGTACTCCGTTATGATCTCGGCATGACTCAGGAGGAATTTTCCACAACCTACGGCATCCCGCTCGCCAATATCCGCCAATATGAAATCGGCCGCCACATGCCCCCGCCCGCGGTCCGCGCCTATCTCAAGGTGATCCGCGCTGAGCCGGAAGTGGTGAAGCGGGTGATGGCGGGGTAGATGCCCCTTCTCCTTCAACGGAGAAGGTCAAAGGACTGTCCGAAAGTGACAATCCCTTCCATCACTTTGTCATTCCCGCGAAGGCGGGAACCCAGTTAGAACAGCCCATGCCCCGCTCCTACTATGTCTATATTCTCGCCAGCCTACGGAACGGAACCCTCTACATCGGCGTCACCAACAATCTGGCCGCCCGCATCTTCGCCCACCCGAACGGCAAGGGTTCGGCGTTCACCAAGAAATATAAGGTCACCAGACTGGTTCATATCGAGCCTTTCGCCGATGTCCGAGACGCCATCGCTCGAGAAAAGGCGCTCAAGAAATGGAACCGGGGCTGGAAATTGCGATTGATCGAGGAAAGCAATCCGGATTGGGATGATCTGTTTGACACACTTAACGGATGATAGGGTCGACAGAGAGCGCCAACTGGATCCCCGCCTTCGCGGGGATGACAAGCTAGATTCAGTCCCGACCACCTGCGTCATCCTCGCGAAAGCGGGGATCCAGTCGTTCGGCGAAAAGGAAACACTAGCTCAGTTGAGCTCGATACCGTCTAGAACCGATACCCTACCCCTCATGCGCCAGATCGGTCGGTCCCAAATCCCCCTGCCCGACCGTAGCGCTCGCCATTTCCATCATCCGGTCGATCGACTTGCGCGCCTGCAGGCGCAGCTGCTCGTCCATCTCGATGCGGGGTTCCAGATCACGCAGAGCAACGTAGAGTTTCTCCATCGTGTTCAGCGCCATATAGGGGCAGATATTGCAATTGCAGTTGCCGTCTGCGCCGGGGGCGCCGATGAAATTCTTTTCCGGCACCGCTTTTTCCATCTGGTGGATGATATGCGGTTCGGTGGCGATAATGATCGTATCGCCTTCAAATGACTTGGCATATTTCAGGATCGCGCTGGTCGAGCCGACCATGTCCGCGTGATCGAGAATATAGGCCGGGCATTCGGGATGGGCGGCAACCGGAGCGCCAGGATGCTGCGTCTTAAGCTTGAGCAGCTCGGTCTCGCTAAACGCCTCGTGCACAATACACACGCCGGGCCAGAGCAGCATGTCGCGGCCGGTTTTCTTGGCGATATAGCCGCCGAGATGCTTGTCGGGACCAAAGATGATCTTCTGGTCGAGCGGGATTTGCGAGAGAATATGTTCCGCCGATGAACTGGTCACGATGATATCGCTGAGCGCCTTCACTTCAGCCGAGCAATTGATATAGGTCAGCGCGATATGATCGGGATGCTCATCGCGGAACGCCTTGAACTTGTCCGGCGGGCAGCTGTCTTCCAGTGAACAGCCCGCATCCATATCCGGCAGCACGACAATCTTCTCCGGCGACAGGATCTTCGCGGTCTCGGCCATGAATTTCACGCCGCAGAAGGCAATCACATCGGCATCGGTTTCCGCCGCCATTTTGGAAAGCTCGAGACTGTCGCCGACAAAATCGGCAATATCCTGAATCTCCGGCTTCTGGTAATAATGGGCCAGGATGATCGCGTTGCGTTCCTTGCGCAGCTTGTTGATTTCCTCGACAATATCGACCCCGGCCAAGCTGCCGCCAATTCCACCACGTGCGTCCATTTTACTATCCTTTTAAAAACTTGGCTTCGCTATGCCACCGCAATGCGGTCGAGATCAATTGCTGATACGGAATTTGACAATCCGGTCGGTTACTTTCTGCTCCGCATCCATCCCGCCAAGGATATAATATTCCTGACCAGCCTTCGCGAGACCGCGATGGTCCATGCTCGGTTCGGCCAAGCGCCCCAGTTCGCGCCACTGGTCTGTTTTCAGATCATAGGCGAAGAAGCCGCCCGACGGTTTCGCCGGCACACCGTCATAGCCGATGCCATCGTAATTATAGGGATTGTCGCCGCCGCCGGCAAAAATGATCCGCTGACCGGCCTCGTCGCCAATCGCTGCCATCCGATATTGAGCGGAACCGGCATGGGCATCAACCGCGCGCCAGCTGATCTGGGTTGGATTCTCCGGGTCTATATCACCTCGCCAGGTCAGCTTCGCCGCAACAAATTTGCGCTTGCCATCGGCGAATATGGAGGCAACCCCGTCGCTAACGATGATGCTATCACCCGCGATCCCGCCGCTATGGCCGAAGACCGGTGTCCCGGGAAAGGGCGTAGCCTCTGTCCAAGCACCGGTCTGCGTATCGAACATTTGCACCACGCTTACATTGCCTTCGTCGTGCCAGCCGGAGATCAGATAAATGAAGCGGTTCTGATAAGGCACAGCAAGCGCATCATCGACCGGGGTCGGCATATCGGATTTTTGCTCGTAACGCCCGGTGGCAGGATCAAAGGCGAAGACTTCCGGGGTAGAGAGCTCATCGCCATTGGGGGCAACGGTATAACCGCCAAAAATATAGATTTTACCGGCTACCGTCACTGCCGCACTGGCCAGCCGCCCTTCGGGCACTGGCACAGAGGCTATGGTCTTGCAGGATTCTGTTGCAATGACACAGGCAAAAGCCGCGCTGCTGGTGTCTTTCCAGCTCTTGCCCGCCTTCAAGCCATTGAAGCTGTAGAGGGTCGGGCCTTCCGGTCCATCGGCAACGGCCACTGCATTATTGCTGATCGCCTCCGGCAAGGCGAAGCTGGCGATTTGCGATGACGGCTCTGACTGCGGACTCCGTTCGCACCCTGTCAGAGTCAGTGCGGTCAACAGCATCGCTGCTGCAGTCATGATCGGCAATTTCATTGCGCCTCTTCCCTCTTCTTTTGCTGCTCGGCCAATACGTCCCTGATCGGCCGGGAATAGTCCCATCGTTCCTTGTAGCGGCTGCGTTCATAAGGGAAAAAAGCGTCAATCTTCGCCTCGACGCCAGCGGCCTGCAGCGGGAGCGCGAAATTGTGCCGCACGGCACGCCGAGCAGATTCCCGCGCCAGTCGCATCTGCAATGGATTTTGCGCCTGCTTGGCCAGTTCCGCGACGCCTTTTTTGCGGTTGGCCTTGTCGAGGATATTTTCCGCATCGGTTAACGCGATCAATATGCCGCCATCATCATAGGTCTGGATCTGCTCGATATGCACTTCCGGCCGGGCGATTTCGATCGCGGGAATTTCGACATAGAGTGTGTCATCGCGGGCATCCCAACGGACATTCTCCGCGTCAAGCTTGGCCAGATCCAATTCGTAACGCACCGTCCCGGGCATGATCAAAGTCTTGCGCGCCGACAGACCGAGTTTGGTCAGCGTAGTAGTCACCGTGGCATTATAGCTCGCCGAAAAGACCGTTAGCCGGTTCTGTTCCTGCAAATTGGTCAGGCTGGCATTGGCGATCGAAACCGGGTCAGGGCTGATGCTGCTTTCGACCCGTGAAAAAAACATCCATGCCAGCGCAATGGTCAGGATCAGGAAGCCGCATATAATGGCTACCGGGGCCCACAGGCGCCAGGATGAGCGGATGCTCATCCTGCCATCGCCCAGACTTCACCCGATTGCGTCACCCGCCCCTTGTTCTGAAGGTCGATCAGATGCGCGCGCACCGATTGCCCTGCGGCACCATTCAGCCGCGGATCAAGCCCCTTGTACATCTGCGGGACCATATCGACGATCGCGGCAGGAGCTTTTTCCAGCAGCTTCAAAATCTGCCGTTCGCGCTGTTTGCGATGCCCCATCATCCCTCGGACAAGCTGGCGTGTATTGGTCACTTTCTTGCCATGAGCAGGATAATAGACCTTGTCCTCGCGCTCATAAAGCTTCTGCAGGCTGGCCATATAGTCGGCCATATCGCCATCCGGCGGA
>TARA_R110000824_G_scaffold92217_4_pt1 | contig 13053 bp, 24 predicted proteins | sample TARA_R110000824 | Tara Oceans TARA_R110000824 (sample SAMEA4397747) | marine metagenome | biome: Polar Biome; feature: [MES] marine water layer (ENVO:01000295) within the mesopelagic zone...; material: water (ENVO:00002006), including particulate matter (ENVO:01000060) such as...... | reverse complement strand
CACAGCACATATGCGCGGGTTATAACAGTCCATCCGTCTTTATCTAACCCTGTCGCATAAGTATCATCGCGGATAAAAATGCCAGTAATGGATTTTTCATTCGGGCCAAAACTTACTTTTACCAGATCACCGACTTTCACTAATCACCACCAACTCACGCTCTCTCCACAATGTCACCGACCACTCGGGACACTCCCATAAAACTTTATGCTCGAACGCTCCAGCATCTTCAAAACTGGCCAGAATCAAACCAACCTTGGGGTGCCCGTTTCCTCGATTCTTTAACCTCACCAGATCACCGACCTGCACTAACCAACCTCAAAACATTTGCCCACTCAAACGAGTCGTCGCCATCAAACCACTTAACGCGCACTGCTGGCCCGCTATTGTAGGTGCGGTGTTCGCTTTCAACTTCCACAACAATACCCCGAATCAAATGATGGGGGGATTCTACCATGTCACCGACTTTCACTTTCTCTCCTTTAACCAAGATTCTCTGACTTCATATATTTCGCCGCCCTCGGCAATACTCCAAATACGTTGTAGCTCATCGGGGGCGCCCGTCTGGGCTTCCCAGGGTTCGGTGCGCGTACTCACAAGAAGCACAACAGTTTGCTTGTTTCCGGGGAGGATAAAGTTTGCCAGATCACCGACTTTCATTGATGACCTCGCAAACACCGCGACCAAGCAGCAACACCTTGCCGCCAATCAACACACGAGGCAACGCCCGCATGCCATGGCTCAAACTGTCCATGTGGACGATGATGCCAATGCGCCAAGGGGTAAGTATTGAATCAACCTTCACCAAATCACCTACTTTCACTAACAACCTCCAGCCAGGATTCGGGTTCCCAATCCATTTTGCCTGAACCTCCGAACCATTTTATACCAATCTGAATAGAGCTATGGTGATAGTCTCTGTCAACAACGATGCCGACTAATCCCGTGGTATGGGTTTTCATTCTCACCAGATCGCCTACTTTAACACTGTTCACTCATCACCTTCAACCACTCGCGCGGCTCCCATGATACTTCGCCGGGTGTATCCGTAAACCAGTACACGCGCACCCGTTTAAGGTTCGAACCTCGATGGATGCCATCAGGCTTGACCTGCGTGATGATGCCAAGCGGATCACCCCGCGCGCCGGGCATCTGTACCAAATCACCAATCTTCATACCTATAATATAGCACCTATTTGCCGCAAAGTCAAGTCAAAGAGTTGTCAAGGGGATCCGATAGAATCTCAAACCTTTCCAGACCGAAGTGAGAGCGAGAAGTTTTGCGGCCGCTATGCACGGGGAGCGGCTCGAACCAAGTCACGGCAACGTGCCGGGCGCCGGTGGCTTCATGAATACTGGAGTGAGTTACATATCCCACATGTCCCATGAAGTTCTCGTACCGCTCGTCTATAGGGCGCCCCACATATTTGATAACCGTTCCAAGCATGATAATAATATACCACCAATCAGCCCGCAAGTCAATCCCCCTTTTGCCAAGAGATTGTCAGCGAAGGGTTCGATCAATCAACGGGAGATAGGGACACGGGCAGGCTTCCGCCTTGAGTCCAAGCGCGAAGGCTTCGAGATCCCAACAATCAGGCCCGTCCGTGGAGCGATATACATCAAGCTCGTAATCTTCCACCGTGTAGAGATTAGGCGGCGTATACTCCCAGATCCACTCCTCGTTTGTCATGCGTTTGTCTCCATATCCATAAGTATATACCGTTTGGGGACATGCTGAATCATCACACTTGACAAGGTTAAAACACTTATCGGTCATGTACTTGTCAAGTATAAGGTTTGTTTCAGTAAACCCCGCACTGTGTGGGCCGGGGTCACATTCGCGACTGTTGCACGAAAACGCCATGAGCGCCGTCAATAGAAATAACATCAGGTTCCTCCTCTTTTATCAAACAACTCTTCGACAGAGCCCGTGAAATGGTTGGGCGCCATTTCGCGGAGATTTTCTCGGGTTCGCCGGGCAATAATCCGGTTAGCCGAACGATCTCCACATTCCAGGCATGTTGAATAACCAAGCTGTTTGCGCTTATAGTTATAGTCTTCCCCGCAGTTAGCGCAGGTTGCATATTTAACGTTTGTTTTCATAATACTCTCCTTCTGAGTTAAAGAAACGATATCGACGCCGTAAATTGAAAAGGTTTATTTCCAATTCAGTGGTGTCTCTTTTTGGGGTGTTGTAGTTTGAATTTACAGTCTTGTGCCAGTGGACAAGCCAAACGGGATTTCCAAACCGCTGGTCGCGCGTTATAAGAACGCCAACTTGTCCCCGAGGTAACCCGGTGCCTTCCCCACATACAACTAAATCCCCCCTTTTGAACTTATATTTCATTATCAAGCCCCCATCCACTCGAAGAAGGCGCCGGGCCATTCTCCCGTGTGACCGGTGGGATATGCTACTGTGATCACTTCGCAGCCATCATGTAGCCCTTTGTCTTCTTGCTCACGAATCGACACTACGCGCGCTGGCTGTAGAATATCATCGGGCTGCCCCTTCTTTATAAGGTGGTGCGCTCGAAGTGTGTCCATTACAACCCAATCTCCAATCTTAAATCTCATCGCCGCTCCATAACTCATAATGGTTAAAGGTTCTTATTATGCTGTCTTGGCATAGAACCCCGTAAACATTGTAATAATAATCTTCGACTTCGGGTGCTTCGGGTGACGCATAGCTTCGAACTTCAAGAACAGGTCCATAGAATATTTCTCTGAACTCCGGATCGTAAGCGTCTGCGTCTACGTAGCGAAATTGTGCGAAGTCGTGCACTTGTAGAGCCTTAAGGCGTTGGGAGAACGGGAAAAATTTACCGCGAAGTTTCGCCATCAAATTGTATTACCTCTCACTAATCCTTTCTCTACTTTCCCTTTATGGTGGGCTCGGTGGGATTTGAACCCACGACAAATCGCATATAAGACGACTGCTCTAACCCCTGAGCTACGAGCCATCACAGTTTATTCAGTGATCATAGCATAAGCTACGATGCTGACAAATCCAATGCCGACAACGGCACCAATAATCTCAATCATATTTTCTCCCTATTCATTTATAAGCGGTGGTACTCCGAGTAGGATTCGAACCTACGACCCTCGGCTTAGAAGGCCGATGCTCTATCCACTGAGCTATCGGAGCATGATAAGATCATACCACACTCACGACCCAATGTCAATAGGCGATTGAATAAAAATCTCATGGTGTCCCATGATTAGCATCACTAACCGGTCGGGATCCCGAAGGCTCTGAATATCTTTCCATGCCTTCGGTCGATCCGGGCTTCCAACTTGAAGACTAACATGGTGATGTCCCTCTTCATTGAGCCAAATTGCTGTATAACACATATCTTCCTCTCCTCTCATGTTGGTTCAACAAGCCACAACGGGCAAACTACTCGCTTGCCTTCATAATCATCTTTCTTTTTAGGGACGCTAACCCATCCCTCCGGTGTTTCCACCACACATTTATCCCCTTCACACCTGTCAATAATGCATGCTGGCTCTTGGGGGACATTAAAAGCCACAAGCATAAACAAAAATATCATCAAAACTATTTTCTCCTCTTTTCTTTTAGAAATAATAAATGGCTCCGACAGCAGGACTCGAACCTGCGACCCAGTGATTAACAGTCACTTGCTCTACCAACTGAGCTATGTCGGAATAAAATGGTGGGACCGGTGGGGCTCGAACCCACGACTCTCGGATTAAAAGTCCGGTGCTCTGCCAACTGAGCTACGGTCCCAAAAATAAGTGCCTCTTCAGCGCCTGTTCGCAGGCCGACATACCAACTAACGTACAGCGAGTCCTTCTGTGCGTAGCCAAGGTGTGTACGACGCGAGTGTCTCTGACTCCGTAGATCGGCCCGAGGTGGCGGCAACCACCGTGTATGCTTTCCCATAACATCGCTGAAGAGGCGGAAATGGTAGCTCCGATGGGATTCGAACCCATAAGCCCTTTGGGCGAGAGATTTTAAGTCTCTTGTGTATACCAGTTCCACCACGGAGCCATATCCTTAATTACTGTACCAGTATATCACACCTCTGCCCATAAAGTCAACCCCTGTTTGTCAAGAGAATGTTAACGTGCCGAGCCACTTCCCCCGGCACTACGAAGCAACTCCACTTCCCACGGAGTGAAGCGCCGGCGCTGACCATCAGTACACAGTACTTCATAGAGCGTAGTTTTGTCAAAAATAATATAAGAATTTTCGTGTATCTCAATGATAATACCAGTGTGGAAATGCGGCCCACGTGTTTGTTCGGGCGTTTGAGAAGACGGGTAGGGGTAATAGAGATATTCAAGGTCATATTTGCAAATGACCAAATCTCCCAAAATAAATTTATTCTTCTTTCCCACATACTAAGTATGGCTTCAGGCTTTCTTTAACCACTCAGTTGGATACCAGCCCCCTATAGCGCGGATTTGATTCACCTCGTATTCTGACGGCCGGTTAACCCACCTGACGTACATAAAGGCCTTCTTGATAACGACTGTGGGAGGTCTCTCACCTTTAGAAAAGGTCGTCAGCTTGCTGTAATTGAGGAAGGCGCATGCTAACTCCTCCTCTAACCCTGAGTCCATCGTAAACTTGTCTCGGGCAGTGTGGTATTCCCCCCAGTCAGCAGCACTAAAATAGTTTCTATACAATTTTTCAAAGACTTCAGGCTGCTTAACAAGAGACGTGATATCTTCCACCTCCTTTACTACCAATCCAAGACCAGGATGTTTCCTTCTAAATAGTTTAACTAAATCACCTTTTTGAACTTTATTCACCAATCGCCCCTTTTTTCGTCAAAAACCACTTCGATCATACCCGGAGGCACTTTCAAGATCATAAATCGCCAGCCCATCCATTGAACATTCTGTAGTGCTTCCTTTATGTAAGGAGGCAAAAACTTAGACGGCTCCTCTACCTCTAAATACAACGTCAAATGGCGGCCGCCATCGTCTGATTCAGTCCGCACAGCAAAGACTAAATCGCAAACCCCTTTGACATGCGCTTTCAGAGCCGCGATAGCCTCTTCGGCTGGCGCCTTATCTCCGCTAAAATATATGTTTGTCATCCTTATTCTCCACTTAAAATTTCAAATTCATCATGAATCATATTCAAAAAGACCCATCTTCCATCTTGTACACATGCAACTGCAACTGACTTATGATCTATATTTGATACTTCCATGATGACTCCATACATATATATGGGCTCGTACGGCTCAACGCCACCTGAGTGTGCCGGCGCGGCGAAGTATTCATAGTCTATTATCCACCTGATCAGCGCCCCTCGTTTCAGTTTAGCATGAGCCACGCTGTAACTAGTTGCAAGTTGAGTTCAATTATAACTCATGCGGGCGCCAATGTCAAGCCTATTCTTTAAGCTTTGTCTTGATCACTTTGGCCATATTTCGACCGGCGCGATAAAACACGACTATATCGCACTTTCCCTTGAAGGTGTTCCGCAAAATTGTCAGAGATGGTGCCACGATCCCGGCCGGTGTCTCCATGTAGACTGGGAAATTCGCCTTGTTTGTTATCTTGAGCGCATCGCGGTGGACTGCCTTAATAGAAGAATAGACTCCGTAAAACACATCCGCCTCATCAAACAAACAATAGATATATATTTTAGTCATTGTGGTAAGAGCCAGTAAAATGAGTTGGCTGCGATAAAGTGTGGTAGGCGTCGGCAGCTAAAAGAAGTATATTCTCATAAAGATTAACCTCTTCTCGCTTCTCTTTAACAAGCGCGCCATTAGATGCGGACAGAGCAGCTAAATACTCTCCTTCTGCTTCCATTAATTCTTTTACGGTGCTCTCGAAACAATAGCTATAGTAAAACCCTATCCCAAAAGACTCGGCTTTGTCATGAGCCTCCTTAAAGGGCCCGTTAATAAAAGGTTGGCGGTTCATCGTTTGCGACACCCGCCACACGGGCGCTTGGAAAGCGACTTCTTACGTTCCTTGGCGCTTAATTTTACTTTTTGAAAATTGTGAATCTTATCTTCTATAAGGCGCCCGTTTGCCAAAGCTTTAATCACTCCATCGTGGGGCTTGAACGCGCCGCATACCACCATCTGTCTGCTGGGGATGTGAAAAAGGTATTCTCCGGGGTGAGCTTTTAATCCGTCTTCTATGTTATAAAGTTCCATTTACTCCTCTTTGAGTGTCATCAGCCTATCATACGACGTCGTTTTAAGATGGCTCAATAGTTTTAGTATACCATCACGACGCAGAATTTTAAAAGCTATATTTTCAGCAGAAAATTCTGCCTCCTCGGACTCCAGTCCGGCCTTCCGCATATCTCTAATCTTTTCTTTGGTGCGATCAATCCGCGTCAAAGCAAGTTCATACTTTTTATCTGCCACAAGGCGCTCAATGGTGCCGGCTCGACGCACATAATCGTGCGCTTTTTTCTGAGCCGTATCAAAATCAATGTCTCCACCACCAGGCGAAGGTTTATTTATCCACTCCTCTCTAAGGATTGAATATATACCAGATGACTTGTGCTCCTCGTGGGTATCTTCCACGTAAATTTCAACCTCAAACCCACGTATCATAATGCGATGCTTGTCGTTCCAGCGCATCCTGGCCTCATCAAAAAACGCTTTGACTATCTCGGTATCATTATTAATTTTAGAGAACTCTACGACGAGGTGGAGGTCTATATCGGAATACTTCGACCAGTTATAGTTGGCCAGCGATCCTGTAAAACGTAGGTCTTCCATCACAATATCCATATCAAATCCCTCAAGAAAATCTTCGGCTATCTCTAATAGTCTTGCTCTGACCTCTTCGTCTAAGGAATCTCCTCTCCAAATATCGGGCTGCAATTCGTTGTGATAATCAAAGCTAGACTCCTCAACCTCTTCTAATTGTTTGTCAAAGGTGACATGAGTGCCCATGGCCTGTGTGTACGGAGGAGTGTTTTTCTGACCGCCTTTCTTAAGCATCTTGTTTCGGTCTTTGATATAGCTTCGGATGCGCTTCTTATAAGAACCAGCTTCCTGAATGCTGCTGATGTAGTTGTCCCAACTCATAACTTTATCCTTTCTTTTAAACCTTTACCATGAATCCAGCGGGATTCTCTTCCACGTATCAGTAGCCACACAAATATACAAGTAATTAGCATCCCACCTGATTTCGCCTTGTGCGCCGGTGTCGGAGGCACTGGATGGCGTGCTACTGTTTCTAACACGAATTGAGGTGGAGGCAATATCAAGAGCGCAAGTGGGAGAAGTTGTTCCAATGCCAACTGTGTTGTCGCCAGCATCGACATGTAATACAACATTCCCATTGTCAGCCTTAATCTGCGTATCACGATCTCGACTGCTGCTATTTATTAAAATAGTCCCGTCATACTTCAGGAGGGAGTATCCGTTAGCAACTAGATTAATCGTGTTTTGTCCCGGAAATCCCATGTAGGTGTCATCATCACCTTTATGGTAGATATTTTCACTAATCCCAATGTTTCCCGCTACGTCAAGAGTATAGTCTGGTACCAGCGTGTTGATTCCCACTTTTGTAGACTCTACGTGCAAAATTGCGCTGCCGCTCGGCCTAAGAGTGATGGTGTCCAATCCAAAATCAATATAAGTGGGCATTCCAACTCGATCATCTTCATAATAAATGTCACCGCGCCGAATGGAGCCGCTGGTATACTTATAACTCATTTCGTTCGCCTCTGCCGTAAATAGTTTGTTCACCGTCTTCAAACGTAATAATCGTTCCATTCCCAGGATGAGAGGTGACATGAATCTTAATAAAGTCGTCAAATGCATCAAAGAACGCAATCGATCCGCGTGGCGCCGGGGTTAGCCAGTGGATTACAGTGTGACCGGTGGCGAACATCGCCCCCTCGATCACAACTCCCTCGCCAGAAATGCCCGTCTCATCTGCTTGGCGGCATACCGTAAAGGTGCGGATTCCTTCCGGGGCCCGGTTACTTGGCTTTTTAGGCTTTAAGTCTTGGGGTTCGGTGGAGGTGACGGGCTGGTCCACATCTTCGCTCATCACGCATCCCCTTTTGACTCTACATCTAACAGAGCCTCTAAGCATATGTCTCGGATCGCAGCGGAAGCGGTTCTATCGCCTTCGATTTCATCAGGACACCCCTCCGCTACTTCCATATCAGCGTGACAAGTTTCTTGTAAATTGCTCACTTGCTTTTGTAACTCTTGTAAGTGTTCTTGCAACGTCTTACATTGTTTAAGCATCTCTGTATAACAATTGTTTCCTTTTTTATTCTTCTTCATCATAAATTCCTTTTCTTTAGTTAGGGAGCACCGACCAGTCGATTTTAAATGCCGGTACAACTATTACTATATTTTCTAAAACGTCAATCCCATACTCGGTCTGTCCTATGTCAATGGCTAAAATATAACCAATAAATTTCCCATCAGAGGTGAACACTCCCGATCCTGATGCACCGCCCCATGCAAATGAGTTCAAGTAAACGAAGTCCCCTAAAGCGTATCCTATAACTCTCCCGTCTACGGTCAGCGGTCCAGTGCTGTTGGGATACCCGGTATAAAATACTTTTGTCTGTGCTGAAAGAGCTTGCTTCCACTCATGAGCGCGGGGGGTAGCCTGTGGCAACTCAATAGGTTCCAATGACGGCAACTCTTCTATGGCTATTATAGCATAATCTACATTCACGTTTTTAATTATAATTTCTGAACAAGGCACAAAGCCGTCCGGCTCGGAGAAGATACGTGTTGTCTCACATGGACCCACAATGCCGTGGGCAACCGTCAGAACATAATGTCCCCCTTTAAACTCAAAATATGTACCAGTGGTGCTAGCAATGCGGCCGTCCATAGATAGTGAAAGTATGCGTACTGTACTCTCGCGAGAACTACGCAAAGCATTGCGCTCGTCCAGCGGCAAGTGTTCAGTAATGTTGCGCGAGGATTGAATATCTTGTAGCTGTGGTAACTCCGTAAGTGTTTTGTGGGCAGCCCAGAAAGACAAAGTAACCAAAAATATGCCGAGAAATGCGCCGGCCGTGATATACATTACTCTTTTTAACATCTTCATATGTTCCTACACTTGTCTCTGATAGCTGAAAAATACAGGGAGTTCGTCTTCTCCGGACTTCTTTGCAAACCAAATTAAATCCTCATTTCCCGTAATTTTCACTCTCCCGTTTTGCCCCAAGGCGATATACACCGGCATCTGAGCGCCGTCCTTAATATATTTCTTATACCTTCCATCAAAGTCAGTTTTTGTTCCTCTATAGTATCTAGACACATATTCCCATAAATCGCTTACAGGCATCATAACATGATAACGCATCTGATTCGTGTTCATGGGGGTGTCATAAATCTGGACTCCCCCCTCGACCCAATCTTCCAATACTGACTGTAGTGCAATACGGGGCGTCGGCATCGTAGGAAGGTAGTGATCGTAAGGGGGTGCCGCATAGCCTAGCCCACCCCACTCGCGCAAAGGATTGTCCACAGACTGCACAGGTCCGCGCTCTACAACTTTTAGCCCCTCTACTTCGCGGTTCATAGCCGGCACTAAGGTAGAGTCTCGATAAGTGTCTCGGGCTTGCTGCCCATATAGCTCGAACTTGACATCGTAAACGCGGTAAGCAACAGACGCCCCCACTTGCCTTTCCAATTCAACTCGATGGCTAACTGTTGTCACTTCCTTGATCCCACGAATCTGATTTTCAATCTGGTTGTCCAGTCCGGAGATCCCAAGATCCACCACACAGCCGAGAGCAACTTTGTAAAGTCGTAAATCGATGGGCTCTCGTTCGGATAATATGTTATCAATTCGCCCAATCTGTTGTTCGAGACTTTCTGCCATTCTTTCACCTCGGGCGTTCCTCACGATTGGACCTCCGGCCATGGCCGGGTCGGAGTCTGCGTCTGTGCCGCGAATAATGCGAACAAACTCTTCTCTATCACCAGCTACCAAAGCAGCCATGGCCTTTGAACGCTCATCGGGACTCAGCCCATCTAATTTCTTTTCAGCTGTTACAGAGTCTTCGGGGTTCATCCCCAGGCGGTGCTGCATTTTAGCTAGTACGCTGGGTTCGGGTTTCCAGCCACCTCCCCACTTGTAGAAGCCGGCATTGGGCACCTTAGCAACGCCCATCTTTGCGCGGACAATTCCGTCCCAGTGACTTGGCTTCTCCTCATCATTGGTCCACATCCCATAAGGACGGGCGCTTCCCATAAACATAGGCCGAAGGTAATTGTTAACGGCGGCATCCTTTTCAAATCTATTAAACTTATCCCAGTTCTGTTGAATAAACATTATTACGAGCATGCCTTGTTCGGCGCCTTGTTCGCCGTTGTTCGCCGCACCTCCCATCTGTAGTTCTAATGCTCGTGAGAGGGTGTTCATGTCCGTACCATCAAGCATTTTTCTCTCTCTATCCTTAATCTCATCAAGTTTGTTTTGCAGGAAGGCTTCGTAAGTATCTGTGACAACCTTAATTATTTGGTTGGGATACCGGTCGATGAAACGCATGAACTCGAAAGCACCTTTAATATCAGCTTCATCTGACGATGCCTCGACAATGAGTTTCATTGTGAAATAAACGCCTTGGCTCCCGTCAATGTTAAGCCTTATCATCGCATGTCCAAAATCAATAGGCTCATAAGATGGGCGGTTATATTGATCGCCAAAGTCGAACTCTAACTGCTGCTCGACATATCCGTTGGCAGCATCCACTAAGGGCTTGGACTTCTCTATTGACATGTTTGTAAACAAGACACCAGGGTTGACCATCCTTTTATCAATCTCTCCGGGATTGCCAAAAACACTTCGCAGGGCTTCTATCGTGTCGCCGATCAAGCCTGGGAATTTACCAGGAAGATAAACCATGGTACTTGCGCTCGCCCCAACACCCAAAGGTTTAAAGTTGAACCATACCTGTCCATCGTCATCAATATTATCGTCGTCATCAATCCCAAGCACTTCCCAGTTCTTAAGCTCGTTGCTTTGTTCAACTATGTCGTCTCCTAAGCGGTCAAAATCATTGGGAGGAAGGTAATCTTCTTGTACCAGTTTGCGTCGAATCTTTTGGAAAATTTCGTCGTAGTCTCCATCAATCTCACTGATCATCTCATCACAAAAAGAGTCAAACTCGTCGGGTGTTGAGCCGTCGAAGTTCAGACTAAAGGTCACTTCCAGGTAGTCCGAAGAAACTTCCCAATTGGTATCCTCCGAATAACTAGGAAACGCTTCATCTAGCATATTTGCAAAAAAGCGCCTCGAATCATAGGCACCGCCCCATGATTTTGGAATTGTCGCATAATCTCGCTCCTCTTCTGGCCACACGTATGTGTCGCCATCAGTGTCCATGCCGCCTTCCCATTCGATATCAAACTGAAATGTTACATGCGCACCGCCGTGAGTGTAGGGTTCTTCGTCTCCCTCGACCTCGGCATGAAAGCTTACGTGTTCTGCACGATTTTGGGCTGTATTCAACACCTCTTCAAGTTCTTCTTCCATTTCTTCGAATTCGTTGCCGCCCTCTTCATCATGTAGGTGCTTTACATTGCCGACGTAGTTCCCGACCTTTTGTCCGGACATGGAGAAAAATTCATTTAAAAGTGTGCCATCGGACGTATCTTCATAAGAGCCTCCGTATCGCTCCAAATAATCTTGACGTGGTAGCTCCATCTCACCGGTACCATCGAAATCGTCTATAAATAATTCTTTCTGAGTTCTCCACGCCCACTCTCGCACTGCGGTTCTAAATCTTTCAACCGATCTGCCATAAACGCGCGTTTCGGGGGCAGTAAAGAAATCCCCGCTAGCTGTATCAAAAAACTTACGAAGTCGAAGGCGCGATGATGCGCCAATACCAGGAATACCTCGTTGGGGATCTCGGAAAATCTCCTGCTGATCGAAATCACTAATCGGTCTCGGCTCAGGGATATCGTCTTGCTCAGGCCAGGGTTCATTACTCACCATGGCTCGAATAGCATCACGGGCCATATCTGCCGTAATAAGGTCCGCTATTTCCTGCGGAAGAACTTTGTTCCGGAGGCGGGGATCGGTACTGGGAAGGACATTGGACCTGATTACCTCAAGCCACGTACGTAACTTTTCGGTATCATTGAGGTACTTGTGCCCTGTTGTAAGTACTTTCTCATGTCCAAGCGCATGCACAAGAAATTGCTGAGCCTGCTGAAGGGGCGAGCGCGGCTCTCTCAAAAATTCATTAAGCTCCTCTGTGCTTATCAGATAGGCGATAAGACCGTTTCCCACCGACTCTTCAACTGCACACTGAAAGTGCGATGAACCTTCGCTGTGGCACGAGGTAATTGCACCCACATCACTCATCCGTAATACGTCTACGGGGTGGCGTGAAATCAGAACTCGCCACTCGTCGTTGTCTCCGGGGACGCCTCCGGAACCAAAGGCGTCTTCAAGAATCTCCCAGCCATCAAGATCCGATGAATAAAAGGTTTGTTTCTTTTGCCACCACTTTAGCAGCGAGGGATCGAGTTTCTTCTGTTTGACTGCCTTTGCGATAGCTTTGGACATGCTGGTCTTGTCGGTCTTTGTAATAGTTTCCCCGGCGCGCGGCCCAGCGGGGATTGTAAAGTCGTACTCCCTCTTAATCTCTAGACTTGCCACCTGCACAGTGATTTCATAGGAGCCCCCGCCATCTGCAGCAAGACGTTCTTTTTTTTGTAATGCGTCTTTCGTAGGGAAGGTGCCACCATCCCCAGCTGGATGCCAACCCGCGCCTTTCAATACTTTCACTATATCCGTTACTTTCTGAGTATCAGACTCTATGAGTGGAACGACAACTCTCATCTTACCGTCGAAAAGGTGATCGAATTCTGTCTGAATCCGGCTCCCCATGTCTGCTATATACTGAAACGTCCTTTGGGCACGGTCGCGCGATACTTCATCTATGCGCGAATTCTTGTTGTTAAACTCGTAAAGGCTCTTAAACCATGTAGAGGTGGCAATGTCCATTTTTTTATTCACTCCATCCTATAAATAGTTGGGTTTTGATGATTCTTCACCGAGAGTAGTCATCTTCTATGCGTATAACATCATCCAATTCGGGAG
>TARA_R110000824_G_scaffold69822_2_pt1 | contig 13058 bp, 16 predicted proteins | sample TARA_R110000824 | Tara Oceans TARA_R110000824 (sample SAMEA4397747) | marine metagenome | biome: Polar Biome; feature: [MES] marine water layer (ENVO:01000295) within the mesopelagic zone...; material: water (ENVO:00002006), including particulate matter (ENVO:01000060) such as...... | reverse complement strand
CAATATCAAGGGCATATTTTTCCCACGAAATCCTCACAAGGTCTTCATATTAAATTCAAAGGGGAGACAAGTCAAGAAAAAAAACCTAATTTTCCCCCGGAAAGATTTCCATTAAAACTTTTTCAAAAATCTAGCTAGGTTTGTATATTTTCATATTCAACTATCGTTTTTTATTAGGTTTTTCAGGGGTTTAAAAATTCTGGGTATCACATAATGGTAGAGGTATTGGTGGGAGGAACATTTTCTCTCTATTAAACTTTGTAAAAAAAGGTTGACATCGTTCCCCGGAAGACGTAAAACACTGCGACGTGGCATTGCCATCCTGTCACGTTAATAGGTGGATGGCCCCGCGATCTCGCGTCCGGCTCTGCTTCTCGGAGACTTTGCACCCGGAGACAACCAACGGTGTTGAACTTGTTGGGAGTGTAGTAAAAGTGATGTCATATGGGTGGAAACTACCGCACACCCGAAAAAGGCTAGCTGGGGAGTAATCTCAGGGAAAAGGAAGATCGCCGGAGTTTTAGTTACGTCTCGTTTTTTTTTGAGACACCGCTAAGACGGGGAAAGTCTCCGTTTCACTACGACTTTCTAGGGAAAAGTTTATATATTATTTATTATTATTAACATTTATCTATGGAATTTAAGTTTAAAAATATAGGAATATCAGGCGTAGCCGGTTGCGGTAAGAACACGTTATCTGAAATTATAATTAAATTATTGCAACGACTTGAATTACCGTACAGGGAATTGTCTATTGCAAAAAAATTAAAACAGGAGGTTTCATGTGCTTCCCGTGAACTTTATGGAATTAATTCGTCTAATTGCACACGGGAGGAAAAGGATACGATTCGTCCCTTCCTAGTCGCTCACGGGGAAATAAAAAGAAAATTATCAAACGGAACGCATTGGACTTCGTTATTAAATAAAGAATTGGGGCGCGAAAAAATAAATATTATAACTGATATTAGGTTTAACGAATACGAAAAGGACGAGGTTTATTGGCTAAAAAATGAGATTAATGGAGTTTTAATTCACCTTAGTCGTTACGATCAAGTAAACGGGGCGCGTGTTTACTTTCCCCCCGCTAACGAAGCCGAAAATAGAAACGAACCTCTTCTCAAAGAAGAAGCCAGCTTCCTTTTAAAGTGGAAAACAGAGGAAAATGAAACAAAAAAAATAATTTCTGCCGAAAAGTTGCTAAGATGGTTAAAGAAGTTGTATGTTTGAAGGATCTTCCCTTGTCGATAACTTATGTCAACCCATCGTGGCTTGCTGTGGAATAGGCGCAGAGTTAAGCCTTCACCCCGACACCCTCACCGAAGTACATAATTTAAAATTTAATCAGCTTAATGCGTTTTTCTCTTATGATATTAAGATTTGCCGCTTCGATAGTTGTTTATTTTCTGATGATTCGGATTCAGCTTTCGCCTTCCTTGTGGAGACAATCGTCGAATCTAGCGATCCTTTTGAAGCTCCGTTTTCTGAGGCTAACGTTTTTTTAGAAAAAAACTTTGACGATCTAATCGAATACTCTATAATTCTACCACGTATGTTTAAGGAGCATGAGCGCTATGCCCTTGATATGGAAGAGGATAGCGCTTGTTCTTTCGGAAACTTCGGGAACAAGGTGGATTTATGGAAAAAGGATATTGGGATAATGTAAGCGATAACTATCTAGCGGAGAGGATCAAAGTTCTCCATTGCGAAACCAGTTTAAACGAGTTGATAAAACGCCATTCCCCTCTTTGTTTTAAAATAATTAAAAAATACTCGAGTTCCTTCTACGCCAACAATATAGACGTAAACGAAACCTCTTCCGAAAAAAATTTAATTATCTGGAACTCAGCCAAGAGTTTCATCAGCGACAAGAACGTAAAATTCTCCACGTGGTTAGCCAATCAGATAAAATACAACTGTCTCAACACATTAAATAAAAAATCAAAGGATCGTCTAGTCACTACGGCAGATGAAATCTTAGACATTTTAAAAGAAAGGCCGGAAGAACAGCCCAATGGTAACCTTTTTGAGTTTACCAATAACATACTCAAACAATTGAAAGACAAGAGAATAAAGCAAATCTTTAAGATGAGATATTCAATGAACGACAAAAAACCTTCATGGTGCATAGTTGCCAAAAAGCTAAACATTAGCACCCAGACTGCGATAAATCTTCATAATCGAGGAATAGACGTCTTGAGGAAAAAAATGAAAAGCCAAAAATTTCTAGACACTATTTAAAAAAAAAGTGTTGACACCCTTCCCCGGAGGGTATAATATATGGACTCTTATGTCGGACGAACAAAAGAACAACGACTGGAAGGAGCGCGAATTAGGCGCTCTTTGGGTAAAGAAGAGCCTCAGCGGCACACAATACATGACCGGACACATCGAATTAAGAGATGCGTCAGGCAAGGTGCAGTTGGTGGTCTTCAAGAACAAACACAAACTAAACGAAGACGGAACCGTCGCTAATGAGAAGGCTCCGGACTTTCGTGTATACAAAAGCGAAGAGCGAGAGCAGCGCCAAGGATCGGGAGGGGAAGCTCCTCGCGAAACAGCCGCTGCAGCAACCTCTACGGACGAAGACTCACTGTTTTAAATGTCTGAGTTCGCCTTACATCTACCTATTAATGGTGTAAGTTTCGGACAGGTTAGCACTGCCCTTCTGCGTGAATTTCACCTGAGGGGCGTGCAGCCTTGTCTGTTTACCATCGGTCAATCTGACCTTTCTTCCCAAGACACTACGCCCGATTTCAACAAGTGGGTAGAGTCAGGGGTAAGAAAAGCTTTCGAACATTATAATCGCGACACTCCTATTTTTAAACTTTGGCACTTAAACCATGACAGCTTAACCTCTTACGCGAAAGAGCAAACTCTTCTTACTTTTTATGAACTAGATCACCCTACTTCGATAGAGGTTAACATTGCTAATAATCAAAAAACCACTTTGGTAAGTTCAAATTACGCCAAAGAAATATTTAAAAGCCACGGAGTGGAAAATTGTAAATTTATTCCCCTTGGTTTTGATAAAGATAATTTTCACCGCAAAAATCAAGATTATCTCCCCAATAGAATAGTATTTAATTTAACGGGCAAGCTGGAAAAACGAAAACACCACAAAAAAGTAATCCAGACATGGCTCAAGAAGTATGGCAACCAAAAGGACTATGTACTCCAGTGCGCAATCGCTAACCCCTTTCTAAAGGAAGAAGATTTTAAGCGGGCGGTGGCTGATATCTTGGATGGAAAAAAATATTTTAACATAAACTTTCTAGGGATGATGCAGAAGAACAGCCTCTATAATGACTACCTAAATTCTGGGAACATAATTTTGGGCATGTCTGGAGCCGAAGGGTGGGGGCTTCCTGAGTTCCAATCCGTAGCTTTAGGGAAACATTCTGTAATTCTGAACGCTTCTGCCTATAAAGATTGGGCTAATGAAGAAAACAGCATCCTCGTGGAGCCTAATAGCAAAGAAGACTCTGCGGATGGGATATTTTTTAAGAAAGGAAACCCCTTTAACCAAGGTCAAATTTTCACCTTTGATGAAGACGCTTTCATTGAAGGATGCGAGAAGGCTATCGAAAGGTACAAGTCTTGCCCTGAAAACAAGGCCGGACTTAAACTTCAAGAAGAGTTTACTTACAAAAGGATGGCTGATTCTATTATGGAGGTAATGGATGCCTGAATATCTTTACGAAAACCCAGACACCGGAGAGCAGGTTAGCGTATGGCAGAGCGTTCACGAGGAGCACTCTTACGAAATCGAAGGAGTACCTTACGACCGCGTCTACACTGTCCCTAACGCTTCGATAGACACCAGAATAGACCCTAATTCCCCATCCGAGTTCAGGGAAAAAGCAAAAGGAACTATTGGAGACATATGGGATCAATCGGCTATCGCTTCGGAAGAAAGAACGAAACAGCAAGGCGAAGACCCTGTAAAAAAACAATTTTTTAAGGATTATTCGGCAAAAAGGAAGGGGTCGAAACACCCCAAAGATCCCTCACGCTTTTCTTAAATGGATTATGTTTTCGTAGATGACTCATGCACCCCCTTAGGCGGCACCGCTCTTACTCTTAATGCAATAGTAGAGCCTTTTAAGGAACGGGTTGAGTTTGTAAAAACGACAGACCTTACTCCGCAACACCTACAATTTAAAAACCCCAAAATTTGGATCTTGGGGAACATAACAGGTTTAAACCAAGATTCCTTTACGGCTTTAGGTCAGATAATGCAGTCCCGCCCTTTCGTCAAAATAGATTTTGATTATGGTTACTGTAAATATCGAGCGGAAGTAACTCACAAGCACGTAACGGGATCTATATGTGACTGCACTTTCAGTGACGACAAGCAATCCACTCCTCTTCGCACCCTTTACTACCTAACAAGGGAAAAAGCTCTTCATATTTTTTATATGTCTGAAGAGCAGCGTAACTTTCACTTGGCTAAAGTAATAGGTATAGAGAACTCTCAAAAGACCTCTGTATTATCCTCTTGTTTTTCTTCGGCAGACATTGATCTAATGGAGAATTTAAGAAGCAATCCTAAAAATGGCAAGTATGCAATAATAGATGGGCAAGGAGGATGGCACAGTCAAGCCAAAGGGGTCGACGAGGCTTTAAGTTTAGCCAGCGCTAGCGGGCTAGAATACGAACTTTTAAAAACAGATACGCATGACGAGATGCTGAACCTACTTTCGTCGTTTAATGGGTTAATATTCTTACCCTTAATTCATGACACGTGCCCTCGCGTAACAATCGAAGCGAAACTTATGGGTCTTCAAGTTATAACAAACTCCAGATCCCAACATGTATACGAAGATTGGTGGCTGAATAAATCTCCAGAAGAATCTCAGGCCTACTTGGAGAAAAGGCCGAGGTGGTTTCTTGACAAGTTAAAGGGGCTACATGATGAAGGTTGATATACTAATACCTACTTACAACGTGGAGAACACGATAGAGCGAAGTCTTAACTCTTTGCTTTCGCAGACGTTTAGCAACTATGACATACACATCCTAGACGACTGCTCGACAGACAAAACCCTAGAGAGAGTGGAAACTTTGTTAGCCCCCCTAGTAGAGGAAGGGAGAGTCCGCATAGAAAAAAACGACATAAATCAGGGCATTGGACTAAATAGAAACAAACTGATAGAAATGTCAAAGTCACCTCTTTGCTGCTGGTTTGACGCGGATGACTATATGTATCCCAATAAACTTCAAGCTCAGGTGGATTATTTTAATCATAATTCCGACTGTAATTTTTTAGCAACCGAGATGTTCGGATTCTTTCCTAACACTCCGGTCGTTATAGATTTTCCCAATAAAGCTTTTATGGTGGAGAATTTAACACTTGAAAAGTTACAGCACAGCAATTGCATAAACAACCCCACCGTTATGTTTCGCCCAGAGGCCGTAAAGGAACTGGGAGGCTATAAGGATATGAGAGCTGAGGAAGATTGGGATTTGTGGAGAAGGGTTTATGAAAACGGCGGTAAGATTAACTGTTTACCTCGAAAATTATTACTTTATACACTGCCCCACGGCTGGCCCAACAGTCACAAACACGGAGAAGGAGGCTCTAAATGATATACTGCTTTGATTTAGACAACACTATCTGCGCCACACCCGCTTCCAAACTTTACAGCGAGAGCATTCCTCACCCCAAGGTCATAAAATATATTAACGGACTTAAGCTTAAAATATGAACTCACTAGTAACAGGCGGCTGCGGATTTATAGGATCACATATTGTGAACCGGTTGGTCTCTTTGGGGCACAATGTCCGTGTTTTAGACGACAAGAGCGCAGAAAGCAATGAAAAGTTCCCCGTAAACTCAAGAGCGCAATATCATTATGCCTCCATAAGGAATTACGATGAAATTGTAGACTTGTTTGCTAACGTAGATAACGTTTTTCACTTGGCGGCAGAATCCAGAATAGGCCCTTGTATAGACCACCCACAAAACGCCTGCCTGACAAACGTGCTTGGAACCTGTAATGTATTACAAGCTTCCAGAGAAAAGGGAGTCAAAAAATTTATATATTCAGGGACCTCCTCCGCTTATGGTCTTGCAAATAAACCTCCCCTTAAAGAAGATATGCCCCGCGACTGCTTAAACCCCTATGCGGTAACCAAAACCGCTGGAGAGGACTTGGCTAAAATGTATTATACATTATGGGGGTTAAAAACAGTTAGCTTTAGATATTTTAATGTTTACGGAGAAGGGCAACCCCACACCGGTCAATATGCTCCGGTCATAGGCATCTTCCTTCGACAGTTAAAAGAAAAGGGAAGCCTTACGATTGTGGGAGACGGTTTGCAGTCTAGGGACTTTGTCTACATTAATGATGTTGTTGATGCTAACATGCTAGCCATGGAAACCGACAAAGAGGAAGCTTTTGGAGAAGTATTCAACATAGGCTCGGGTTCGAATATTTCTATATTGGATATCGCTAATCTAATTAGCGACAACCACGAATTTCAGCCCTCACGACTCGGAGAAGCCCAACACACAATCGCAGACATAACCAAAGCAAAAGAGGTTTTAGGGTTTAACCCCAAAGGGAACGTAAGCAACTGGATAAAGAAACAACTATAATGCTATTAAATTTCGACCATATAATTAAAAATTATAACATAAAAAGCAAGGGAGTCATCCACATAGGAGCCCACCACGGGAACGAACTTTACCCGTACCTAAAACACAAAATAAAAAACGTGTTAATGTTCGAGCCCCAAGAGAAAGCGTTTAAACATCTTCGATTTAATATATCACAAATAAATCCTTCCTATGACGCCAGAATTGATATTGAAAAAACAGCGTTGGGAAATTTCAAAGGAGAAGTGGAGATGTTTGTGGAGGAAGCCAACACAGGCATGTCTAGTTCTATTTTGGAACCCGCTCTCCACACTCAGCAGTACCCCCATATAACCTTCAATAAAAAAGAGAAGGTTAAAATAATCTCGCTGGACAGCTATCTAAAAAATCACACTGGAAGTTATGACTTTATCAACATAGACGTTCAGGGATATGAGCTTAATGTTTTTAAGGGAGCTACAAAAACACTTAAGAACATAAAATACATAATATCTGAAGTAAACCGGGAGGAGCTCTATAAAGGATGCGCCAAGGTAGATGAATTAGACTCTTTCTTGAAAGACTTTGGTTTTAGCAGGGAAGTTACCGATTGGGAGGGAAAAACATGGGGAGACGCTTTTTACTTAAAGGGATAATATGATTCAACTGTTTCTAGGTAACACATCCTTCGGCCCCGGGAAAGTTTTTGCCAACCTAACTAAAGGACTGAAAATACTAAGATCTGATTATTCTGTAAATACTTCTTACATAAATCCAGAATTACCAGCTTACTGCCTAAGCCCCCACCCAATTCTTCTTTCTCACTCAAACCTATTATCCATAGGACCCAATATCTGCGTCTTACCCAGCGACTTACCCGTCGTAACAGAACAGAAGTACAAACACTTCATTACCCCCTGTGAATGGACGCGCAACTTGTGCTCCAGATGGATTGAAAAAAGTAAAATAAGAGTATGGCCTGTGGGAATCGACACTAATGACTTTCAACCGTCACCCAACATTAAAACTCAGGACTGCTTACTCTACCTGAAAAACCGGCCCCTCGAGGAGGTCGAAGAAGCGAAAAGAATTCTAAAAAAATTAAATCAAAACTACTCAGTATTAGAATACGGCAAATACAAAGAAGAAGATTTCGTGGAAAGGATTAGTGTCAGCCGCTATTGCTTCGTGCTGGGGAACACCGAGAGCCAAGGTATAGCGATTCAGGAGATGATGAGCTGCGACCTCCCTCTATTCGTCTGGGACAAAACAGAATGGGACCACAGAGGGGAAGAATTTAAATGTGCGGCCTCGACCGTTCCTTATTGGGATAAAACATGTGGAATTAAAGCAGACACAAACATCGAAGAGAGCTTTGAAAGGTTTCTAGACACCATCGAAGACTACAACCCCCGTTCTTACATTGAAAATAACTTCGGTTTAGAAAAAAGGGCTTCCGAATTTCTCGACATAAAATAGATGATAGCCTTTCCTCAACTAGGGAATCTGGGAAGGATAGGGAACCAGCTATTCCAAATAGCCTCCACCATCGGTATTGCAAAATACAACAACACACAGGCAACATTTCCCCCTTGGCCCTTTGACTCTTTTCTTGAGAATCCGTTGCCACACGAATGGAGCAGGCCACAATACATTTTTGAAGAAAACGCCACAATTCCTTCCTTGCCCAACCAGAACATTGATTACGCTCTTACAGGATACTTTCAATCAGAAAAATACTTTAAGCCCTACGAAGACGAAATAAGAAAACTCTTTTCCCTGAAAAAAGAACACGAAGAAACCGTCAAGGAAAAACATAAAGAACAACTAAGCCAACCCAACTGTTCACTTCACATCAGAAGAGGAGACTACCTAAACGAGCAGCAAATAATACACCACGGACTCATCGGCTTAGACTATTACGAAGAAGCAACTACGCTTTTCCCAGAGGACATTCTATTCATTGTCTTTTCAGACGACATAGACTGGTGCAGGGACAATTTAAAAATGAACAATTTGTTTTTTGTTGAGAGGAGCGAAGAAGGCGAGGAAGCCAAAGATGAAGTGCACAACAAAACAATAAAAATTAATGATATCCTAGACTTATTTCTCATGAGCTACTGCCAAAACCACATTATTTGCAACAGTAGTTTCAGCTGGTGGGGGGCTTGGTTAAATCCAAAGATGACCAAAAAAGTAGTTGTTCCTAAACAGTGGTTAGTCAACGACGAATGCCCCGAAACAATCCCCGAAGGATGGATAAGAATATAAAAGTTTGAGCAACAAATGTAAAAAACATATAATAGATAGTACGTTTTATGTCCATTAACGCATCATTAAGCCTTTCCTTAAAACATGATAAAAGCGCGAGCAAAACCGTACTCGTGACGGGGTTTTTTGATTTACTTCATAGTGGCCATATTCGTTTTCTAGAGAAAGCCTCGAGTTACGGCAAAGTGATAGTATCATTAGGTTCTGATCTCAATCTTATTAAAAGCAAAGGTAAAACGGCCATCTACCCCGAACAAGAAAGAAAATACATGCTCAGTTCCCTCAAATTTGTGGACTCTGTTCACATTTCTCACCTAGAAGGGCCTCTTTCTTTCGAAACCCATCTCAAGCGCTTCAAACCAGATTATTTCATTATAAATGGCGACGGCGACTCTCAAGAAAAAAAAGAGTGCTGCGTAAAAAATAAAGTTAAATACACTGTTTTAAAACGCGACCCCAAATCAAATTTTACTCCCCGGAGTTCTACTAAAATTAGAAACGTAGACCTAGTCCCACACCGGCTAGATATTAGCGGAGGATTTTTTGACCAAGTTAAATTAAACTCTAAGCAGCCGGGCTCGGTAATTACTTGTAATGTAGAAACTCTAAATTGTGCCGATAGAGCAGGGATGTCTAGCAGCACCCGCAAAGTTATCCATCAGCTCTTCGGTAAACGGTTCCCGCCCAACCACTCTGAACAAAATTTAGCTAACATAATACTTGCTTACGAAAATTTTAATAAAGAATATATTTCTGGAGCCACAGATGCTTATGGGTTGGTTTTCTCAAGTGTCTGTAAATTTAAATTTGACAACGGTTATACGCCATACGGAATAGAAAAAATAACTAACGATAAAACCCTCAACTGGCTTGAAAAGCACCTCTTTCTTAAGTTTACGCAACCTAGGCCCGAAGGATACAAAGTTTATACTGGAAAAGAAAAGTTTCCGATACAGGCGCTAAAAAAATACTCTCAAATCAGCGAAGATACTTGGCAGGCCATTAAATCCAGAGATTTGCAATTTTTAATTAAATCTGTTAATTCTACATGCTCTATTCAGGAGCAGCTGGTTGACGGTTATATTTCAGAAAAAACCAAACCCGAGATTGAAGATTTGAAGAACAAGGGCTACGGGGCGAAACTAATGGGAGCCGGAGGGCATGGCTATATTATGTGTGTGGGTGCAACCAAACCGGAAAACGCTACCACTATAAAAATCAGAAAGGAATCATTAAGTCTTTGAGTGATGAGCTTAGTAAGCACCATAACCCCCTGTTATAAAGCGAAGGCCTATCTTAAAGGCTTTTTAGAGGACCTCCCTCAGCAAACGATGTTCGAAGACTTGGAGGTGGTTCTTGATCATAACGACCCTGACGAAGAAGAAATCACATGGGTTAAAGACTTTCAAGAAAAGTATCCGGGACGTCTAAAGCATGTCATAACAAACCCTGTGGAACCAATAGGGGTGTCCATGAATACCTGTATCAAAGAGGCTTCGGCCGATACCTTATGTATCTGGAATGTGGACGACCTAAGAGCTCCTTACTCCATAGAAGCCCAGTATAAAGCTATTAAAGGTGACGTCGAGTTGGTAAACGGCAACTTCACCATAGTTAATGAATGGAAGAGTTATTTTGGTAATTACGTTGATCACGCCTTGGCGCATGCCACCCCAAAAGAATATACGAGGAGTATGATTTTAGGCCCATTCTTTATGTTTAAAAAATCTCTTTGTGAAAAAGGGGGATACTTCGACGAGCAATTAAAATCCGGCGCTGATTTTGACTTGGCCATTAGATTAGTCGTTCACGCCAAAGAGGTGGCTTTAGTTAGAGAAAATTTAGGCTGGTACTTAAATGAAGGAAAAGGGGCAAGTACTCGAGGGGACGGTAGACAACCTATAGAAAGAACAGTTATAGAAATGAGATATGGTATATTAGATAAAATTGACGCTCAGTATCTACAAGGTACTCGAGAATTTAATATACATCAAGTTTTTAATTTTGGAAAAGGGGTGGATGTAGAATCTTTAATACCTGAATACAAAAAATTTATTGGGGGTAATTTTAGTTTTCCCTCAAAAGAAGTCCACGAGAAAAAAATAAAAGAGATAGCCCATTACTACGTCTAAAAAAGCAGTAGAAGACTCAATAAATAAAGTGAATAAAATAAAAATAGCTTTTATAAAATTTGGAGGGCTCTGTTCTGCTGGTACAGATAAGTGGTACCAAGTTATTGCCGCCAACTTACCCGTTGACGAGTTTCACGTAGACTATTATTACTGCGATGCGGCTCCTTACATAGGGTCTGACTTTGATCATCCAACTACCGATAAATCACGTCTTGAATACATGCAGAACTCCGGAGTTAATCTAATAAAATTTCAAGTGGGGTTTAAAGACGTAAGATATTATACACACCCTTGGGTTAACACCAACTTTTGGGAAGTGTTTGTTGAATCCAAATACGACATTATAACCTCGGCTAGGGCCGGGCACCCAGAATTTCCATGGCTTTACATGGAAAAAAAACCAAAAATAGACTTCATAACACTGCCCAATATGGCAGACGGGGAAACGAAGAATATTTATAAAACGATTCACATTTCCAGATACCAAGCTGATTCATGGTTACGCGTCGGGGGCAACACCCCGTACGAAATAATTCCCTTATTTTCAGAACACCTTCCTTCGGATGGCCCCAACTTAAGGAGTGAGCTAAATCTTGATGACAAAATAGTATACGGGATGCACCAGCGGGACTGCGATGGAATCTTTTCCCCAATACCTCTCGAAGCATACTCTAATATAGAAAACGAAAAAACAGCCTTCCTTCTAATGGGTGGGTCACCCCTTTATAGAGAGCAGGCGAAGACCTTAGGGTTAAAAAATTTCCACCCTGTTAATTTTTCAGGAGACCACAACCAGATAAACAAGTTTCTTCGTACCCTAGACGTTTACAGTCACGGAAGAAAAGACGGGGAAACTTTTGGGCATTCTATTGCTGAGGGAATGTCTTACGGATGTCCCGTTGTAAGTCACGTGGCCCCCGCAATGGGTCACGTTGAAACCGTTGGAGAATGTGGTTTTATAGCCAATTCCGTAGAAGAATACAGCTCTTTAATGAAAAAATTGCTCGAAAAAGAACCAAGGGAGAATCTGGGTAACCACAGTAAAAAAAGATTTATGGAGAACCTGTCCATTAACGCAAACATGAAAAAAATAACCAATCTTTTCAAAGAATGTTCGGGCTTCCGAAGGCAGAATCCGGCCACCCACAAAAGGGGGCTTCGATGAGTAGCTGGCTGTCCCTTTGCTTAAACGAGCTAAAGGGGTACGGGTTTAACCCTTCCTTTATTTTAGATATTGGGGCTTATAAAGGGAAATGGACAGCAGAAGCAAGTACCATTTTTCCCCACAGTGGGTTTTTTCTTATCGAGGCTAACCCCCACCCAGAACTAGAGGGTTTAAACCACGATCACCTAATAACGTTGCTTAGCGACACAGAAAGAGAGGTTGATTTCTATCAAAATGGAGGGACGGGAGACTCCTATTTAAAAGAAACTACTTCTCATTTTAAAGACAGGGAACCAATAAGAAGAAAGGCTAAGACTCTGGATTCCGTTGTCGGAGACTTACGTCTTACGACAGATAACGAATCCGTAAACGAGAAGGGTTTTGATCTTATTAAAATAGACTGCCAAGGCGCGGAGATAGACATTCTCAAAGGAGGCGAAAAAACCGTTTCTTTATGTGATGTTTTAATTTTGGAAGCGCCCTTTGCAGGAACTTATAATAAAGGAGCGCCGAGCTTTGCTGAATATATAGCATATGTTGACAAGATAGGGTTTACCCCTTTTGAGTTTGCTGGGTTTACGCGGTGGCGAGACATAACTTTCCAAGTAGACATAGCGTTTATCAGGAAAGAGAGTGACGTATTGAAAAAAATAAACGGAAAAATAAAAGATTTCGGAAAATGACAATGAATATTTATGACAAAAATTATTATGAATGCGGCATAGAAAGCGGAAAAAGCCTTTATACTAATTACCGATGGATGCCAGAATTAACAATACCGATGTGTTCTCGTATGATAGAACACTTAAAGATATCTTCTCGAGACAAGATTTTAGACTTTGGTTGCGCCAAAGGTTATTCAGTTAAAGCTTTTCGACTTCTTGGAAGAGAAGCGTGGGGGTTTGACACC
>TARA_R110000824_G_scaffold136200_1_pt1 | contig 13072 bp, 8 predicted proteins | sample TARA_R110000824 | Tara Oceans TARA_R110000824 (sample SAMEA4397747) | marine metagenome | biome: Polar Biome; feature: [MES] marine water layer (ENVO:01000295) within the mesopelagic zone...; material: water (ENVO:00002006), including particulate matter (ENVO:01000060) such as...... | reverse complement strand
CTTACGACCCACATGCTGAATGTCTGTTCGGAGCGCGCCGACGCCATGGCCATTATTGACTTGGCCAACGTATATATCCCATCTTCGGAGAGATACTACGCAGACAAGACAAGTCGTATTGGCACAACCCCGACGAGTGCGGCCAACTCTCTTAAGGATAGAAGGCTTGACACCAGCTATGGCGCCACCTACTATCCATGGGTACAGACTCGCGACGAAGCTAGCGGCCGAATGTTATGGGTCCCACCCAGTGTCGTCATGATGGGCGTTCTCGCCAGCTCCGAGAAAGCTTCGGCTGCATGGTTTGCACCCGCCGGCTTCAATCGTGGTGGCCTTACCGACGGCGCTGCAGGCATCCCGGTTACGAGTGTGACCGAGCGATTGTCCTCCAAGGACCGCGATACTCTCTATGAGGCTCGAATCAATCCAATTGCTTCATTCCCCTCTAGCGGAATCGTTGTCTTCGGGCAGAAGACTCTCCAAGAGCGCCAGTCCGCTCTCGACCGCATTAACGTGCGACGACTCGTTATCTACCTCAAGAAGCAGATTTCGGTTCTATCGACAAAGGTGCTGTTTGAACAAAATGTTCAGGCCACTTGGAGTCGATTCATAAACCTTATTGACCCGTTCCTCGCTAACGTTCAAGTCGATTTCGGCATCACCGATTATCGCTTGATTCTTGACGAGAGCACAACTACCCCGGACTTGATTGATCAGAACATTCTTTATGCGAAGATCATGGTCAAGCCCGCGCGCGCCATTGAATACATTGCGATTGACTTCGTGATTATGTCTACCGGCGCGTCCTTTGACGATTAAAAGAAAGGGGAGAAATCCCCTTGGCACACTAATTAAAGTTAGAAACACTACAGGAGTTACCACACTATGCCATTCTGGACAAAAAATCATAGCGCAGACGCGACACTAAGAGATCCAAAAAGAAAATTTAGATTTATTGTGAACTTCGGCGGCATCGCCGGCGAAAACGCAACAGCATGGTACGCCAAGACAGCAACCAAGCCCTCATTCCAGATCGGAGCGGCCGAGCATAAATACCTTAACCACACATTCTTTTACCCCGGTTCAGTAACTTGGCAGGATGTTAGTATTACCCTAGTAGACCCCGTTGATCCAGACGTTGCTGCCACATTCTCTGATATTGTTATTAGAGCCGGCTATGTCCCCCCCGCGGATGTTACCAAATGGGCCACAATGTCAAAAGCCAAGGCTTCTACTGCACTTGGCGCCGTCACCGTGACCCAGATCGACTCCGACGGAAATTCTCTTGAAAAGTGGACCCTTTACAACTCTTGGCTTTCCGAGGTCAAGTACGGCGATCTGGAATATGGCGCCGACGATTTAACAGAAGTCGCTCTGACCCTCAAATACGATTGGGCCCAGCTTGTGACTGAGAACACCGAAGGCTCCGCGCTCATAAGCGGCGGTGGCAAAGAGTTCTTCAAGATATCTTGAATTCAAATTTTAACATAGCAAATAACGAGGTGTACATTGGCTAGAAATAAAGAGCGCTTGGGAACACACAGTAATACTGATAACACTCCCCCCGCGCCACTCATGCAAGACGGTAACTCCGGCGGGTTTTCATTTGTTGTCCCGACCGAACTTGTCGATCTCCCATCTGGGGGCAGATTTTACCCAGAAGGACACCCCCTACACGGGGAGTCCACTATTGAAATCAAACAAATGACCGCAAAAGAAGAGGATCTGCTCACATCGCGCTCTCTGCTAAAGAAAGGCATCGCCCTTGACCGGCTTCTACAGAGCGTCATTATGAACAGCGCTATTAATTCTTCCCAACTGCTTGTTGGCGATAGAAATGCTGTGCTTGTTGCAACGCGCATTTCCGGCTATGGTAACGATTATGTGACCAAGATCGGGTGTCCCGCTTGTGCCGCCAATCAAGAGTATTCTTTCGATCTGAACGAACTTGATATATATGGCGGACATGGCCTTTCTCCGGATGAGGCTACCGACAATGGAGATGGAACGTTCACAACGATCCTTCCCCAGACAAAAGTTGAGGTAGTCTTCAGGCTTCTCACTGGTTCCGATGAGAAGGCGCTGTTGAATCAAATGGAAACCGCCCGCAAAAATCGGAGAGATGAAAATCAAGTAACACGCCAGTTAAAGCTTATTATAAATTCAGCCAATGGCGATGAAACACAGAAATCGATTAACTATCTCGTAGAAAACATGCCATCTCAGGACGCTCGCCATCTTCGGCTCGTCTTTAAGTTGGCAGCCCCGAACATAGACATGAACCAGCATTTTGAATGTAACGAGTGCGATTACAATCAAGAACTGGAGGTGCCGCTAACTGCGGACTTTTTTTGGCCTGACCGATGAGTACTCAGAGCACATCTATGAGCAATTTTTCTTTCTGAAATATTCTGGTGGCTGGTCATTCTCGGAAGCGTATAACCTTCCCATTGGTTTACGCGAATGGTTCGTTAAGCGGCTCATGAAGCAGCTGAAAGACGAATCCGAGGCAGTGGAAAAGGCGAATAAGGGCCAATCCGGCTCTAATACGCAAACTTTGTCATCACATAACCAGCCGGCGGCCCCATCGGGGTGGCCCGGCACTAAGGGGTAAGGTTAATAACCTTGCCTTTTTTGGTATATAACTAATTATTTCTAGAAAAAGGGGAAAATTCTCATGGCTGACGACGAAAGCAAATATACCCCCGCAGAATTAACAGAAATCAACAGACTCATGGAGGAGGGCCGCACTAAAGCTCAGGCTCTTAATGAGATTCTCAAAGAACGAGCAAAGCTCGATATCGACGCGGCCGAGCGCATCGCTAAAAAGATCGATAAGCTTAAAGCTGAAGAAGAAATATTAGAGCGCGCCCTCGCAACAGATAAAGAAAGATACGCGACCTCTGAGCGGTCAAGGGCCCTAGCGGAAATTCGTTTAGGGAGAGAAGAGCAAGAATTAGACCTCATCCGCCAAAAGCTTATCTCTCAAAAAGAACTTACAGACGAAGAAAAAAAGACTTTCGAAGCCGTGGGCGGTACCTTAAAAAAGCTTGATCATACTTTGGCTCGGAAGCGGGCGCTTAATAAAGCCCAGAAACAAATGAACGATTCACTCGGCGCCGCCACCCCGCTTGAGAAAAAGTTCGGTGACGCTGCAGCAAAGGCAGTAATCGCGATAAAAGGCAAACAAAAAAGGCAACTTGCATTCAATAAGATCTCTGCTATCGGCGATGGTATCTTAACGTCGGCCTTCTCAGCCATGGTCGAGCAGATTAAAGAGGCCGATAAAGTATTTTCCGATTTCCGCAAAAACATGCAACTCGGAGACAGCTACGAATCCCGCATCACCAGCACTACTGACTCGCTCCGAGCCTATGGCGTAACGATGCAAAACGCCGCCGAGGCTCAGAATGCCTTAATCAAAACCACCACAGACTTTACAATGCTGAAAAATTCAGAGCAGGACGCTTTGGTGAAATCTGCCTCTCTGGCCGGCGAGCTTGGGGTAGCATACGGCGACTATGCACAGGGCGTCCAGAACAGTATGAAGTTTGCCAACCAAGGCTCGACCCAAGCCATCCAAACCCAAGGCGAACTGGCCTCAACTGCCCGGGCCCTAGGTATAGAGCAAGGCACCTTCGCTGCACAATATGCAAAAATGGGTTCCTCCATAGCAAAGTTTGGCGACAACGGCGTAAAAGCCTTCAAGGACCTTGCCCACATTCAAAAGATTACTGGCTTCGAAATGGAAAAGGTCTTAGCTCTCACCAACAAGTTTGATACTTTTGAGGGTGCAGCCGAACAAGCCGGGAAGCTAAATGCAGCCTTGGGCGGAAATATGGTCAACGCGATGGATCTAATGATGGCGACAGACCCCGCTGAACGATTCGGAATGATCCGCGATTCGATCCTCGATGCGGGGCTATCATTTGATGATATGAGCTACTATCAGAAGAACTTCTACAAAGACTCTCTGGGACTTTCAGACACCGGCGAGCTAGCGCAGCTCCTCTCGGGCGATATGTCCATGCTAGCCGGCGCCACAAATGAAAGTGCCGAATCCTTAATCAAGCAGAAGGAGCGCGCCGCCGCAGCGCAGGGTGTGATGGATACCTATAAAAACCTTTTGGCCGATTTCAGCACAGCACTCCTCCCCTATATTCAGTCCATGAGCAAATGGACAGGGGTACTCCTTGAGAATAAATATGTATTGGGATTAGCGCTGCTTATCTACGGCGCCATCAAAGTGGCCATGATTGCGAACACATTCTTTACATTGCTCAACTCCTATGCAACATGGAAAGATACCGCTGCCACAACAGCCAACGCCGCCGCTAAACAGGCCGCCGCGCTAGCGGCCGCCCAAAAAGCTGCAGCAGAAGCGGCCGATACCGCCGCCTTGGGAGCGAACACAGTCGCTAGCGGCGCCGATACAGCCGCTACGAATGTGAATACTGCCGCCAATACAGGCGCCGGCAAAGCCAAGGCCAAGATGATCCCGACGCTTCTAGCGTTTGGGGCCGCGATTTTAATGATCGGCGCAGCGGTGTATCTGGCTACCACGGGTATTGCGAACATGGCTGAGTCCGTTGCTAAACTCCCTGCGACTCATCTGAAATCGTTTACAAACATATTGATGGGATTTGGGATTACGCTGTTGGTATTGATGGCAGGGCTTATGATTTTTGGAGCGCTGGCCCAAGGGCCGGTCTTGGCAGGAATTCTAGGCATTGGGGCCGCCATACTCATGATAGGTCTCGGGATTGGCATTGCAGCCGCCGGGATGAGCCTAATGGCTGTAGGATTTACAGGAATGTTTGAGGCGGTTGAAGTAGGTAAGCTGTTAGCACTCATCGTATTCTTTGGTATTCTTTTGTACGGCGCCCCACTCATCGCCGTCGCGGCCTACGCGCTGGGCTTGATGTCTATCGCACTTGGGGTTCTAAGCCTCGCTCTTTACATGATGAATTTCGATAAGTTGGAGGATATTACCAACTTCATGCAAACGTTTGAAAACTTCGAGGTTAGATATATTAACGACGTTACCACCGCCCTCGAGAAATTTGGTGACACCGTCGACCAGATGGATCTTACAAAGACATTGGCGCTGGAAACAGTACTAGCAACAACTGTAGTAGCGGGTGCAGCCATGGGCCCAGCCTTGATGCTCCCCATGATGATCGCCGGCGCAGTCGGCGGCGGCGTTACCGCTGGCATGAAAGCAAGCCAAGCTCCAGCCTCCGGCGGTCAGGGAACGACCACAACAAAGACACCACTAGTCATCAAGCTAGCAGACACCGGTGAAACACTGACAAACTTCATCATCGAAGCAGTCGGCGGTGAAGTAAAAGTGGTTAACGGCTAATTACGAATAGAACGGAGAGATGAAGAATGGGTACAGATCCAAAAAGCTTTAACTATAAAGATTATGAGGCGCCAACAGATAGCATTCTTGTTGATGGCTCTGATGCTCTTGCGAATAAAGGGATCGTTATCTCTTTTATGCATATGCCGTCTGGTAAAGAGGTATTCTTCAAGGCGTTTATCAATACCTTCAACGAGACCTACTCGTCCGAGTGGGGCGGCGAAACAGTATATGGCCGAGCAGATCCGATTTACATGTTCAAACAGACTCAGCGTAAGATTGCGCTGGGGTTCTCAGTACCCGCTGCATCGGCCGGCGAGGCTTACCAAAATTTAGCCAAGGCCCAACTGCTTGTACAATTTTTGTATCCAATGTACACGGAAGTACAGAGCGCTACGACCATCGCGCAGTCACCACTAGTGCGTCTGAAATTCGCGAACCTTCTCCAGAAGGTTGATAGCTCCGCCGGCCCCAATACCAAGAATCCGAAGGATACTTACTCCGCGTATAAATCATCTAATGATGCCTCTCAGGGCTTACTGGGCGTTATTTCGAATTGCACAATTAACCAGAACTTGGATAACTTGGACATGGGCAGCATTGAAAAGGGCGCCGGCTCTGCCCTCGAAGCTTTGCTGCCTAAAGGTATCGAAATCATTATAGACTTTTCGCCTATTCACGAACACACGGTCGGCTGGGTTGGCAAGGCCGGCAGCACTACCCCGGAATTTGCAGCCCCCAACTTCCCTTACGGCGCTCAACTAGCCGGCGAAGCCGCACCGGCAGAGACTGCTACACTACCACCCATGGATGGAGCCGCCGATGACCCGCTGCCCACTGGCGACGGTGGCCCGACGTCTGAGACTGAAGCCGCCGCGGCAGCGAAGCCAGAGAAACCGGGGGCAACTGCTGCTCGAGAATCTGCCGCCGCAAATGACAGCTTGGATGGCGCTCTTGACGGTGTTACAGACAATTTCGAGGGCACCGCCGCCAAGGGCGTCAGCGCCGCCGGCACCGGTGGGAACAGAACAGTAGTGCCGTTTGACGGCGATGTAGGTTAAGACAGATGCCATCAAGATACAGCAAAATACGAAAGATATTCAACAACACAGAATACTATGAGCCATTGCGCAAATCGCGCGACCTAAAAGAGATCGAGCAGTATGCCACGTTCCCATTGCACAACCCCACTATTTCCCAGCGCGCCGCCGTACTCTCCAATTCCCACATTTGGAAGTACGGAGATCGCCTGTATAATCTCGCGCACCAATACTACGGAGATACCCGATATTGGTGGGTTATTGCATGGTGGAATGGCTATTGTATGGAGTCTCAGATAAGCACGGGAGCAGCGATCTATATTCCCCTGAACTTAGAAGAAGTCTTGCCGGCCTTGGGGGTATAATATGGGCAAGTCTGCAAAAGAGTTTCTCATGGATATCCTGCGCTTCCAGAATATCGTAGAGAACCCCGGCGCCGGCTCAACAACCGCCGGCTATATTGTACGACAAATTAATAAAGGCGTCGAAGCGGAGTTCGAGACCCAAACCGCAGACGGAGGAGGAGTCCAGACCAGTACCAACTACGACGCGACCGAGCACCCGGACTTCGCGTCGTGGTCATCAACCCCGATCGAGACTGATGGCCCGGGCCTTCGGGTACCCGGAACGAATATAAGGGTACCCATGGGCGGAACCGTCGGGCTGTTGCTCAGCGGCGCCGAGCACGTGCTCAGCGGCGGCGAGGATCCAGCTGGCACAGAAACCGGCCAAGAGGTAAGAGAGGCGATCGCGAATACCTTCAAGATCATCGACGGCCCGGCGATGTACGGAGGCTGCTCGGGGAAAGCCATGGTCGAGATCCTCGGCCCCAGCACCATAGCTAACGATGCGAATGTGTGGACTAATCTTCAAAGCGCATATGCTGGCGACACGGCGATCAGTAAGCTGCTAGCCGCCATCGCGAGTCAGGGCCCAGCGGGTCCCGGGGATACATATGGCACTACGAAACTTAAGGGCGCCACCGCCGCCGGCTTTAATCCTTGTCAGGGATTTAATGAGAAAGAATTTAAAAAGTGGATCCACATCATGGCCGGCGTCGCCTTCCGGCGAGGCCTCGGAGATGTCCGGGCCCAACAAAACCTCGATTTAGATGGTTCTCTTATCAACGAAATCGCGCTTGGTATTGACGCCGTGGCCGGGGCGGTCGGGCTCGATACCAATCTCGGCAAAACATCTAAAGAAATCCTAGCGGAAAATAATGCATTGCGCAAGACAATCGCCGCCTATTCTCGTGTTGATAACATTAAGTTTAAAGAACAGTGCTTCTTGCTCTCAAATATTCAAGCTTTGGCTCTGGTTAAAAAGAATCTTGAAACTACTATCCCGAAGGTAAAGCCAGATAACACTGCCGCAGGAAATGCATGTGTACAATTGCAAGGCGACCCCTTTGGGCTCATAAATAAATTGACGCAGAACGCACACAAAGAAGAGTTTTTTGATATGCCGAGCGCGGCTCTTAGTACCTTGCAGCCCATGATCCGGCTTTTCAAAGTGGTGGCGGACGACACTGGCAAAAATGAAAGACAAATAGAGATTAAGTTTGATTCCCACTACAGCACTGAAGACGCGAAGGATCTCTTAACCAACAAGGCCAACCGAGGCCATGGCGTGGGAATCTCCAGCTTCAACTTTTCATATGAAGCGAACAACCCTTTCGCTATTAAAAAGAGCATTAAGGCCAAATTAGTCATTCATGCCAATAATTTTTCTGAGTTGCTGAGGGATAGAAATGGTACCGTTGATTATGCCGACAACCCACCGTACGCGAAGTCCGGACCGGTCCCATATCGATACATAGACTTAGCGATGAAGACGTGGGATCCCAATGGGGCAACACGCGATATGAACAAGATCAATCCCCAGCAGAGGGAAGTGGTGCAGAAGAATATGGATAAGCTTACTTTCCGCTTGAAGGCTGTGGTTGGCTGGGCAAACCCTTCTGCCAAAACTACCAAAACATCCCGCGGTACGTGGGCAGCTGCAACAGGCGGCCGCATCACCCCAAATATATTAGACGCAGTTTACGACTCTTGTATCACCTTAAACCTAACCCCCACTATCCACTCATTTGACATTGATGAGATGGGCCGCGTTAAGTTTACTTTAAACTATTTTGCTTTTGTGGAGGATTTTTTCGATTCGGAAAGTTTTAGCATTTTTACCGATCCAGAGGTCGCTGTCAAGCAAATAGCCCGCAAAGTTAGATATAAGAAGTTAGGTGAAGATTGTGACAGCAAAGAGGTCAACGAGATTAAGAACTCTGAGGCATCTTCGAAGGCGATCGAGGAAGAGAAAATAAAGAATTTCCGCCATCTTATGACAAGCATGCTAAAATCTAAGAAAATGAGATTTATGGAGATCCCTCTTGAAGACTTATCGAAGTACCGGCAAGGCGGCCCCCTTAAACAGATCGACGGCGCCCTACTCAAAAAGTTTGTTGAGAGTGTGAAGACCGCCGCTCACGGTACTGCTGGATCTGGTGCGGTAGTGCAAGAAATAGACGCCGCCGTCACCGCCGGCGCCGCAGCCGCCAAAAAAGATGAGAAAAAAACGACTGATCCCGCTAGCCCGGGAGACGATAGCAAAGCCAAATCTGGCTCGACGGGTACAACACCCAGCGCCGCTCAGATCGAATCAGCCCTAAACCCACTTCAGACAGTGACGTTTTTTTGGGTTTCTGATTTAATGGATGTGGTATTGAAAAATATTGGTACCACCCTCGAGAGCCTTCCTGACAAAATTAAGGCGATGCCCGAAATGAAAAAAGACGGCTATAAAGGGCCCTTAGAAGAAGAGGCTCGTGATTATATGCGCTTCTCCGAGAACTTTGCTCGCTTCCGATTGGCTTTGGGACCGCTGGAGTTGCTCAACTCCAACGCAGAAGGCAAGGTAATGGAGTCAGCATTCGTTAATTTTGGAGATGTCCCAATTTCAGCCAAATATTTTATGGAGTTTTTGACAACTAAAATACTTAAGACAGATAAGCAGGCTTACCCTCTCCCGAGATTTTTAAATCAGTTTTTTAATGAACTTGTTCGAGATTTCCTCAACAATGATACTTGCTACGGCAACCGTGCTAAGCAAAAGACAAGAATGTCGCAAGCGGCGATCTCATCTTATAAAAAGAGCCCCCCTTTGGACAACATTACCGCAGCAATGGGGTCCGCCTCTCGCTTAGACATTACAAACTATCGCGGCGAGCAATTGCCTATTTTAGATGTATTCGGCGAGCGCGGAAGCCCCGTTTCACATAAAGATATCAAGGATGAAACTAATTTCTTGATCTTCTTTGCGGCTCGCACACAACCCACAGAAAAAATGCGCGGCTGTAAGGGCGGCCGGAAGCACACATGTTACGACGATAATGATGTAGAGGTCCCCGGCGACCACGACCGCGGCTTATGGCATTACCAGATTGGAAAGGATCGAGGGATTGTAAAAACAATCAAATTAGAGAAGACTGATTCACCCGGCCTCGCTGAAGTACGCTTTGAACAAGAGGGCTATGATGGCCTCGCACAATTGCGTGTGTTGTATGATGCCAAGATTAAGACCTATTTGGACGTTAACGCATATCCCGGGAGCTATATTTATGTTGAGCCGAGAGGATTCGATCCCGGCGCCCTATCAACTGACTTGACACGCATGGGTGTTGGGGGTTATTATATGATTATTCGCTCATCACATACACTTGGGCCCGGCATTGCAGAAACTGAAATAACAGCCAAGTGGGTCGCCGAGATAGATAAAAAGATAGAGGAGCTAGGGAAAGCAGATGAGAAGCCAAAAGAGAAGAAGGGGAAGTGCTACAGTGGCGGTGGAGAGCGTAAGACTGCCGCTAGCGCCCCGCCATCTGCCGGCTGGTTCAGCGGATTGTTTGGGGGCTCAGATTCCAAGCCCGACGGTACTAAAAAACCGTAGTAGCGGGATAATTACTTAAGAGGAGCCATTATGTCAGTCAGATACGTAAAATCAAATTCAGAAAGCGCCATGCAACTTTTTAAGAAGAGGTATGATTATTCTCGAATCTCCGGCGTAGCCCAGACCCCCGGCGCCGCCGGCGCAGCTTATGAGCCGACAGCCTTGGTGGACTTCATGGCCGAAAAGTTTCTTTATGGCCGCGTTGATCGTTTTTTTGTACCGATTGCAATGACGCGTAGCCGACAAAATAACCATCTTAGAACCCTTTCAGCCGCCCAAACGCAAGAGAAGAACCTCCGCGCCATACATTTTGTCGTGGATGCGTTTAATGCTATGGCACAACAGTTTAGCAAGTGTGCGCTTGAGGGTAAAATAGCCACTGACGACCCTTTTCTATCTCGACTCAAGGCATATCGAGCTTTTGAGGATCCGATCCTTAAATACCAACAATATATGGCGCGCTATATAGCTCTCTTTAAAAGCAACGCCAATTCAGACCCTTCCAACCAACTAAAGAATTATAAGCAATTTGAACAGGCTATCACCGAAGCGGTAAGTTTAACGGGCCTATCAGCCCCTATCACCTATACGGGATTTGTTAAGAGCCGCCGATGCCCCATTAACGCGTCGGGCCTTGTGATCGAAATCGCCAATTTGAACGCCTCTGACGATGAAGAGAAAGTAGCTCAATTATTGGAAAGTAAGAATTGGGACTTTTTCGTCAGCACGGCCGCCACATATGGATTTATGATCGATAAGGCTGTTCCTTGGCGCTTGGTAGCCGATATTGGCTCAGCGACAATGGTGCAGTATGCGTCAGCATATGGGATGAACAGTACTGGCGCCATCCTTGCCCGGTGCTATCAGTCTACAGGCCCAGCTGCAGCATCCACTTTTGCGACACAGCTTTACAACATGTACAACAAGAGCACCCCGTCTGCTATTATGTATAGCGAGGAATGCAATGGGAGATTAGTAATGAAGCAGAAGCTCCCAGAGAAATATAGCAGCCCCGCGCGTCTCGCTAGTCTGTACAAAAGCGATCACTTCTTGTCTCTTTATTGCAAAATACGCTTCAAAGAAGAAGAAAGTCTTTATAGCGATAATGAGCGACGCCTTCTTATCGATGACACGATAGAGATGAGCCTCACCCGCTCTCGAACTATCGCCATTCGACAATTCGAAAGATTTTTGAACAAACCATTTGACTATGCCGGCTCTTTGAGTTATTATAAGAACTGGCAGAAACTTGCCGACGCTGAGAAAGAGGCTGCAGCCGCGGCCGCGCAAACATACGAAGCGTACGGCAAGATCCCTAGGGAGGGGTGAGTGGTTTTTCAGACTCTTGATGATAAGAGTGAGTGTGTAGGAATATATGTTGACGGGAGCTTGCATTTCGACAAGATCCCCACCGGTCTAACAAAAACATGGAAATATACGGGCTCCGTTCAGGGCCCCGACATCGAGTATGCGTGGCTATATGCCGCCGGCGCCTCCTTGGAACAAAGCTGCCCAGACACCCTAAAAGAAGACTGGAATCGATGCCATAAGCGATTTGTGGCGTACCGCCGTGCCTTTGAGCTTGGCAAAATTAACTTACGTGAGCATTGCTTCTTTGACTTGGTCCCGGAATCTTTTTTAGAGGACTTCTGTGATGTCAAGAACAAGATTACAGAATATATATTTGAAACCCGAGACCGCCCAGAAAACTATAAACTCCTTAGCGGCTTTCAAAAACTGATTTATAAGATAGGTCAGCAAAGCTTAAACCTAAACAAGGATGAGTGCCGGCAGTTATACCATACCACTTCTGGGCGCCACAAGGCGAACGAGCTTCTGAAGGGCGCCCACCATATAGACTATAACCTTTTTGGGACGGTCACAGGCCGCCTGACAACGCGCCGGAATTCATTTCCGATACTGACACTTAAGAAAGAATTCCGCAAGCTTGTGAAGCCCCACAACGACTGGCTGGTATCGTTGGACTATAACGGGGCAGAGGTTCGAACCCTGCTACAACTGACCGGCCACGAGCAGCCCAACGTAGACATTCACGATTGGAATGTGAAACACTTGTTTAACAATGATGTTGACAGGGCCACCGCCAAGACGCTGTTTTTCAGTTGGCTTTATAATCCTGAATCAGACGCAATTCAGACAAAATACTATGATCGCAAAAAAGTACTTGACAAATGGTATGATGGGGAGTATATTAAGACTCCCTACAACCGGAAGATCAAAGTGGATGAACGCCGAGCACTTAACTATTTGATTCAAAGCACGACCTCGGATCGCGTGCTTAGTCGCGCCGTTGAGATCAACAGGCTCCTTGAAGGCAAGAAGTCGTTTATCTCACATATCGTTCACGATGAGGTCGTTATAGATTTATGTGATGAAGAGCGTGAGTTGTTGGCAGAAGTAAGAGATATTTTCGAGACAGATGAATTTAGGACAAACGTTCAAGCCGGAAAGAATTATCTGGAACTTGAGGAGTTGAAGGTATGATTTCTGTTATTGGACTGGGCACCGGCGCCTCCAACATAGCTAGCCTGTTTAAGGAGCACTCCCAATATAGCGTACATTGCCTTGACGACAAGGTAAAGCGGACGTCTAAATATAAGTTTAGACTCAAGGCAGCAGAGACACCAGAAGAGTGCGAAAACAACATTCCAGATCTTAGTGGCTTTTTTGAGAATGTAGAAGACCACGTTCAATTTTTTGTGAT
>TARA_R110000824_G_scaffold88562_3_pt1 | contig 13085 bp, 8 predicted proteins | sample TARA_R110000824 | Tara Oceans TARA_R110000824 (sample SAMEA4397747) | marine metagenome | biome: Polar Biome; feature: [MES] marine water layer (ENVO:01000295) within the mesopelagic zone...; material: water (ENVO:00002006), including particulate matter (ENVO:01000060) such as...... | reverse complement strand
CGTAATGCGAGGGTCGGGTGTTCGAGTCACCCAGGCGGCACCATTTCCTTTCAAGGACTTAGCGCCTGATCCCACATCGGGATAATTTTCCGATGTGCCCGAATTGTGCCCAAACCCATCCAGGGCGCTGATTGCACGCTCCTGAAAGTCCGGGGCGAGGTGGGCATAACGCTGCGCCATTTCGAGCGATTTATGCCCGGTCAGGGTCATCACTTCGTATAACGGCACGCCCGCTTGCACCAGCCGAGAGGCGAACGTATGGCGCAAGTCATGGAAGCGAAGATCATCGATCCCCGCCTGTTCACGGGCCCGGCCAAAGCTCGTCTTGATGCTTTGAATGGGCTTGCCCTTGTAGGTGAAAACCAGGCCCGACGGTTTCGGGCTCAATTCCCGCAAGGTCATTTCCGCGCGTTGGCAGAGACGAATTGAACGGTCTTCGCCGTTCTTGGTGTCGCGGAAAGTGATGCGCTTTTGGTCCAGATTGACGTTCTGCCAATCGAGCCCCAATAGCTCCGATCTCCTGCCGCCCGTATCGACCGCAAAGCGGATCAGGGGCCGCAGGTGGGGTGCCGCCGCCGCGACCAGCCGGGCTTCTTCGTCCGGCGTGAGCCAACGGTTACGGGGCTTGGGTGCCTTGATGCGGGGAAAGTTCGGGGTGAAGTCCGTCATATCCTCGCGCCGGGCGGTGTTCAGGATCGATTTTAAGAGGGCTGTGTCGCGGAGAACGGAACCCCGTGACACGGTGTCCAGCCGTTCGTTGATAAACGCCTGTACGGCCCCGTAGGTGAAGTCTGAGACATTCCAGCCTTCGAACCGGGCGCCCAGGTATCTGAGACGGTAGCGGGTCTTGGTCATGAAGTGCCTCGGGTGATCGCGCTTCTGCGCTTTTGCGTAATGCAACAGGGCTTCGGCGAATGGCAGTTCCGGTTTCTTGCCGAAATGTTCATTCAGGAATTCCTCTTGCACCCATTTTGCCGCCAGCGTCTCCGCTAGCTTCCGATCTTTAGTTCCAGAACTTCGGCGATGTCGCTTGCCGTTCCGGTCGTTCCACGTAACCCACCACTGGGGCGAGCCTTTGCGTTTGTAGACACGCATGTTTGCCGTCTCCTCTGTTCAGAGGTTCGGGCGCTGTCGCACCGCTTATTGTCGTCGGCGAACGCGACAATGTCCACGATGTCCCAGCGCCTGCACCGGGGGCCTAGGTCCACGTAAGGGATGTCGAACCGGGAAAAGGTGTCCGTCGAGACGCCGAGCCATCCGGCAGCCTCGTCACGGGACAAATACCGCCGGGGCGGGATGTCGCCCTTAAGCTTAAGGGCCGGGTCCTGGCTGGTGTCCGTCGTCATGGCCTTAAAGCGGTTCCGAAGTCCGTTACGTCACGGCACCCAAAGGGTGCGCGCACAAGGTTTGGTCGAACCCGCGCCGGAATCCATGGAGCGTTACGTTACGTAGGGGGCCAAGATGGCGTGTACGTATGTAAGGCCCCCGACTCCGGCGGGTTACGTGACGTAATGTTTCAGACATGGAGGAGTTTTGCGCCCGACCCTTAAGCTTAAGGGACCATGCCCGCTGGGCGGGTTCCGAAAGGGGGCGAATCGGGCCGGGCCGACTCTTAAGCTTAAGGCGGCCTGTCCGCTCGGACGGCGCGTCAATCGCGGGGCTGGCTATCGCTTGCCCCTTAAGCTTAAGGGAGAAAACTCGTCCGCGCGCCAAGCGACGGGAGGGCGAGGGCATTAAGGCAGGCGGGTATGTTTCTCGGCAGATCATGCCGCCCGCATACCCGCGACGGCCTTAAGGCGTCCAATCCCTTTAAATGAAAGGAACCCTTTAAAGGAAACGGGTTCCTTTAAAGGAGAAAAGCAACTTTCTGTCTTTTTGGCCGGAGTGCGTTTAAAGGAAAAAAAGTTCGAATCCTCACGCCCGCAAACCTGTTCTTGTCGCATTTAAATCGTGCCCAACGATGCCTATTGCGAATCGCTGGCCAACGGTACGTATACGCGGCAGGAAACTTCAAACCCGTATACGTATACGTTACGGGAAGGCGGCCAAGTTTCATTGAATTTGAAACGTTAAAGGGCCGTTACGTCACACCCTTCTGAAAGGGGTTTGAACTGGTTCAGCGAACCAGAGCCGGAAGCTATGGAGCGTAACGTTACGTTGGGCCCCCGACTTCGGCGCGTTACGTGACGTAATGTTTCAGACGTGGGGTGGATTTTGCGGACGCCCTTAAGCTTAAGGGAAACGGCACCTCCCGGTGCTTTGCGGGCTGAGGGCAAGGCCGCTTCAAACCCGTTAACGTTGATAAGGAAATCGCACATTCGGTTTCGACCATGCTCAGGTCGATTGCACCCGACAAGCGCGCGGACAGAAGCCAATCCGCCGCGTCTGCATGGCCATTCCAAAATTGATATTGGGGTGCAAGAGCGAAGCGCCCGCCCATCAGCGCCCGCGCCCGGCAGCAACGATCAGTGTGGCGCCCGCGCTGCTGCCTGCACCGGAAATTTACGTCCTCTCAGTCAACCGCTCAAGCTGGATCTACAACACGGATAACGGAATCAACGGCGTTATTCCTTGTGTTTGGCCCGGTTGGTGATTGTGGTGATGGGGAGTGATATCATTAAAAGCAGTAGCCAGCTTTATATGGGCGTGACCGTGGCAAAGAGGTTGGCGAAGGCTCCCCGGAGGCCGCCCGAAGGGGGCGCGGTTTTCCTATTTTCTGGCCTGTTGGCGCCCGTGGCGTTGGTCGTTGCAGTTGGACTGCGGTTCCCAGTCAGCTACACTCGATGGCTCGCCGCTTGTCAATCTCTTCGGGTTGCGGTTGGACCGCATTTCCCAGTCAGCTACACTGGAACAGGTTCAGGGCGTTCATTCGGCACCGTTGCGGTTGGACCGCATTTCCCAGTCAGCTACACTGCGGACAGACGCCCCCACCTGGGCAGACGTAGTTGCGGTTGGACCGCATTTCCCAGTCAGCTACACTTTTGCCCATCCGGCATTCGCTGCACGTCGAGTTGCGGTTGGACCGCATTTCCCAGTCAGCTACACTGTCCACGTCACGAGCGCCCATGCGTCCTGTGTTGCGGTTGGACCGCATTTCCCAGTCAGCTACACTGCGGACAGACGCCCCCACCTGGGCAGACGTAGTTGCGGTTGGACCGCATTTCCCAGTCAGCTACACTGGTGATTTCGTCTTTCAGTTCCTTCCATGAGTTGCGGTTGGACCGCATTTCCCAGTCAGCTACACTCGCAGGCTTAGAGGGTCAGATCACCATACCGTTGCGGTTGGACCGCATTTCCCAGTCAGCTACACTTCCCGCGACCGCCGGTGCCGCGACACCACAGTTGCGGTTGGACCGCATTTCCCAGTCAGCTACACTGCATGTTTGTTTCATGCCGCCATTCTTTCAGTTGCGGTTGGACCGCATTTCCCAGTCAGCTACACTTGGAACCAATCGTCACGCACCGTCGTCACCGTTGCGGTTGGACCGCATTTCCCAGTCAGCTACACTTGCTGGCCGGGTACTTCGTGCCATCCACCAGTTGCGGTTGGACCGCATTTCCCAGTCAGCTACACTTGTTGCAGCTCAATCTGCGCCTGCAATTCAGTTGCGGTTGGACCGCATTTCCCAGTCAGCTACACTCGCCCCGCACCCGGCCCCTACCCGTGTACAGTTGCGGTTGGACCGCATTTCCCAGTCAGCTACACTGCCCGTATGTTTCGCGTCGTGGCCCATCTAGTTGCGGTTGGACCGCATTTCCCAGTCAGCTACACTGGCGGCGCGTCACCCTGCAACGGCTGGCACGTTGCGGTTGGACCGCATTTCCCAGTCAGCTACACTCCTGGGAGGAAGCGTTGCATTTCGCCCAGAGTTGCGGTTGGACCGCATTTCCCAGTCAGCTACACTTCGACACCGCCCGGCCCGGGAGCCGGGGCCGTTGCGGTTGGACCGCATTTCCCAGTCAGCTACACTAGAAAGAAGCGGCGGACCACCTGCGCCGCAGTTGCGGTTGGACCGCATTTCCCAGTCAGCTACACTGGGAAGAACGTCTTTAACCGAAGATGGTTCGTTGCGGTTGGACCGCATTTCCCAGTCAGCTACACTCCTGTGATGATCACACCGTTCGGTGCGGTGGTTGCGGTTGGACCGCATTTCCCAGTCAGCTACACTCCTGTTCACGTACATCCTGCTGCATTTCACGTTGCGGTTGGACCGCATTTCCCAGTCAGCTACACTTCGATCAGTCATGCGCGTTCCTTTTCTGCAGTTGCGGTTGGACCGCATTTCCCAGTCAGCTACACTTCCGGATTCTGACGGACGGCTGTGCGATCAGTTGCGGTTGGACCGCATTTCCCAGTCAGCTACACTCGCCAACGGCGCGGATCAGGGTGTAGGGCAGTTGCGGTTGGACCGCATTTCCCAGTCAGCTACACTGGTGCAGGGGATAAGTGCTTAAGAAACCGCACTTATCCCCTGTTACCCACAGGCGGAAAGCGTCGGTTCGGCGCCTAAAACAGGACAAACTGTTCCGGATTTTTCGGATTCGATTTATCGGATTTACCCCTGAAACTGACAATATTCTCGTACTGCTTATCTGAAAATTGCAGGATATCGACCTTCCCGTCTTCGGGCACGGCGTCTTCGATTCTGCCAATCAGCGCCTCTACCGCTTCCTTACCGGACGTATGCCGGACGTAGACGGAGAACTGCGCTTGTTCAAATCCCTGGTCCAACAGGTAGTTGCGGAACCGCGTATATGCCCTGCGTTCCTCGGGTTCGACGACGGGCAAATCGAACAAAACCATGACCCACATAATACGATATCCGCTTAAGTGAGTCATGCCGCCGAACCGGACAACGGTAGCGGCCCATCGGGCAAATCCAGCTTTCGGCTCTGACCGAGATAAATCAACGCCAGCGACGTTGCGAGGAAGTTGAGGCACGATTGCAGAGGCCGTGCTCCGTTCGGACCCGCAAGATCGAGCGTCAACACGGCAGCCAACGCCGCCTTGGTTTCCTTGTTCAGTTCCGTTTCAGCCCGTTCGGCCCGTCGGGCCACCGCCAAATCCACATAGGGGCGGAAGGGCTCCATCAGGTCGTCGGCGAGCCTCAGGGCATCGCCCCGGCTTTCGTGGTGTACGGACAATGAGGGGTGCAGGCCTGCGGCGAGAATGGACCGCGCTGCCGCCGCCCGAAGGACCGTGTACCCGTAGTTCAGCATGGCATTCACGCCGTCGGCATCCCTTTCGCGGCGAAATTCCTCGCCCATCAATTGCGGCCAGTAGCGTCTCGCGGCCTGAGCCTCGACATTCTCCGGATCGCCCGATTTCAGAGTCCGGGCCATTTGCAGGAGCCGTTCGTCATGCTTGCCGAAGTGGTCCAGAACCGTCGCCTGAGCCTTGATCTTGGCCGCGACCAAGTCGCGCCAAAGCCGTTTGTGCAACGGGCGTCCGACTTCCGCCTGGGCCTGCATACGGCGCCCCTGTTCGAAATGCCCGCGCACGGGCCAGATCAAGGCATCGGGAGACTGGTTCGCGCCGCAAAGAACGACGGGGATTCCCGCATCCGACAGGCGGGCGCAGAGGTTGACGGAGACGGTCGCCCCATAGCCGCGCACGATAAGTGCCGACATATCCTCGACGGCGATGCGGCCCACTTCCTCGCCGGATTCCGAAACACGCATGAAACCCCGGTCCAGGGACAGGTGCGCCCCCTCGCGGGCGACCTCGACCACTCGGCCGATCATGACAGGTTGCCTTTGTGCCGGATGGCCCCCGAGGGGCTTACATATATGATCCGAGCGGCCTTTGATTGTAAGCCTGAGGGTGAAGAGATTCTCAGATAACGGAATGGGTCTTCCTTTTTGGAATGGCGGTCTTTGAGCTTCCCGGCTTCTTGATGAGCTGCGAGTGTGATCTCTCCTTCAGAAAGTTTCACGACGCGCATGATTTTCCGGTCGCCGTCGTTCTCCAGTTCAAGCATGTCGTTGACGCGAAGGCGCATGATGAGCGGTTCGCCTTCGGTTGAGGTGCGTGCGTTGGGCGCAAAGCCTTTCTGGTTCGCATCGAAGCGGGAGACGACGCGCCCCGACCATTTCTCGTTGGGCGCGGCGAAAATGTCGTAGCAATAGTTCGCGTCGCCTTTGTAGGCTTTGAACGGAGTTCCCGATCCATCGGTAATCGGGATGACGTTAAGCCGTTCCAGGATGCGCACCCGGCGAACTGGGGGGTTTAACGCCTCTCCCAGTTCGACGAGTTTCTTGCCGAGTTCCTTGTCGGGAACCCCTTCGGTTTCCGCGAGAAAATATTTGCGGAGGTGTATGTCACGAATCAATTTCAGGGAACGTTGCTTTGGATTGTCCGAGGAACGCTTCTGAAAACTGTCCAGCGGCACGCGATGGACCACTTCCCGCACGCCCTTGGCGTCCGGCTCCAAATCGACAAGGCCGTACGCCGTGTCGTTGTGAAGGGCGCCTTGAACGCCATGGTCCGGCTTATGTGAGACGACGATTTTTTCGACGCAGGCGACCACATCGTCCCGGAAATTCGGCCAAGGGTCGTCAAGGTTCGGCAGCAATCGGAAATGGTGTTCCTCTTCGCGCCGGGCGGCCAGGGTCGCGGCCTGTTGCAACAAGCGACGGTCGGTCAGCGCGACGACAAGCGCGTCAACGGCGTGATGGCGGTGGTCGAGCCTGTTCTTTGCTGGGGTTCCCGATTCCTCCAGGTTGTGCCCGGGCAGGACGCTGTCCAGCCCCAGCGCCCAGCGTAAATCGGCGGTGAGCCTGCCGGGCGTTACCCAGACATCCGCGCCGGTTTTTTTGAGGTAGGCGGTGGCAAGCCGCGCGATGTACTGCGTATCCGTCAACTGTCGGGCCAGGAAATCCCGTTCCTCATTCTCGTATCGTTCCATAGCGTCCGGGGAAAAGCGCCAGCTTTTGTTTGGCGGAAGGTTGGCAGCGCGGGCCTTAATGGCATCCCAATCGAATCCCGCCGGATTGTGGGAAAACGCCTCATATGGCGATTGCCGTCCCTTGATCCGGTTCGCGCGGCGCATGGATACGGTCTTGTTGGCGGGGCCGTCGTCCAGGGTTCTGGAAAACGGCAACAGGTGTTCAATCTCCACTTCGTCGGAGAACAGCCGGGCAATGGAAATCTGTTCCCCGGTGAACACGCACCGCCTGTCGAGCGGGTCCGTTGGGTTCAATTCTTCCCACAGCCGAAGGCGGAGCCGGTTGTCATACGTGTCGGACTGTTTGTGTTCGGCCAGGAGCTTCCGGCGGTCGTCGTTGGCTTCCTGGTTGTCCTTTTGGGTTCGCTCCAGGTCGCGTTGCCCCTGCGCGGATAGGGGCAGTTCCCGCGCGAGTTCGATGACGATTTGTGCCGGGGAACCAAACCGCCGGATCAGGTCGTTGACGACATGGCGGAGTTGATTGAGTGCGACATGAACGGTCGGGTTCGCAATCTTTCCGAAGCTTTTTTCGTCCGGGTCCGCCGGTTCCCCGGTGCCGAAGGCGACATGCCGCTCCAACACCTTCCCATAGTACGGCAGGCTATCGAAAACCTCACCATCTTCGAACATGGAATGGCTATCATATCCAGCCAGCACCACGGCCTTGTCGTAGGTGATGACATCCGACTCCAGCGCGGTCAGAATTTTCCAGGTGACTTCCGCGCAAAAGGCCCCGTGTCCGGCGGGTAATGCCGCAAGGGAAACGGCGGTCGCGCGTTCCTCGGAAAGCCCGTGCTCTTCCTTTAGCCACCGGACAAGAGCCGCTTCGTTCTCCTGTTCCAGAAGCCGGGAAACGATGCCTTCCTGTGTTTCAAGCGACAGGTCCCGCCATTGCTTTCCCCAGAACCTATCGCCAGCTAACTTCGCCGCCGTCAGGTCGCCGTCCAAATGTTTGCGTTTCTCGCTTTCCAGATTGAAGCGCGCGTTGTTCGGCAGTTTCAGCCATCGGCGCATCTTGTCGAATTCCAGTTTCGTCTGCCCCAGTGCCTTGGCGGCCAGGGTGTCGCGCTCCTCCTTGGTGATCCGCCGCCATGGCGTGCCGGGGGTCTGAATTTCGAGATGGTTCAGTTCCTGGTAGATGCGAAGGCGTTGGACGCTTGGAAGGGCGCGGGGCGCGCGTTCCTGCGTCGGGTCCAGGCGACATTTGCCGACCCTTGGCGCCTTTAACGGCCATTGCCAGCCGAGAGTTTCGCGCAACGTCGCGTATGCCTCATCGGTCAGAAGTCCGGGATGCCACCGCTTCTGCGACTCCCAGAGTAGATCAAACTCTCCAAGGATCATTTCGCGGGTTGGATAGAAGTCGTAATACGCATTCGCGCCGGTGCCGCGCAAACGGGTCCGGGCCTGTGGAAGCGGCTCCCGTTCGCCTTTCTCTCTCTGTTCATTCCCGGCGATGACTTCAATGCGCGGGCGGCCAAGCCATTCGCCCAAGGTGCGCGCGCCGGCTTCGCTCAAACGTTCCTGCGTACGCCGGCTCGCATCCCGGATTTTGCCGCTCTCCTGGTCGCCGCCGTCGGTCTTGCGGTTCGATTTGAAGCCGCGTCGTTTGAGGTGAAATAGCGCGCGCCCCAGTTCATAGAGACTTAAGGGTTCGTCCAGGCCTTTGGCGCGCAGGACATACGGGTCCAGGCCTTCGAGCGACTTTCGTCCTTCCACTTCCGCCGCTGTTGGCGGTACGGACTGAACAGGCATCAAACCGAACGATTGTAATTCCCTCAGGAACCGGGCGTTTCGATTCAATGCCCGGTCGCGGTTGCGTCTCATGCCACGCGGGCCGCGCCGCATCGCCGCGAGCGATTGCTTGTCCTTCGGATTTCGGCCATCGGAGAAAATGCGGACGCCAAGGTCGAGCAAGCCCGACACTTGGTTCGCTTCATTTAGGGAAAGCGCCGCCAAGCCAATTGAATTTGTCCCTAAGTCGATCCCCAGCCGCCATCTGCCCATGGCTTTAGTCTCCCTCCCAGGTAAGCCTTGCATCGTGGCACGAGTTAATTCAAATTAAAACTCTGAGTAGTAGCTGACTCGGAAATGCGGTCTTTCCGTTAACAAGGTTTAGACCACAAAATGCAAAAGGCGGGCTTTGCCCGCCTTTTGTTTTAGGGATGGATGGTTGTGGGTAACGGTCATGCCGTTGGGCGTAAGTTGCCTGTGCCCAAACTGTGTCCGCCGTGTTCCGTTTTACCCATCCTTAATCGTCTTTATTCGATGAAGCGGTGCAACAGAGCCCGAACAAGTTATTGATAATGCTTAATTTTTGTCTGGATTGTCCCCATTCGTAATGCGAGGGTCGGGTGTTCGAGTCACCCAGGCGGCACCATTCCTCCCTGTATCCCTATTCGCTGCGGCGCTCCGTTGCGGCGGCTTTGTCCTTCTCGCCGTTGGTGATATGAAGGCCGGCATCCCGTGACCACTTGCCAGACTGAGATGACCCAGCCCCCTTATTTCACTCAAAAGCACGTCCTTGGGGTTGTCGCGGTGCCGGCCAGCGTGTTTCTCGCCAATGGCATGCTTGTTCTCATGCTCAAGCTCACGGGCGCCGGGTTGCTTGCCTACGGGCTGGCCGTTCCGCTCGTGCTGGTGGCCGGGGCGGCGATGATCCGCCATTTACGCCGCCATGCGGCGCTGCCGGACGGCCGCCGCCTGCTCGTCCTTCTGGCCTTCGCCTCGGCGGCCTCGGCAGCCCATCTCATCATCTTCGGCACGGCGATCAACAACGACGCGACGGTTCATTCCGCGCACGCGTTCCATACGTTCTTTTCCGCCGCCGGGTTTTCGTTTTCGGAAGCCCCCTTCGTCACCTACGGCACGCAGCCGCCGGCCAAGCATTGGCTGCCCAACAATCTGGAGTACGCGACGGCGGCAATCGCCTGGATCTTCGACCTGTCGTTCTACCGCCTGACGTTGGGGGTGAACTTCGTCTTCAATCTACTCTACGTCGCGGTTTTCCTGGCCTTGATCTTCACGTTCGTCCGGGCAGTGCCCGGCCTACTGCTGGCGACCGCCTTCCTGGCCGCCCTCTATGCCGTGATCGGCAATTCCGAGGACATCATCGGCATGGGCCTGTTCCGGGGGTTCGAGAACAAAGGGCTGATCTTCGGATTCTACTACTGGGGGGCGATTGCGCTGTTCCTCGTCTCCCCCGGCCGTCCGGCGGCCGCGGCCGGGCCGCCGGTGGCGGTCATCGTGTTCGCCGCCAGCGCAGTCGTGGTTTCCGCGAATTTCCCCGTTCTGGCCATGATCGCGCTTGTCCTGGCGGCGGGGGCGGTGGCCGGCGGATCGCTGGCAGATGGCGTTGGCGGGGCGCTGCGGTTGGTTACGCCGATCATTCTGGCGGCCGCGGTTTATGCGGGCCTCCCGGGCGGGGATGTCTTGACCCCTCCCGGTGACCCGGTGTCGGTGACTGGAGCCGCCTATGTCAATCATATCAGTGATATCTATACCTATCCGAAAAAACACTGGATTGCCGCCGCCGCGGTTGTTGCCTGGCTGTTTTGGTTCGACCGCGCCCTGGCTGTGCAACTGGCGGTCTATCTGGCGGTCGCCCTCGTTTCCCACACGTCGTGGGCATTCGAGCTGGTGGCGCCGCTTCTTGGCGGGTACAGCCGGGTCGTCTGGCGGTTCCTGATCCTGTTCAACCCGTTCGTTCCCATCATTGTCGGCGGGGCGACCCTGGCGGGCCGTCTTGACCGCCGCCGGCCGGCGCGGCTGCCGGCGTTGGGGTTGGTCTTGGTCGCCGGCGGGCTGATCCTGCGTCCGCCGCCCGCGCATCCCTACGTCGGCGCGATCCGCCCGGTGCTGCCTCATGTGGCTGCGGCCTGCCGGCCCGATGCGAGCATCCTGGTATCGCGCGCGCTCGGTGCCGTGCTCCCAGTGATCGCGCCCGGCTTCCGCATCTATGCCGGAAAGGACCAGTACCTGAACTGGCAAATCGCCAACCTTGCGTCCGGTTCTCCGGATCGCAAGCGCGCGGAAGATGTCCGCGATGCGTCCAGCTACCTTGGCGGTAACGCGGCCAACGAAGCGGCCATGGCCGCCGTGGTGGCGACCGAGCGCCCGGAGATCGTGATCGCCGACGTGCCGCTGTCCTCAAGCGCCGAACAGGTGTTGGCCGATTACCGGCGCGAAATCTACCGGGCACCGTCGCCCTACGTGCGGGGCAAGACGGAGACCCACATGATCTACAGCCTGCCGGACGTCTGCGCCTTCCCGGAGTGATCGCCCGCAACAAAAGAAAACCGGCCCGCGAGGGACGGGCCGGCGAGGTTTAACAGGGAGGCTGCCGAGGCATCCGGGGAGGGAGGGGAGAGAGGCGCCTCGACAATGACCGTACCCTAGCGGGCGGATAGGTCCGATTCAGTGACCAAAGTCACATTCGAAAAAAATAATTTAAGGAGGGGTGGGGCCGAAGCCTGGATGCGGCCGCGCCGGGCCGGTCAGTGTTCTTGAAGCTGACGGTAGAAGTTGCGGTCCAGCAGCACGGCCTCGGACAGGGTGCGGCGGCGGTTTTGGGAATCTTCGCGGACCAGAACGTAATGAGGAACGGGCGTGCGTTCGCTGCCGTTGGCGGCGACGACCCAGACCATGCGGGGTTCGTCCACCTTCACGAAACGGGCGCCTAGGTCGATGCGACGCTTCTTCATTGTTCTTCGGTTTCTTGGTCTTCGATGGGGTGACAGGGGGAGAGCACTTAGCCGCACTACGTAACGCGGCGGTCACCTGCATTTCAAATTAAAAATCGGCCCGGACTGCGAAAAAAAGACTTGCCTGCGGAACGGCGGCGATCCGACGTGAAAACGGGCCCGCGGCTCTTGAGTCAGCCCTCGTTGCAAAGGTCGGACGCTGTTGCCGGAACGCGGGTACGCGGTCTGGATGTTCCTGCGTGGGCCCATCCGCCGCGGCTGAGGTCGATCATCGCCCGCGGCACAGGCCCGCGCCGCTGCGAGATCTCAACGACGGCCTCTAATACCCTGAAATTATTTGGTTAATGACGCCCTTCGTGAATTCGCGAATCGGGTTGATCCACTGCGCGCGTAGTTGCGAGGGCGCGATTCCGCCACCGTTGCGGAACGATTTTGCCCGTCACGGGGCCGGGGTCGAGCCCGGCCAGGGCCCGGCCAGGTCTCCCGGGGCAGGGTCAATGCCCGTCTGCCCATATGATATGAAGCCTTGAATTATCAGAACGTTAACCAAATTCCCTCAACAATAACCACGGATTCGGGCGCAAGCTCGTTGATGCAGAAGATCTCTGCCGCCGATGTTTCGGCCGGCCACCGCCCGCTTAACAACGATAGCAGTTGCATGGCGCCGGCGAGCAGGTAAATTCATTGCATCACGGGTACGGACCGGCCCGGCCGAACAGCCTTTCGGCGCCCGCGGGGATCCCGGCGCGGGCCGGGGCGGCAGGCCGGAGGGATGACGTCGGCAGCGAACAGGCATGGGGCCAGGCAATGACCCAGGACATCAAAAAACATTCCTATACCATTCCATGTGCCTCCGCGTTCCGTGACGCGGTGACCGATCTGGCGGTTCGGCGGCGGGTCAACGTGGGCGATCTGGCGCGCTCGGTCCTGCTGGTCGTTCCGGAAGGCGTCATCCGGGATTTCCCCGATCCGGGCGAGCCGGGTCAGGACGACCGCGAAACGGTCATTCTCAAATCCGGCACGGCCAAGGGCCGGCCGTGGCGGCGCAAGCCACGCCTCCAGGTGCGCATGGCGCCCGGCTTCGAGGTCGAATTCATGCGCCGCGCCCTGGCCATCGCCCTGGCCCTGGATCATGGGGAAACCCAGGTGCTTCTGCATTCCGAGGAGGCCCCGCAACAGCCGCCGGAAGCGACCGGGCGGGAGGTCGTCGACCCCGAGGAGCTGGTCCGCCTGCGCACCATCGTTTCGGTGCTTTCCTTCGATCCCTTGAACGACGGCGTGCGTTCGCGCGAGGATGCGCTTTACGTCCTCGGCTTTCCGCCGGGCCGTATCCCCGACGGCGAGACGTTGCGCGCGCGGTTCCGCATGCTGGCGACCATCCACCATCCGGACAGCCCCCACGGCGACCACCGCCGCATGAGCCAACTCAACAGCGCCA
>TARA_R110000824_G_scaffold209_19_pt1 | contig 13090 bp, 9 predicted proteins | sample TARA_R110000824 | Tara Oceans TARA_R110000824 (sample SAMEA4397747) | marine metagenome | biome: Polar Biome; feature: [MES] marine water layer (ENVO:01000295) within the mesopelagic zone...; material: water (ENVO:00002006), including particulate matter (ENVO:01000060) such as...... | reverse complement strand
CATGCATGGCGGCGCAGCGAGGTCGATCTCGATACGATCATGAACGCGCCGATGATCTGCGACCCGCTTACCAAATATATGTTCTGTTCTCCGGCGGAAGGGGCGGTCGCACTCATATTGGCAAGCGAGAAAAAGGCGAAGGAACTTGGAGTTCCGATAATCCGGCTCAAGTCTTCGGTAATGCGTACACGGCCCGCCGGATCCTTCGAGGTCTTCGCCGCTTCGATTGATAACGAGCGAGGCGGAACAGCAACCGGAATAGCTTCCAAGGCGGCCTTCGAACAGGCCGGCATGGGTCCGGAAGATATTGATATCGCCCAATTGCAGGACACGGAATCCGGCGCGGAAATCATGCATATGGCGGAAAACGGCTTTTGCAAGCCGGGTGATCAGGAGCAGTGGCTGCTTGAAGGGCGCAGTGAAATCAATGGTCAATTGCCGATTAATACCGACGGTGGTTGTCTCGCTTGTGGTGAACCGATTGGCGCTTCCGGCTTGCGCCAGGTTTACGAAAATGTCGTGCAACTGCGCGGGACGGCTGGCGCGCGGCAAGTGCCCGGCAATCCCAAAACTGCATATACCCAAGTCTATGGCGCTCCGGGCGTATCTGCCGTAACGATTCTTCAAAGATAGGAGAATCAATGACGAAAGAAATAAGCGCCGAGGCGCATGATCTGGCCGAGCGAGTTGAAAAGTTCGTTCGCGAAAAAATTTTTGCTTATGAAAAAGATGCCCGCTGCGAGGATCATGGTCCGACCGATGAACTGGTGCAGGAAATGCGAGTGCTCGCCAAGGAAGCGGGCGTCCTGACCCCGCATATCCGCGAAGATGGCAGTCATTTGACGCATCTCGAGACGGCACTGGTGCTGCGCAAGTCCGGCCTCTCTCCTCTCGGACCGCTGGCGGTCAATACGTTCGCGCCGGATGAAGGCAATATGTATCTGCTCGGCAAATGCGCCTCGCCAGAGCAGAAAGAGCAATTTCTGGCACCCCTGGTTTCCGGCGTAGCCCGCTCCGCCTTTTTCATGACCGAGCCTGCCGAGGAAAATGGCGCGGGTTCTGATCCGATGATGATGCAGACCACCGCGAAGCCCGATGGCAATCATTGGGTGATCAATGGTCGCAAGACTTTCATTACCGGCGCCAAGGGCGCTTCGGTTGGCATCGTGATGGCGAAATCGGACGAAGGCGCAACCATGTTTCTGGTCAACCTTCCGGATCCCGCGATAAAAATTGAACGAGTGCTGGATACTATCGACACGTCCATGCCGGGTAGCCATTCGGTAGTGTATCTTGATAATCTCCGCGTTCCTGCTGACCAGATGCTGGGGAATAGCGGTGAAGGTTTCAAATATGCGCAGATCAGATTGGCTCCCGCTCGCCTGACCCATTGCATGCGCTGGCTCGGCAGCTGTGACCGTGCGCAGGAAATTGCCATTGATTATGCGTGCAAGCGCCAAGCGTTTGGCAAGCCGCTAATTGACCACGAAGGCGTAGGGTTCATGCTGGCGCAGAACCAGATTGACTTGCAACAGTCGGAACTGATGATCGACTGGTGTGCATCGGTGCTTGATACCGGGGCCCTGGGAACCACAGAAAGCTCGATGGCGAAAGTCGCCGTATCCGAAGCTCTGTTCCGCATCGCTGATAATTGTGTCCAGGTCATGGGCGGCACCGGTCTGAGCCGCGATACTGTGGTGGAGCAGGTGTTCCGCGAAGTGCGCGCATTCAGGGTCTATGACGGGCCAACCGAGGTCCACAAATGGTCGCTCGCCAAGAAAATCAAGAAATCGCATACAATCGCCAATGAAGGATAATATATGACCAAGAACCGCAAATTTACGCTCGTCAGTCGCCCGATTGGGGCGCCCAAGGAAAGCGATTTTGCGCTGGTCGAAGAGGATTTGCCGGAACTCACGGATGGTGCTTTTTTGGTGCGCAATCACTATATCTCGCTCGATCCAGCGCAGCGAGGCTGGATGAGCGATTCGGAAAGCTATATGCCGCCAATCGCGCTTGGTGCAGCGGTCACCGCCAGCAGCGTTGGCAGGGTTGCCGAATCGAAAAATCCCGACTTTCCGGTCGGGCAATGGGTTGTCGGTCTTGGCGCGATGGAAGAATATTCGATCGTTCAGGCTGGCGGGTTCACATCCCCTGTCGACGTCTCGCTGGTCCCTTCGCCAACCAATTTTCTGTCGGTTCTGGGCGCGGTCGGGATGACCGCTTATTTCGGTATGATCGACGATGGCAAGCCAAAAGAAGGTGAGACGTTGCTGGTGACTGGGGCGGCCGGAGCGGTTGGTTCCCTGGTCGGCCAGATTGGCAAGATCATGGGCTGCCGCGTTGTTGGCATAGCAGGTGGCGCCGACAAATGCGCCCGGTTGATCGATGACTATGGTTTTGACGCAGCCATTGATTATCGCGGGAAGAGTCAGGCTGAACTCGAAAAGGAAATCGCGGCGGCGGCTCCCGATGGCGTGGATATCATCTGGGAAAATGTTGGTGGCGAAATTCTCGATGCCGGGATTACCGCGATCAACGAACATGGCCGGGTCGTGCTTTGCGGATTGATCAGCGAATATAACAGCCCGGAACCGGTCGGTATTCGCAATCTCTGGTATCTGATCTCGCGGCAGGCGTCGATCAAGGGCTTCCTCGTTCGCGATTACCCGCCGCGCTTTGCCGAGGGCATTGCCGAAATGGGCCAATGGCTTGCCGAAGGCAAGATCAAGCATGACGAGGATATCGATAAAGGCATCGAAAACAGCTATGCCGCCTTCATGAAGCTTTTCTCTGGTGCTAATCAGGGCAAGATGATCTTGGATGTGTCGCCGGAAGAATGAACATAGGAGTCTAAAGCATGTCGGAAAATAAACGGATCGTTCTCGATTTTATCGACGCTTGGAACCGGCTCGATTATGAAGCCATTTATGCGGCAATGACCGACGACATATATTATCACAATATTCCGATGGAGCCGTGCGACGGCATTGATGCGGTTCATGCATTTTTCGACAACCCTTCTTTCAGCTTTGACGCCGCGCAGTGGGATATTCACCATATTGCCGCCACCGGAGAGGTCGTTCTGACGGAACGAACGGACAGGTTCCGGTTAGGTGACAAATGGATTGCCATCCGGGTGATGGGCACATTTGAAATGCGCGATGGCAAGATCGCGAAATGGCGCGATTATTTCGATCTCGCGGAATTCCAGAGCCAGATGGCAGCCGCTATGGGTGCACCCGGCGCCTGAGATCAGGCCGGTTGATAGAGCACGCCATTATCGACCGGATATTCGCCGGCGGTCATGAAACGCGATTCGTCGCTCGCCAGATAAACGCAAAGTGCCGCCACATCATTCGGATGACCCAATTCTCCGATCGTTATCATCCCGGTTTCGGGGGTTTCCCCGCCGCCAGCGCCGACGGCTTCCTGCCGAACCATCGGCGTGTCTATGCCGGCGGGATGAAGGCTGTTGCACCGGATCGGATAATTTTGTTCCTTGCAATGCAAGGCCACCGATTTGGTCATTGATCGGACACCACCTTTGGCTGCGCTATACGCGACGAACGGGGAATAGCCCTGCAAGGCTGCCATTGAACTGAGATTGATGATCGAGCTCGGCTGATCATTGGCTTTCATCGCTCTGACAGCGGCACGGCATCCCAGAAAAACGCCATCGAGCATGATGGCAGTCTGTTTGCGGAACTGTTCGAGCGTGCAATCCTCGATGGTGCCGGGAATGACCAGGCCAGCATTGTTGACCAGGATATGCGGTGTCCCAAATGCATCATTTGCCGCAGCGAATATTCCGTCCCAGCGTTTTTCATCGACGACATCCTGTTGCAGAGCAATTGCCTTGCTTCCGATCGCCCCGGCAACTTTTGTGACGCTATCCTGATCAATGTCGGTCAGCACAACCCGAGCGCCTTGTTCAGCAAATTTTTCGCTTATGGCTTTTCCGAGGCCGGAGCCGGCACCGGTTATGATGGCAATTTTTCCATTCAGGCGGTGCATTTATTTTCTCCGATGATCGATCTTTGCGACACTATAGGCATCCAGTTCCTGTTTCGCACCATCCCCATTATCGTTAGTCGCCGATCCGATTATTGGCGGAAAACCTACAAATGTTGCGCGGACAACACGGTTTTCCCTAGTTGCTATCAAATTGGCTAGCAGAGCCGGCCGAAACTCGCGCTTAAGATCAGGGCAATGGAAGGCGAGCAAAACCGCCTCATATTTTGAGATAGGCTCCGGCCAAAAAAAATAAGATCACTTGGGAGAGAACAATGACCAGATATTCGTCGCACAACAAATCAGTCTTTGGAAACAAGTCAGCAAAATCGCTATTATTGGGGTCCGTTGCAACCATGGCATTCGCGGGGCTTGCTTCGCCGGCTTCCGCACAGGGCGCTGACGAGTTGGACGAGAGCAATGTGATTACGGTTATTGCACGAAAGCAAACCGAAACATTGCAGGAAGTACCGGTGACGGTGACGGCGATCGGTGGCGATACGCTGGAAAAATATCAGGTCAATGAAATTGCCGATGTCGTCAGCCGCGTGCCTGCTCTCAATGTCCAGGTCGGTGGTTCCGGGTCCGGTGGCCAGATCAGTTTGCGTGGCGTTGGCTCGTCCAATATCTCGGCAGCGTTTGACTCTGCCGTGGCCTTTGATTTTGACGGTGTTCAGGTCAGCACCATGCGGATGGTGCAAGCTGGCTTCTTTGACGTCCAGCAGATTGACGTTCTTAAGGGGCCGCAATCGCTGTTCTTCGGAAAGAGTGCCTCAGCCGGTGTTTTTGCCATTCGTTCTGCCAATCCGACACAGGAATGGGAAATGGCTGGCAAGGCTTCCTATGAGTTTGAAGAAAAAGGCTATACTATCGGTGGCCATATTTCAGGTCCGATCAGTGACACACTTGGTATTCGTGTCGCCGCGCAATATCAGGACATTGAGGATTATGTGAAACTGGCACCTGGCACGCCGGCCTTTAATCCGGATGGCAGCGTCAGGGACTCCAGGGGACTTAGCAATTTCATAAGTCGCGTCACCCTTCAATGGGATCCGGCTGATAATTTCAGCGCCAATTTGAAATTAAACTATGTGAAAAACAAAAGTGACGGCGCGGTCGGTCATACCGATATTAACTGTGGCGCAAACGGCGTCGCGGATCCTGTCTATTTGCTACAGGGCGGTCTCGTCATTCCTTCCAATGCAGATTGTAACGCTAGCGACGGTCTATATCACACGTCCGATGGGGCAACGGCTTTGGTTTCCGATGCACCGACTGGCTCGGGCGGAGACCCGCGGTTTGAAAACGGCGTCCCATATGGCGAAACCGACATTTTCTTCGGGCGGTTGAAATGGGATCTGGATCTTTCGGATTCGCTGACATTATCATCGGTGTCCGGCTATCTCAGCCTCGATGCCATCGATACCGATTGCTATGCATATGTCGGGCAATTTGCTCCTGGAGTACCAGGAAATGCAGGGTGTAGTGACCCGGTAAACAAGACCGAACAATTCACTCAGGAACTGCGCATCACCAGTGATTTTGATGGCATGTTCAATTTCATGGTCGGCGCATTTTACGAAGACCGGGATATTGATTTCAACACCTCGCAACAGGGCGTGAATATTTCCTTTGTCGCGCCTGATCCGGTAACCGGCTTTACATATGACTGGTATAAGAAGCAGAACACGAAGACCGAGGCGCTCTCCTTCTTTGCCAGTGCCACTCTGGATCTGACCGAGCAGCTGGAATTGTCTGGCGGCGTACGCTGGACCGATGAAACCAAGATTTCGAGAATCAGCGTGCCTTATGTTCATACGTTCCTGTCTTCGACGCCGGCATTTATAGACAGTGGTTTCTTCTCGGGGCCGATTACATTCAAGGACTCCAATTTCTCGCCGGAAGTGTCGATCAAATATCAGGCCACGCCGGATATCAACGTTTACGGCGCGTTCAAGACCGGTTTCAAATCGGGTGGTATCGACAATAGCGCGCTGCCCTCGAACAGTTTGCGCGGCTTTAATGATCCGGACCCTGTCGTGCGGCAAGCGGTCGCTGATGCGCTGAAATTTAAGTCGGAAACTGGACTTGGAGGCGAAGTTGGTGTCAAAACCCAGTTTGCTGATCGCACCGTCACATTGAACACCTCGGTCTTCTATTATGTCTTTGATGATCTGCAGGTGCAAAACTTCGACGCTGCAACTGTTCAGTTCCAGACCTTCAACGCTAGTCAGCTGACCAGTCAGGGCGTTGATGTGGAATGGGCATGGCGTACACCGGTCGAGGGCTTAAATCTCTCGGGGTCCCTCGCTTATACGAACGCAAAGTTCACCAAGACTTTCATAACAGATCCAGGACCAGACGGAGTTAGCGGCGAAGGTGATCCCAATAGTCCATTTAGCGCTGATGATACCAATCTTGATGGTCGGGCGGCTGCTCGAGCTCCAAAATTTGCTGCCAATGCAGCCTTTGACTGGACGATTCCAATGGGAGATGCGGTCGAACTCGGCCTGAATGGTAACCTGCAATATAGTGGCTCTTATTTTACCAATGAAGATACGCGGACCGATTTAAGGCAGAAGAGCTATGTGTCCATCGATGGTTCGATCTCCGTCGGTGATCCGGATGGCAAATGGAAATTGTCACTGGTTGGCGTGAACTTGACCGATGAAATCTGGGTCAACACGAGCGGTGGTCGTCCATTCCTTGAGCCTGGCGTTGGTGACGATCTGGTTGTCACACAAAACCGTGGCCGGCAGGTCTTTGTGGAAGCTGCCTTTAAATTCTGATCAGCCTCCCGTTGATCTGAACTGGCCGGGACAGCTTGCTGTACCCGGCCTTTTCTTTTGGCGAGAAATGAATAGCCATAATGAGAGTGGCGACGGCCATTGACGGGCGGTTACAAGCCACACAACATGCATAAAGAGGAGTGGAAAACATGGGACGTCTGGAAGGTAAAAAAGCGGTAATTCTTGGAGCTGCGGGCCGGGACAATATGGGGCAGGTGATTGCCAGGCGTTTGCGCGATGAAGGCGCGGACGTTCTTGTCGCCGGGCGGAAAGAAGAGGAATTGAAACGCTTCGCCAGAGAGATTGGCGGCCATTATGCCCTTTGCGATCTCACCCGTGAAGCGGATATCAAGGCGCTTGCCGAGGCTGCGAAGAGCAAGATGGGCGGCGTCGATATCGCCATCAATGCGACCGGCATCGGTTTCCTGAAACCTTTTCTCGAAAATACCCGGGAAGAGCTAGAAATGATGTCAGCGCTGCAGCTGGTTGGACCATTCCAATTCTATCAGGAAATGATCAAGGCGATGGATGATGGCGGATCGATTATTCAGATCAGTTCGGCCACCGCGACGATCATGTTGAACGATCACGCTGCCTATATGGGCACAAAAGCCGCTACCGATCATATCATCCGCTGCGTTGCGCATGAATTTGGTGATCGCGGGATCAGAGCCAACAGCATTTCTCCCGGTCTCACGCGGACGCCGATGACGGCAGGGGTTGATCAAGTGCCCGGACTGGTTGAATCTTTCGAAGCACGCTATCCGCTCGGCCGAATTGGTACCAGCGAGGATATCGCTGCTGCCGCCGTATTCCTTGCCAGCGACGAATGTTTCATGACCGGCGAGAATTTGCAGGTTAACGGCGGGCTATGCCTGCGCGGCAATCCGACCCGCAAGGATCAGGAGTTGATGATGGGGGCTGTCGCTGCCGCTTCCTGATCCCGCTGCTTACGAGAAGGGTGACCCTATTCGGTCACCCTTCTCGCAGCATATAGCTGTTTAAACGTCCAGATTGGCCACGTTCAGTGCGTTGTCGACGATGAACTCGCGCCGTGGTTCAACCACTTCGCCCATCAGCTTGGTAAAAATATCATCGGTCACGTCGGCCTGTTCGACAGTTACCTGCAGCAGCGAGCGCACTTCGGGATCGAGCGTTGTTTCCCAAAGCTGTTCGGCGTTCATTTCGCCGAGACCTTTGTAACGGGAAATGGCGAGGCCCTTGCGGCCTGCCGCCATGACGGTATCGAGCAGTTCCGAGGGACGGGTGATCAAAGTGCCTTCCGACCCGATGCCATCTTCGTCCGCGGTTTCCGTGTCGCCGGCGGTGGATTTGACCAGTCGGCTGCCGCTATTATAGGTTGCGCTCTCCTCAGAGGCGAGACGATGGAGCTTGCGGGCTTCCGCGCTCTCGAGGAATTTCGCTTCGATGATATGGTGATCGGTGACGCCGCGCCAGAAACGCTGGAACAGATAGCCGCCTTCTTCCGACACCTGACCCGACCAGCGACCCTCTTCATCAACCTTGTCCATCCATGCAGCGGTCGCATCGACTGCCGCTTGCCGTTCCGCCCGGCCATGATCGGGATTGAGCGCGCCGGTCAGCGCCATGCCTTCGACGATCGTGCTGTCGTAGCGCCGCGGCACATAAGCCATCAGGCTGCGCATTCTCCGGGCATGTTCGATCAGGCCACGGAGATCTTCGCCGCTCCGCGCGCCTTCGCCGGTTTGCAGGATCATGCCGTTCAATCCAGCCTCGACCAGATATTGGTCGAGCGCATTGTCGTCCTTGAGATAGACTTCGCTCTTGCCCTTGCCGACCTTGTAGAGCGGTGGCTGGGCGATATAGAGATGACCGTTGAGGATGATCTCCGGCATCTGGCGGTAGAAGAAGGTCAGCAGCAAGGTGCGGATATGTGCGCCGTCGACGTCAGCATCGGTCATGATGACGATCTTGTGATAGCGCAGCTTTTCCAGATTGAAATCGTCGCGGCCGATGCCGGTGCCCATCGCCTGGATCAGCGTGCCGACTTCCTTGGACGAGAGCATCCGGTCAAAGCGGGCCCGTTCGACGTTGAGGATCTTGCCCTTCAGCGGCAGGATCGCCTGATACATGCTGTCGCGGCCCTGTTTGGCGGAGCCGCCAGCGGAGTCCCCTTCCACCAGGAAGAGTTCGCATTTGCTTGCATCTTTTTCGCGGCAATCGGCCAGCTTGCCGGGCAGCGAAGCGATGTCCATCGCGCCTTTGCGCCGAGTCAGTTCGCGGGCTTTTTTAGCCGCTTCGCGGGCAGCAGCGGCATCAATCACCTTCTGGATGACCATCGCGGCATTCTGCGGATTTTCCTCGAGCCATTCGGCGAGCTTGTCGGCCATCAGGCTTTCCAGCGGCTGGCGGACTTCGGAGGAGACCAGCTTGTCCTTGGTCTGTGAACCGAATTTCGGATCGGGGAGCTTGACCGAGACGATTGCGGACAGGCCTTCGCGCATGTCGTCGCCGGTCAGCTTGACCTTTTCTTTCTTCAGCGCGCCAGAGCTTTCGGCGTAATTGTTCAGCGTCCGGGTCAGCGCCGAGCGGAAGGCCGCCAGATGGGTGCCGCCGTCGCGCTGCGGGATGTTGTTGGTGAAGCAGAGGACGTTCTCGTAATAGCTGTCGTTCCACTCCAGCGCGACGTCGATGATGACATCGTCGCGGTCGCCGTGAATCGCGATCGGTTCGGGCACCAGCGGTGTCTTGTTGCGGTCGAGATACTGGACAAAGGCAGCGATCCCGCCTTCGTAGAACAGGTCGATTTCCTTCGCTTCTTCATGGCGCGCGTCGCGCAATATGATATGCACGCCACTGTTGAGGAAAGCGAGTTCGCGGTAGCGGTGCTCGAGCTTCTCGAAATCGAATTCGGTAATCTTGAAGGTTGCGGGAGACGGGAAAAAGGTGACTTTCGTGCCCTTCTTGAAGCCGGTCTTGTTGTCCGATGCCGGAGCATCGCCGACGATCTTCAGCGGCCTTACAGCATCGCCAAATTCAAAGCGCATATTATGCTCTTTGCCGTCGCGCCAGATGTCGAGCTCCAGCCATTCGGACAGGGCGTTGACCACCGATACGCCGACGCCGTGCAGGCCGCCGGAGACCTTATAGGCATTGTCGTCGGAGGTGTTCTCGAACTTGCCGCCAGCGTGGAGTTGGGTCATGATGACCTCGGCGGCCGAGACGCCTTCTTCGGTATGCATGCCGGTCGGGATGCCGCGGCCATTATCCTCGACCGAGACGCTGCCATCGGCATTGAGCGTGATCAGGATCAGGTCGCAATGGCCGGCGAGAGCCTCGTCGATCGCGTTGTCCGATACCTCGAACACCATATGATGCAGGCCGCTGCCATCATCGGTGTCGCCGATATACATTCCGGGGCGTTTGCGAACCGCATCGAGGCCCTTGAGAACCTTGATGGAATCGGCACCATATTCGTTTTGATTGGAAGATTTGGAAGCATCTTCCGGCTTATCGTTATTTGTAATGTCACTCATGCCGGGACCATAGCCGCTAGGGCTGGCAAACCCAAGGAAAATGTAGGATTTCGGGATATTAAAATCGCTTCAAATCAATGATTTATATCGGTTTGGGATTGCAGAGGCAATAATCGCACAAAGCCATGATTATCAAAATGGATAGGGGTCGGAAATGGCGGGCTGATCAAGGCCTGATAGCTTATGCTGGAAAGCCCTTTGTCCCGTCGCAGCTTTGTGCAAAACAGGACACTTATTCCCGTTCTTGTGCGAAATGATGACCGAAAATGACCTAAAGGATCCAGTTCATGACCAATCCTGCCGATATGGTACCCTTTGCCAAAACCATGGGTATCACAATTACCGAGATGGGCAAGGACGTCGTCCGCGGTGAAATGCTGGTGCGTCCGGAAATCTGCACCGCCGGCAACGGTCGCGGCAGCCCCAGCATCCACGGCGGTGTGGTGATGACCTTTGCCGATGTGCTTGGCGCTTTTGGTGGTTTCGCCAATCTGCCCGAGGGATCGAACGGGACAACGACCTCGGAGAGCAAAACGAACTTCCTCAACGCCGCGCCCGAAGGCTCTATCGTCTACGGCGAAGCCACGCCGTTCAAGGTCGGCCGACGCCAGTCGGTCTGGCAGACGAAAATTACGCTGGAAGATGGAACTTTGGTGGCGGTGGTGACGCAGACCCAGATTGTGCTGTGAGGGATTGCTGCGAGATCCGTTCGTGCTGAGCCTGTCGAAGCAGCTTCGCGCCCGTTAAAAGGTCCTTCGACAGGCTCAGCACGAACGGCGGGTAGTTGGGCTTCAACGGGCTGCGCACATTCGGTAAGGCCCTGCAATTTATTCGCAGCTTCCCAAAGCCACTGTCTTTGCGCTAAACCACTGTCATGAACAGAACCCTGCTCGCCGTTTCCCTAATATGTCTGGCCATCACCGGCTGCTCCGAATCCACCAAGGTCAGTGATGATCTGGCCGACAGCAGCGATTATCTTGAAAATCCGACCGGCCGGACCGAACGGATCGAGACCGGGCCAACGGCCAAGCCGGTGCGTATCGGTGAAGGCGGCCCGCGTTTTGACGCCTGCCAGTCGGTCGGCGAAGTCGGCCGCCATGTCAGCGGCTCGCTGCCGGTGCTGAGCGCGCCATTTGACGCGGCCGAAAAAATTGACAGCCTCTCGGCTGGACAAAGTGTCTATATCTGCACCCGCAGCATCGACCAGCAATGGTTCGGCATCGTCTATGACAAGGCGACCGATCCTGCGAACAGCACGCCTGTCGACTGCGGCGTATCCTCTCCGGTGCGCGCCAAGCGCAATTATGACGGCCCGTGCAAGAGCGGTTGGGTCGAGAGCACTTATGTGGTGCTGGTAGCTGGGTAGTTTATCACGCGAAGACGCTAAGGCGCGAAGAGATATGTGACTGGAGCAGCAAAGCTGAGTGTTTGCACCTCTGTGCCAGAGACGTCATTGCGAGCGTAGCGTGGCAAACCAGGGCGGTACGCGCTGATGATTGGGGTGAGGCGCTCTGGATTGCCGCGTCGCTGCGCTCCTCGCAATGACGGTGATCTGACCACATCGCTGAATTTCGGCACACCGACTTTCAAACTGGGTCTCAAACGGATCGTCAACAACTATCGCCCTTAGCGCCTTCATGTCTTCGCGTGAAAATTGTCTCCACCTGTTCAAAAGAACGAACAGCGCGGAAAGCGATTGCATCTCAAGCCGATATGCGGAATTAATCGCTTGATGAAACATATAGACCCCGCCCGCTATCTCGAGCAGCCGTTCGGCCATCTCGCAGACCTTATCAACGCTCACGCGGTCAACCAGCCCGACCGAATCGCGCTGGATGACAGTGCGGAGAAGCTTAGCTGGGCGGAGACCGCGGCGCAGGTCAACCGGATTGCGGCGCAGTTGCAGACGGACGGGCTGCAGAAGGGGCAAGCGGTTGCGATTCTCGGGACGACCACGGTTCGTTATGCGCTGGCCTATCTCGGCGCGATTGTTGCGGGCGGTTGCGCGGCGCCGCTGACCACTTCGGCGACGCCGAAACAGCTGGCGAACATGATGGCGGATAGCGGTGCGATGCATCTGTTTATCGACAGCGCCAAGCGCGCCGAACTGCTGGAGAGTGGAGAGAAATTGCCTGCGCTTAAACATGTCATGCTCGACCAGGCGGTGGACGATGCGCCGATGATCTTGGACTGGATGGCAGACGAGGGTGCGACGCCGGCCGATCTGGGAGTTGGCCCCAAGGACCCCTATAATATCATCTATTCCAGCGGCACCACCGGCACGCCCAAGGGCATAGTCCACAGCCGACAGATGCGCTGGTATCATGCGGCGGTGGGAGAGGCGACCGGATACGGCAAGCCGGGGCAGGTCACCTTGCTGTCGACGCCGCTCTATTCGAACACGACTCTGGCGCTGTTCACGCCGACCATTGCCTATGGCGGCACGCTGGTGATGATGGGCAAGTTCGATTGCCAGCGCTGGCTGGAACTGGCGCAGGAACATCGCGCCAGCCACACGATGCTGGTGCCGGTGCAATATCAGCGGCTGATGGATTATGAAGGCTTTGACAATTTCGATCTGAGCGCCATGACCCATAAATATTGCACCAGCGCGCCTTTCTCGGCGGAGTTGAAAGCCGAAGTGCTGAAACGCATGCCCGGTGGCCTGATCGAGATTTATTCGATGACCGAGGGCGGTGTGGTCTGTCTGTTGCTGTGCCACGAGCATCCCGACAAATTGCACACGGTCGGCATCGCCTGGGGCGGCAG
>TARA_R110000824_G_scaffold11511_3_pt1 | contig 13100 bp, 18 predicted proteins | sample TARA_R110000824 | Tara Oceans TARA_R110000824 (sample SAMEA4397747) | marine metagenome | biome: Polar Biome; feature: [MES] marine water layer (ENVO:01000295) within the mesopelagic zone...; material: water (ENVO:00002006), including particulate matter (ENVO:01000060) such as...... | reverse complement strand
GCATACGTTACGTCTGCGGCAAAGTTGACAGCGCCGTCCACGTCTACGATATCTAGGTTGGCGGTGCCATCAATGTCGATATCACCAGCAACGGTCAGCCCAGCAGCACCGACCAGCTTCAAGTCATCGGCTGATTCATCCCATAGCATGTATGCGCCAGAGGTGGCTCCAAAGAACTTAACGTCGTGTCCGGTGTCGTCTACGCCTACGGTGAGCGTCCCGCCTAGTTCCAGGTCTTCTAAACACTCGTAGACAATCGCTCCAGATCCTGCGCCATCTGTCGAAACGATTTTCGCTTGGCCTGCAGCGATAATTACATTGGCCCCAGACCCTTGCGTAAAGGTCAGGGCGTAACTGGTCGCGTTCCTAATGATCCATGTGTGGGATACCGTATTGGGGGCCAGCGTGACTGTACAAGCCTGACCGCCGCCTGTGAGCCGTAGAAATGTACAGCGGAATCCGTCTGTAGCTCCGTCTGCCATGGTGATGGTATGCGTGGAGGCATTGGCTATTGCCTCTGTCCCGGCACCCATCGCTTCGGCTATTAACTCATACTGAGTATTTACGCTTGCGCCCCAGGTTCCCGACTCATCGCCAGTTGCGATTTCTTTGAGCCGCAGATCGTTTACATATGTCGCCATTCAGGCTACCTCTTTCCAGTCCGGGTCTTGGCTTGAGCTAACGCCCGACCAAGATGGTGTTTGTGATGCCGATACTTCGCTCCAGTCAGGGTCTTGACTTGAGCTAAGGTCCGACCAAGACGGTGTTTGTGTTACTGATGTCGCGCTCCAACTTGGGTCTTGGCTGGAGTCGACAAGGCCCCAGATGAGGAAGCCCGTGATTTCTCCTGTTCCGGCAAGCCCTGTGATCGCAACATCCGATCCTCCTGAAGCTGTAACCGATCCCAGACCGCTCGTAGCCGCGGCCAGAGTAAGCGCCAGATTAGCATTACCTGTGACTGTAACCGAGCCAAGTGCCGAGGTACTTCCAAGGCCCGTAAGCGCAATTGTTGCGCCGCCCGCGGCAACCACCGTTCCGACAGAACCAGTTCCTGCAAGTCCCGTAACAGATAAATCAGCCGCTCCGCTGGGCGTGACCAGGCCAAGAGCACTCGTACCCGCGTTACCAGTAAGGGCAACGCTAGCAACTCCCGTGACGGTGAGCGAGCTAACCGCTCCTGTGCCAGCGACTCCTGTCGGATAGACATTGGCATCGCCGGTGACGGTTTCCTCACCCAGCGCAACCGTGGATGCCGTACCGCTAACGCCAGTAACCGCATAGCCTGCCGCCAGTAAGGTACCAACCGCCCCAGTACCGGCAACGCCGGTAAGCTCAATCGGATCTTCTTGGCCCCATGTGCCCGATCCCCAGGCTCCGCGGCCCCAGCCTGTAACATTCGCCACATTCCTCTCGCTACGCTATGCGGATCACCGCATTACTGGCATCCGCCGTTGGAAACGTAATCGTGAAGTTGCCTGCCGTACTAGTCTTATCCGCGCCAAAATCAAACACGGCCACTGCCGGATCGCCGGATGCTGAATCATTCAAAATCATGCAGCCTCGTGCCGTGATCGTGCAGGTGCCGAAAGTTAAATCGGCAAAATCAGTGAACGCCGTGGTGCCGGAAGTCGTCGGATTTATCCGCGTCAGGGCAGAACCCTTAGCCGTATAATTCGTCCCCGTCGCCTCCTGCGAAGTGCTATACGCCGTGGTTGCAGCACTCATCGTGGCGGAACTGGTATACAGCGCCAGATTAAACGTGCTTCCCCCTGAGAGTAAAAAATTATGCTTGGCTTCCATCAGTTCTTTCTTGAAGCTCGTACACATTGCCTGTGTGATCGCCATTACAGTCTCCTAATAATCTCGGCCATATCACCATGACCGTGTTCTTCCAAGTTATTCCCTATCGTACACATATGGCTTTCAATCGCCTTGCGAAGGTAATCCGCAAGCAACACTTCCACCTGCTGTTTAAACGCATGTGCCTGCTGCCGAATAGGCTCGGGGGCCGTATCGCTAATGCTCACAATCCTGTTCGCCGCCATCCTCGCCCATTCTTCCGGGGTATGGCCCCGATAGCTTGTGGTTTCTATCCCAAGGCTTCCGATCGACGATTCTAAAGGACCTTGCAACATCAGTAACGCATTGGCTCAACGGGCTTTACGCCCGCTTGTTTCATCGGTCCCACATCATCCTCGCGACCATGAATCGATACCACAACCTCCTCTTCCTTCTCAATATTAGAGAAAGCTGTCACCTTTAAGCATCCTTCCTCGGCGTACACCACCGGGGGATTCTCCAGTCGGTGATAGCCATACAGTTTCCTTTTCTCGGAAATATTGGTATCCAGAAGAGGAGAACTCGGGGCCACCGCAACATCCACGCCTGCCGCCAGACAACGGGCCAGCCAGAACTCACAGCACGCTCGGCCTAGCTCGCCAAAGTGCATGTTGGTGGTGTAAGTGAAATCTGCCCCAAATACGCTAAGACGCTTGACCCGCTTCCATAGCGCAAAGGCAATCGCATAAGAAATGGTGTTGTTGAAATAGCCGCAACCCAGCTCCCCGACAATCTCTTCTAAGGGATACAGTTCAACCCCTGGGACACGCTCATCCAGCTCACAGGAATAGATGGGACACGTCAGCGTCGGTAACGTCTTCCGCATCACCTGGGTTTGACCGCCAGAGTCTTCGCTATCAAAGAACCGGGATACCGGGTCCATCATAAAGACGCGATCCGCCTTTACGACGGCACACATCGAATTTACCGCCCATACCTCGTCGTATTCTTCGCTATGCGTAATCGAGAGATGGTAGTCCAGCTGGCTGTGACCCAGCCCCAGAAGCGCCACATGCCCCAACCCTTCCGCCATCAAGCCCGCATGCTCCTCACCGCACCGCTACGGTAACTGTCGGTGGTGCTATAACCTTCCCCTAGCGTCTTCAGCTGGCCTATCGCTTCCTGATAACGGGCTTCATACACTTGCAGCAGATCCGCCTCACCCTTCAGAAAGGTGTAGGACTCTACCAAGGAGGCGTAAAGCAGCGCCGATTCTGCATTGGTGCCAAGCCAACTGGTACCGCTACTGGCTGCCGTGATCGACTCCGGTTTATAAAAATAATGCAGCTCCACCGCATAGCCGCTCCCGGGGGTGGGACCGAGAATAAACGAGGTCTCGTCAAACAACCCGTAATACTTGGGTACCCCGGTGGTTGCCGCTACCGGGTAGGCTCCTCGAATAAAATTTACGTCTTTAAAGATCAGGTACTCATAACCGCTGTTATCGAGGGCCAGGGAGTAAGGGGAGAGAAAATCGGATGGGGTTGCCAGGTATGAATTGCCAGAGGTCATGGTGCCGGTGGTATTTTTACGAAAGTCCGGCAGTTGCGCCGACTTCAAGATACGATCTTCAGCTTGGCTGATAATCGTGCCGAGATCATCGACAAACGTGGTTTCAGTCGTCTCCAGATAATCCTGAATCGCTGACTTTAATGTGGTGTAAGTCCAAGCCATGCTCTATTCCTATAACAGCTTGCCAACGTCACCCGCGCTGTTACTGACGTAGTAACCGGCGGGTACTGTCTGTTCATCGGCCATTAGCTAATCGTAACCGTCAAGAACCCCGTCTGACCGTGCATGGTCAATCCGACAGTCCGGCTGCCGAGAGAGGTCACCCCGCCGCCAATGGGATTCCAGGCATAAAGCCGCCGGCTGGCCGAGAGGCTTGACTCGGGTCGAGGATGCCGCAAAGCATTATTATCCCCGGTACGAGTCTGGCCCAGCAAGAGTTGCGGCTGATCCTCGTCCACTACGTCCTTGCCAACACGCATTCCCGTTGGCCTTCCGCCTTTATACTGCTCGACCATGTCTTTCAGTTTGTAGCGAAAGCCAGTGCGATCGCAGTAACCGAAAGCGTATTTACCATTTGCGTAACCCACTAGAACCGATACCCTCCCGGCGTTACCTTGAACGCAGCTTTTTCACGATCGGCATCCGCCGCCAGGGTCCACTGCTCTTCGTAATCCGCCTTCAGCGCCGGAGCCCTGTCGGCAATCTCCGGGCGCTTCAGGCTCAGCTGATAAGCCAGCCCGGAAACCAGACACGGCAAATATCGAGAGGGCATATCCATCTCATTTGATCCCGGGGAGCCGGAGTCTTCTATCCGCTGCATGTAGTAATAGCCGAGCGTGTAGGACTCCACACTATCCGGTACCGGCCACAGGTTTAATGCAATGGCACCGGGATCTTTCTCGACCCAATACTGCAACGGCTTCGCCTGCGTCAGCTTATTAGACAGATGCGCATATGCGCTGATCGAAACCCGTGTCATCATCTGATCGAACTGGGTGCTTGAATCACCAGAATTGGTGCGGATATAGACCTCAATCACATCGAGAATATCGCTGGACAGCGCATAACGTGCAGTTCCCGCGGTAATCGACGTAGTCCCTTCCTGTATTGTCCACAGGTTTAAACCCCGGTTCTGCCATTCAAGCATTAACAGATCAATGCTTCTCCGCGCCGAACGGTAGTCATAACCGCTCCGTAGCTCCAAACCCGCACGCTCGAACGACTCCTCGATCATATCCGTCAGATCGAGAGTGAACGCATAAGTGCCGCTAGTTGCCATTTAGGTGGTTCGCCCTCGTGTTCTCCCTCGCTGCGCTTTACCATCACCACGGGATAGACGAACCATACCGCCAGCTTTAGCATAGCTCGTACGCTGTGGGTCCATTCCAGTAACCTCCTGAAAGCGCGCTCTCATCTCCTCCCATTCCTTGCTTTTTCTTTTTGCAACCTCGCGCTTGTGTTCTTCCTCTTCTTCTTTCATCAGCCGTTTTCTATGCGGATGAAGATAGCTTTCAGCAGGAATAATCTCTTCAGCCATTACTTGTGGAGAAATCCATTTGTTCCCGGTGCTGTACAGAGGATCGACAGCGGTATCCATTACCTTTTTCCAACTTGGCATGGTCTTTATCCTTCGCCCCGCCGCTTAGGCGCTTTTTCCTTTGCGGGTTTTTCCGCCGGAGATAGCGCCTTCATCGCGACCTCGGCCTCTTTTTGGGTCATAGGCTCACTGACAACGACAACGTCATCCGCCGTCGCTACCTGATAGATCGCCTCACCACCCGGGACCTTTACGCCATTCTGAATAACTTTATATTTTGATTTCATCAGCCTAACTCGGATTGGCGTAGTGCTTTAATGCCCAGACTAGGACGCTATAGGTATCACCACTGGTGTGATCGTTGGTCGTCAACAACAGGTCGCCGTTAACGCCGGCTCCCGCATTGTTGGTGATTCCGGGCAAATCATTCATGCCCATGCTGAAGTCCCACGTATCGGTCCAGTCCTTCGGCGCTTGGCAAATAAATACATTGCTGTCGGCATTCCATAACAACTGGAAACCCATGCCCACATTACTGAACCAGAGGCGATTAAGCACCACCCGGTTACACGCCTGACCTGTAACAGCGTTAACTGTTAAACCGGAAACGTCGATCTTCGCGACCGCACTTTCACCTGTACCATCGCTAATATTGGTGAACTTCATCACCAAATTGCGACCGCCATCGTCGAGAATAGTCTGAGAAGTGACTGCATCAGCCATGTAACTTCTCCTTATTCAAATGGGGTAGCGAGCGTGCCGTCACCATGAAGGAATGCCTCACAGTGCCAAACCGCCGCACTGGTTGCTACCAGACGAATAATCCCACCGACCAGCCAGCCTTGTCCTGCCGATCCCAGGTCAATGGTATCGTCGTTAGAGGCGTCTGGGATGAAGGTATTCATGTCAGTTGCAGTTGCCGGATCAAACAAATGGGCAAAACCAGAGAATAGGTCGCTGGCGTTGTCCGTATTGATCTGGCCTGCGCCAGTGAAGGTGGTGCCGACGATGAAGGTGTAGTTAATACCCGCAGCCGCCGTTGGTAGCGTTACCACGATACCCGCCGCCCTGTTCAGGGTATAAACCGTACCTGAGTCGGTTGACTCAACGCTCTTGGTAGCAGACGTAATGCTGCTGACGTTGGCATAAGCGGACAGATATCCCGTCGTTGTGATATTGCCGCTGGAGTCGACGTCCAGGTTGGTAGTAATCGCGCCCGTAGTCGAGTTCTTGCTGATCTGCTCGAACCCGCCTTCCGAACGGACTGGGCCATTGAATGTTGTGTTAGCCATTAAAATCTCCTGTCGTGGCTAGTGTCTGCCTATGTTTCACGTGAAACACTGACAGTCAGGATAAAAAAGAAGGGGGCGGTTGCCCGCCCCCCGCATGCCCTAGCTGGAGCCGGGCGATCCGTAAATTCCAAGTGGATCTGATACCCCGAAAGAGTAACGCTCTCGCGCTTTGTAGCGCACGTTACCTGTATCGAAGTCGCCATCCATGCTGGTTTCCAGCGGAGTTCTCTCAAACATCTTCAAGCCATTCGGGATATCGGTGATGACAAAGAAGGCATTCGTATCAGTCAAATAATGATTGACAGAATAACCATCAGGTATCGCACCCATATTACGAATCGCGTTGATGTCGTTGTCAGCCGTTGCCACACGCTGCGTGGTTTCCAGCAATCGATTTGCCGTAAACATTAACGCAGGCGGAACAACCAAGCGGCGTGGTTGGGCAGCGATCAGCAATCCACGCTCGTCGGTGAGACCCGCAATCGTGATGATCGCGTTCTCTAACGAGGTTTCATTCAAATCTGCTGCCGTCGAAGGCCGGTTGTCGTTCTTGCCGCCAGAGACCAAGGGATGCCCGTCACCGCCGGTTACACCATCTCCAGACGCCGTGAACAGGTTGACCCCGTCACCGGACTGGAAACTATTGGTGAAACCATTGTTGAGCGGGTTTACCGCCTTCACTTGCTTCGTATAGCTCATTGCACGGGCAAGGGCTTTGGTATAGCGAGCGGAAAGAGAGTCATAAAGATTATCCTCCATGGCCTCCTCGGTAATCGCAAATCCCATCGCAATCGTCTCATGATTGTATCTGGCCGTGAAAGCCTCCTGTGCGGCGTCATAGCTGATCGCCGAACCCTCGTCTTTCACCGGAGCCGCCTCGAAGCCGGACAGCTTCACCTCTTCCTCAAAAGACCGTTCCGAAGATTCGGTCTCATAAAGCAGAGTGTGCTCGTCCTCGTACTTTTCGTACTCCAATCCGAACAAGGCATTCAAGCCCGGGAGGAGTTCTTTGAGCATTTGTGCTCTTGAAATAGCCATGCGCTAAGGCTCCTTTTCTTAAATACCAGTGGTATTGGTTAACTGATGACCTACATTGAATTTCACAATGACATCAGTATATGTGTCGCCAACCGTACTCGTCGGGCCCTCGACAAAGTCGACAACCTTAACCGGCAGCGTGTTTGTGGTTGCAACCGCCGAACCGTCAAAAGCATTTTTGCTATTGCCGATAGACGTAGAACCCGCCGTCTGAACGACGGCAGCGTTCGCACCGAGAGCCGCTTGAGCAACGGTTTCGTCGCCCTGCATCTGAAACAGCACGTTCGGATCGACCAAAACATAGGCTGCCGCATCGGAAGCCGATGTAGAAGCGGGCCATGTTTGATTGAACGTCATCTGATTCGAGGTGGGATCGGTGTATTTGCATCCTAGAAAGATGCCAATGGGCGTCAGGGTGGCGGTGCCGGCGTCTTTTTCAATCGTCCCGGCAGTTACCAACTTAACAAAGTCCCCATTGAATATCGCGGTACCGTAAGCACTGGCAATTTTGATGTGCTGAACTTTTCCCGTGAAGGAACCGCTCGCGCTCGTCGTATTGACAGGGCGGGCACCATAAGGTGTGGCGCTAGTAGCCATTTAAAATTTCTCCAATTCAAAAATATTTATGAGCCAGCCCCGAAGGGTTAGCGTTTGCCAAAGGTGGTGCGCGAACTGCGCTCCGGTTGCATCAAAGGCATACGAGGATCATTTTCACGCATATAGTTCTTGTCCACCGATTCCATTTGCCGACTGGCAACCTCTTGGAAATGCTCAGTGCGCCCCCTGATTTTTTCTTCAGGAGCCTTACACAGAAGCAATCCACCGACTTCGACGTTGCCCTCGAAATTGGAATTGATATCGGACTGAACCATCAACTCGGGATGGTCTTCGGCCCTCACGGGCTCCCAGCCTTCCCGAAACATCTGTGAGACATGCGTGTTATCGGGTTGTCCCTGAATGCCGGTCCTGACGTAACGAAATACCCAGCCGTCCCGCGGTGCGGGGTCTGGTAAAATCGAGGCAGGAACCCAGCGATCACTGGGACGCTCCGCTGTTTCTCGCGTTGTGCTTTGACGTGGAGTGCGCTCTTCATCAGACATTGCCGGTCTCCTTAACAAGTTGGGCAGCGTACTGTTGGGGGGTTATCCCAAGTTTCTTGGCGAGTTTAACCTGGGTAGACGTTAACTGCACTTTGCGTGGTCTTGCTCCGTTATTCCTTGCAGAAGGAGCAACAACCGACGTAGCTCTCTGGGCCGTCGCAGGCGCGGGGAGTCCATCTCCGCTTTCATCCGACCAAGAGTAACTGGGGAAATGCTCGCGCATTCCCGAATTGATGTACTGGAAATAATCCTCTGAATTCGGGACCAGGCTGTGGTCCTGCAGCGCCTCCTCGTGAAGGGCATAAGCCGTTGCGCTCATAACCTTTTTAGCAGGATCGCCGAACCAAGTATTACGCTCAGCCCATGCCGCCGCCCTTGGGTCAGGCTCTGCAGGCCGGGCTTGTCCCTGTTGGGCCAAGGTATAAGCTGCCTGCTGCGCTGCCTGCTGCTGCTGCTGCTGCTGCTGCTGTGCATACACATTCGGATCAGGCTGCGGCGGCAGGTTACGCTCGTAACGCTCTGCCTCATTAAGTTCTGTCTGCGCCCGGAGCAGGCCCTCTTGGGACTCAACCACCTTATCGGTGTCGCCCTCTTCATAAGCCTGACGATACGATGATTTGGCGCTATCCAGAGAAAGCTTTGCCCGCTCCTTCACTTGCGAAATCAGCGCGCCCTCACCCCGCTGGATGAGCGCCTCATACTCCCGGTTTTTCCCAGCTAACTGCTGGGCAACCCTGACCGCTTCTTCGCGCATCCGCTCCGCCGCTTCACGCTGACGGCGCTCCTCATGCTGCTCGTAACGCAGCTTGTCGATGCGCTTGCGGACCTTTTCGCTGTATCCCTCCAGCTCTTCGTCGGCGACATCACCATCGTCAACATTCACAGCACGCGAAGGGCGACGGTCCTCGGGCGGCCGATCGTCTACGACCTCAATATCTAAGCCAGGGGTCTCTGGAGTCTGATCCTGAGACCTCTGACCTATCTGGGTGCGCACCCCGAAAAACTTATCTTCTTCGGATTGCGGGTTTTCTGCGCCATCGTCGATGGTGTTTTTTGCTTCGCTCATACCTTGAGTATACCTCGCGGGTCTTCGACTACAGCCTCAATGCTGTCGTCATTGATTAACCGGAATTCCCTTCCTTGAACCAAAATACGTGTGCCTGAATAGGATCGCATTAAAATCCAATCCCCTTCTTGGCAATACGCCCCGGACGGAAAGCGTTTCAGGTCGCTGTAGGCATCTGCTCCTAGCTTCAGAACAAAACCAACAATCGATCCTACTTCCTCCGCGTGCAACGTCTGCACGGCCTTTACAATGCCGCCTTCCGTTGTTTCTTCGGGTTTAGGGAGAGCAATCAGTATCTTGTACCCTTTCGGGTCTGGTAGTTGCTGCGCAATACGAGCGTCTTCGCCAATGGCTTCGACCTCGTCTTTTGTTGTCGCCGGTTCGCTCATTAAGAGTCGCCTTGCACTGGAAAAGGGCGTCCAGAGTCGCCTGCACCGCATATGCGGAGATTATGCCTTCTCAAGCCGCTCCTGCAGGTCAAGAAGTTCCCGTTCTGCTAGTGCAAGTCCCTCGATGACTCCGCAGCAACGGGCGTATTCGCTGTAATCCTTGCAAGCACCCGTACTCAGGTGATCGCTGGTTTCATTCATAAGCCTCCGTAACTGCTGACGCAGGTACGAAAGGGTATTGTCCGGTATGGCGTCGTAACGCTCAACGATAGCTTCACTCACCCATCAAATCCTTGGCAATATCGACCCCAATCTTGACTCCCTCAATCTCTTCCTTGGAAGCAATCTTCCGGCTCTCCAATTCCCCCTTGGAGTTCTCGGCTGCGATCCTTGCTCCCAGCTTCGCGCGCTCAATGCGCTCCTGAAGACTCATTTTCTCTCGATCCAGCTGATCTTTATTCGCCAGCTTCTCCCTATCGAGATTGATCTTCGCCATTTCGGCCTGAGCCTTGCCTTGCGCGCTTTCGCGCTTGATTTCAAGCTCCTGACGCTGGATTTGCAGGATCGGATCTTCTGCTTCTTCCTGCCGCTTCTCCATTTCCGCTTCTTTTTTGTCTCTATCGAGCAATTGTGCCGCAGCAGGGGCAACAAGTTGCGATAAGCGGTATTCAATGTCTTCAGGCAGCTTCTCTTCGGGTGGCGGCAGTGGTACGCCAAGCTCTTTTTCGATTTCGTGGCGATACTGGAAGGCCAAATGCTCGGAAAGGTGGGCCGCCATGGCCCCCTCTATGACATTTGCGTTTGGGCTCTTACTAAGCAGCTCAAGGAGCTTCGGATCTTGCACTACCGCCAAATGTGTCTGGATATGGGCCTCGTGATCCTGGTAAATGAAGGCTTTCACTGGCTTGGAATTGATAATCGCCATGTTTTCGCCAACCGGATCAACCGGGTCCAGGGCTTCTTTCGACGGAATAATGTTATCAACGTCCTGAATCCCCAAAACTTCCAGCATTTGCCGGTGCAACAGCGGGAGATCATACATCTCGGGCGCTTGCACGGCCAGTTGAAGTGCAGCCTGGTACTGCATGATGCGTTGCGCCATGGTTCCGGCGTTGGGATCGCTGACCGGGATGATATCGACGCGATCATCGAAGTCTTCACGGGTCACTTCCCCGTCTGTTTCCTCGTAGGGGTACTCCGTAGGGCCAAAATCATGCACAACGCCTGACAAAATGCGTAATTCTTTGCGCATCGAGGCATGCATCCGGGCCTGCACCGCGCTCATGACCTTCATTTGCCGCTCTAGGAGGGCAAGGGTCGTGCCGACGGGAGCTTCGGCATTCATGTCTGCCACTTTTACGTCAGCGGCGGAAGCAAAGCGGCGACCTTCCTCAACAATATCGCCCAGCATCTGGTAGAGGACGTTCGACGGCTCTTTATAGGGCAGGAAGGAAATATTGTCACGGATCGTGCCGCCGGGCACGTCCACGTCCCGAAACTCGCCGGGCATGATCGGGGTGTCATCACCCTTAATTCTGAGGCCCCGCGACTTTAGCCCGCCGGGGAGGTTACTCAAGGTTCCGGCATCAACCAGTTGCCGCAATAACGACGTGGCTGATTTCGCCAGGCCGCCAATCAGGTGGATCAGGCCGAAACCATAGAACCCCAAGCCGGGCATGTACTGGTAGTGAACGAAGTGTTCGCGCTTTATTTTCAGGGGGTCGTCTTCGTACCAGTTGCGCCGGATGGCAAGAACTGTGCGTGATGACTTATCAATGCTTACTACATAAGGCAGCGCGATGCCTGTTTCTTCACCTTTCTCGGTGTCCTCAAACCCCGGTAGGTCCAGATCGGCCTGGATCTCCAGAATGGTGTGCCGGCTATCCATGTCGTAGTTAGCGGAATCACCCGTCAACTCATTGTACTTTCGCTCAATCTCTCCGGTATCCGGGCTGGGGGAGGGCAGCTCCACGTCGAGATAGAACCCTGATACCTGCAGCTTGCGGACCTCATTTTTGCTGCGCTTCATGACGTGCGTGGCACGTTCGCAGGTCGTCAGGTCGGGGGCCCCGTAACTGACAACAAAGTCTTCTGCCGGAACAAACATCGAACAAGGACGGCCCAGGTTCGGGTCGTAATACACCTTGCGGAACGCGGAGCCCGCGAGAGGCAGAGAGAACAGCATTTTCTCGGTCTCGGAGCGATATTCGGTCATCCGCTCCGTGATCAGGTAATTCAGGTAGTTCTTAACGCGATCCGCCTGTTCCTGCTTTTCCGAGGTCAGCGTCCCGACAACGGTCGTTTTTACCGGGCCGCTGGCGGGGAACAGCTCTTGAATGGCTTGAGCCTGAAAGCGTACAACGGATTCTGTTAACAGCGGATGAAATACACCGCACGCGCCATCCCAGGGAACGGTTCGGTCTTCGTGCTTGAGGCCCAGGAGATCCAGGCCGTTGATATAGGTTTCTTCCCAGTCGCTGCGGCTCTCGCGATCGGACTGGTAGGCCGAGACCAGCTCTGAGGCTACGCCGCGGAGGTCAGATTCTTCCAGGTGTTCGGCTAGATTAGCGTCATGAGAGACATCCTCTTCTCCGGCCTGCGGATCAAAGTCAATCAACATGCCGCCATCGGGAGTTTCTACCGAGACAGATTCCGGGTTAGCGATTTCAATCTCGACGCTCGGCTCGGCAACCGATACTGGACCCTGCCCTAGCGGACGATCTACTGCCATGCCTTACTCAACCGTTCTTCTTAAATCTTTGGGTACGCGCTGCACCGCTGCCACGGGCGTCAGTGACATCGTGTCCGTTTTCGACCCGGCCGCCATCACGCATTTTCTTGGTGGGGACGCCCCTGAACGAGGGGGGATTCCAGGTCGTGATCCCTTTTTTGGCGGTTTTAAGACGCATTTTCTTGATTGCGGGTGAAACTCTAGCTTTAGCGGCGCGTTCGGCTCGTTCTTTTCTATATTTATCGACGCCTGCGTCATCTTCCTTTCGAAGTTGAACGGCGTCTGCGTGTTGTTCCTTTTCATATTGATCGACGCGTTCGTTGAGTTCTTTTCTATGTTTATCGATGTCTTTATAGGCTTGTTCTCTTTTAGCGACGTCTGCGGCAGTTTGTCCTGGTTGAGCCCTCCTTTCTTCTCTATGTTTTGCGCGTTCTCTTGCTTCGTCTTCTCTATATTTAGCTGTTTTTTTGACTTCGCTTTTTCTCCATTTAGCGATTTTTTCGGCTTTACCTTTTCTCCATTCTGCGGTTTTTCTTGCTTCGTCTTCTCTAGATTTAGCGGCGCGTTCGGCTTTATCTTTTCTATATTTAGCGGCG
>TARA_R110000824_G_scaffold128814_2_pt1 | contig 13110 bp, 16 predicted proteins | sample TARA_R110000824 | Tara Oceans TARA_R110000824 (sample SAMEA4397747) | marine metagenome | biome: Polar Biome; feature: [MES] marine water layer (ENVO:01000295) within the mesopelagic zone...; material: water (ENVO:00002006), including particulate matter (ENVO:01000060) such... | reverse complement strand
ACCAGCAGTAGATCTAAATATTTCAGTTGTATTTCCTACACGCATTCCACCTAATTTTAATGCTCTCGTAATTAAGTCAACGTGGAGCATATCACGAACACCACCAGCGACAGACACAGAACGATTAACAACAGGAATAGAATCAATACTTAATCTATATGTATTAAGAGCATTTAATTTAGATATGATATCGTGTGTAACATCAGGAAGCATAAGAAGGGCGTTGAAGCAGTTAGGTTCGAGGCGGAAGGAATGATTTAATGAACTCGTTCCAGCGACTCCTAAAATTTCCGTTGTAAAACAAGTATACGTTAAGTCACTCGGCGGAGCAGGGGGATTAGCGACTTCTTTTAATACGAGTTCAGCAGAAGTAAAGGATAAAGTAGGAGCAGTAACAAACGCAGGGCGAGTCCAAGCAATAGTTTGAAGAATTTCCGCAGCTGCGAGAGTTCCGCAGGTCGTAGTCGTAAAAAAAGTTAATTTATTAGTTGTTTTATTAATAGTTATTTTTGATACTTCTTTATCTGCTCCTGTTAGAGTTCCTGTTGAACCTGCTCCTGCTGTAATTGTAATAGGCATTCCGACATATAAAGGAAGATCAGCGATGTCCCAGTTTCCGATTTCACGAGTAAGAACAAAACCAGTATCCGTTCCCATTTCCGTCCCTGTTCCGCCTGGTGCTGGTTGATTATCAATGAGAGTATTTACGACTGCTCCGACAACAGCAGGAACAGCAGGAATAACATTATCAGCGACTAATGAAAATTTCTGTGGTTGAAGTTCAAATTCTAATTGACCTCCACCGAGGGCATTAAAAGGACATAAACTCATTTTTCCTAAAGAACTTAATTGACTTAATGGAATATTAATAGGAACACTTCTAACAATACGAGAACGAACGCTTCCTTCTCTTACTTTTTCAAGGAAAATATTGCTTCTTTCTCCTGTATAGTTTACTGGTTGAATTAATGATTTAAATTGCTCTCCTGTGTGTTGGGAAATTGAATGAGTATATTTAACAAGATTCGCTTCTAAAATATCATTTCTTAATCTGTCTTCCATTACTCCTAATTTATTGCTTCGTGTTTGCGACCGACGAACTAAAGCGACATTATTCACATCAAGATCAGAAGCATTATATTTAACTTGAAAATCCCATAAAGCATTAGTGTTATCTTTTGTTGGGTCGCCTACTGCTCCTACGACGGAGGCATTAATTTGAAGATAAGATCCAGTCATATCTATAACTCGTGGAGGAAGTTGAAAAGAAACCATATTATTCGATTCAGTAAAATTTCCGCTTTGCTGACTTGATATTCTAATAATTCTATCCATTTTATATATAATAGATATATATTATTTTTAATAAAAAAAAAATTAATAATTAATTTTGATTAAGGGATTTAATTATGCAGTAGTTTTTTAATTCCGGTTATTTGATTACATTATTTTCTAATTCTATATTATAATGAATAATAAAAAAAAGATAATATATCCTCTAAATAGAAGATTTCATATTAATTCAGGACAATATGATCTAATACATATTCAAAAAGAAGTTGATAAAGATTTTAAATTTGTTTTACAGAATGACGAAAAATATGATAATGTAAGAAGAAATAGAATTTATAAAAGAGGAGTAACCAAATTTATAAATACTATACTTAATCTATATAAACCTAATGAAGATTGTTTTATTCTTGATTATAATAAAGAAAATTGTTATTTTTCTATAATGTCTGTTATTCAAGGTTATAATTCAATTTACATAAACAAAGATAAGGAACATAATAAATATATTGATATGAATACTATAACTAATCATATAACGGAAAAACTTCATATTCTAAATATTCCTCGTCAAATAAATACAATATTTTCTAATGATAAAAAAAGATATGTATTGTTAAAAGTTGTAAATCATTCAGACGAAATATTTTCAACTACACGATTAATTAATAAAGAAAGACTTCCTCATATTGTAATATTAAGAGATGGATATAAAAAAGAAAATCCTGAAATATTTCATAAACTTTCTCTTAAATGTTATAAATTTTATAAATTATCAAATACGAATGATCCTATAAAAATTGATAATATATTTGAATTTATAGATAAAAAAAATAAAATTCCTATAGCCTGTATACATCAAAATTCTAAATTCAGAGATTCATTAACAATCTATTTTGATTAAAAAGGAATTATATCAATTCCAATAAAATTTCTTTTAAGTTCTTTAGTTCTATCTCCTAAATATTTATTATGAGTGGTCATATCTAATATCAGATCTCCTTCATTAGAATAAGTTTTGATAAAATAATCCATCATTTCATTCGTTCTTGTTATTCCAGTTTTATCTCTTCTAATAGGATATTCTAATATAGTTGTGGGAAATCTTCCTTTATGTCCTCCTTCTGTAGTTATAACATTTTTTTTAATCGCTTCTTTCTTACCATAATAAGGATTTTCTTTATTACCCATACTAACAGAACGCTTTTTAAAAAATACATCTCCGATCATCTGAGGATTATACGTGCTTTTCTTTTTATAATAAACGAAAATTTCTTCGTGTTTTCTTAATGGTTGAATTTTACACAGAAAGGGGCAGGTGTGTTTATCTTTAATCCAAGTATAATTATATTTAGGTGTTTGATATTTTAATAACTCATAAGAAAAAGGCATAGAAGCGTGTAGAATTATTATTCCATTAGGTTTTAATACTCTCCACATTTCAGGAAATAAAAAATCCCATTTTAAAGGTTTATCCCATTCCGCTTTCGTTATTCCATAAGGGGGAGATGTATAGATTAAATTAATAGTATTATCTTTTATATCTATAATTTTTTCGTGTATATCTCCGAAAATATATTGAGTCGTCATTATATATATATGGTTCGATTATATTTTTAGTAATCATATGTACCATAATTAAAAAACGGTTGCATAATTAAATCCCTTAGTCATTTTACAAATTTTTTATTAGTTTATGTCTAAAAATTATATCGAATAAATACCAAGGATTATATATAACCTTTATAGATTCAACCATAATATACGTTGTTTTAATTATTTTCTTTCCTTCATCGCTACTAAAAATATATTTTAATCCTTTCCATTCTTGTTTTAATCTTCTTTTTGCTCTGAAAAACATTTGAACCATTTAATATATCTATAGATAATATATTGAATGCTTAGAATAATATGGCTAGAAAAAATTATGATTAAAATATATCTACTATAATATAAATGCCTTACAAGATCAAAAAAATAAATGATAAAGTCGGTGTTTACAAAGTTTCTAATAATAAGTTAATTAGAAAATTTAAAAATAAAAAAATTGCTGTAAAAATGATTAAGATATGGGAGAATTATGAAAATAAATCTAAAAAAAAATTATGATCTTTTTGTATTGTCTGTAATATGTATAATAAAATGTGTGTTATAGTTTACACAGTGTCCCCCTCTATGTTCTATCCGATTATCTAAATTATTATTGCTTCCGTGTTGATGTATTTTATTAAATTTTGAATGATTACTTTTTTTACACATAGGACATTCAACTAATAAATAATGTCTATTAATTTCTTTCGCTTCAGTTTCAATTGTTATTTTTGTCTTCATTGTATTATAGTAATAGATAATAATTATTCTCTAAATAGATATTTAATCATATTATATTATATTATATTATATTAAACCGTTATTATAACTATTTAAAGAAGAGTGATATTAATATAATTATAAAATGTCTTACTCAATTCAAAATAAATTATGCGATGACGTATTAGGAATAGTGAAAAGTTTCAGAGGAAAAACCAATAAAGAAAAATTATTTAGTCATTGTTTAGAAGATATTTTAAATAATCCTAAACTTATAAAATATTTACGAAAAGATGAAACCGCTAAACATATTTATAAAGTTATGAGAATTAAAAGAAGATATATTCAAGATGGTTATTCTATGATTAATGGAAAAAAAAAAATAAACTTTTCAATTTATTTATTACAAGATGAAACACAAAAAGATAGAAACGGTTTTTATTATCCGCCTTTTAATGGATATTAAAATATATCTATATTATAGACGATAAGAATTATAATAATGTGATTCTGTGTAGTCCATTTATCCTTCCCTCCCTTTCATTAATATTAATATTTAAGAATACTTTTAAATATTATGATTATTTATAATGGTTTGTGGTTTAGAAATTCCTCTTGCGGTTTTAGGTTGTATTACAGCTATTACAACATTAATAACAACGATATCAGAAGGTCTTCCCTTCATAAAAAAAATAAGTGGAAATGGTGTGATTCATTCAATATATCATTTGATTAATAAAGAAAAATTAAATGATTGTAGAAATAATGATCAGAATAATAAAATAATACTATAATATATAATGTTCGATTTCGTATGGAGATTTTTAGGATATGAATTAAAGAAAGATAAACGTAAAGAATATATAGATAAAAAAATTCAAGAGGAAGTAGAGGAAGCTATATTTAAAAAAAAATGTTTAGAAACTCCTTCATTTAGTAAATGTGTTATTACTAAAGAAAAATCGCTGAAACAAAAAGATCAAATGAAATCCTATCGTGATGCTGTTCGTCCGCCGAAAAGTATAGACTTGTAAGGGATTTGATTATGCACTAGTTTTTTAATTATTGTACGTATGATTACACAATATTAAATATTATCTAATAGTATTATATAATGATACAATCAGATTTAATTAAATTATTTGTAGACGGTGATATAGGTTATAAACCTCATATTAAAGCGTGTTCGATGTCCGCTGAAATATGTATGGAATCTATTAAATTATATTCTTATGAGTTACTTATAGCTGAACATAATTTAATAACAAATGAAATAATAATATATGCGAGTTGTTTTCATTCTACTCCTTCAACGTGGAGTCATTATGTAAAATTACGAGATTATATGTATTATCATACAGAACAATCTTATATTGTAAAAGGTCATTATTCAGATTATAATACAATATAATTAGTTTTAATATCTATTTAGAAAGAAAATATAATTATATAGTATAGAATATTAAATGTGTAAAGGTGTAAAATATAATTTAACGTTTAGAAAAAGTAAGAATGAATTTATTATCAAAGAAAGTTTAGATATGAAAGAAATATGTATCGAAATTAAAACATTAATGAATGAATATTATTTAGTTGAAGATCTCATATGTAATAATCAGACAATATATAATTTAGAAAAACGTCCTAAATATGTAAGTCGGTTATTAAAAAATTTTGTTTCAGTTGAACGGATAAAAACATGACTAAGGGATTTAATTATGCACTAGTTTTTTAATTCCGGTTATTTGATTACATTTTAATTATAGAAAAAATCGTTTTAAAATATATTATTATATATATTAAATTGATTAAATATCTATTTATACTTAAAGCAGAATGAAATATAATATATTATATATATATAGATATGAGTGTGAAAGTAAACACCAAAGATATTTTTTCATTCTTGAAAGAGAATTTAAACATCATTAATAGTAAAAGAGTTAAGAAAAAACAAAAAAAATTGACTATTACTGCTCTTAAAAAAAGTAACAGAGAAACATTAATTCAAGAATTATCAAGACAGAACAAACCATTAATAACTAAATTTTATAAATTTAAAAATATCAAGGGTAAAAGTAAATTAAAAAAACAAGATTTAAAAAAAGATTTACTTTCATATATTAAACCTGCGAACACAAGAACAACTAAAAAAAAGAAAGCAACACTAAAAGAAAATTTATTGAAATTAAAAAATGATACAATTGATACATTAAAGATTAATTTTAATAATACACAGACACGATCAGAAACATTAAAAAATATAATGAATATACTTCCTGATAGCAAGGTTGTATTAAATTTAGGAAATAATAATTTTTTTACATTAAATAAGAATAATATGAATTCCTTGTATCAACGAATAAATAATTTAGAGTATTCTGAATATGATTTAGATTCAAAAACAAAAGCTATAAGTCAAATCAATAAAGTAAAAAATATTTCAGTATCAATTATTAAACCTCCTCCTGATATTCCTCTAATGAATTTTCTTCCTGATGATCCTGAGAACTTAACTAATTTTAATACTGGTTTTAACGTATCAACTAAACAAAATGGAGATTTTTTTAAGTATACTCATAATCTTCCTATTAATTTAAGTCGATACGGTATTTATAAAAAAGAAACTTCATTCAAAGATAGAGATTATAAAAATAACTGCTTGATAAAAGCATTACGTAATATTGAAATGAATGATATTGTTCTTCAAGATATTATGTTAAAATGTAAAAATAGATGTATTCCGATGTATGTCTTAAAACAAATCTGCGTTAAACATAAATTTACAATCAATCTTAAAATATTTTATGAGAAACGAAACACGAGAAAAATGAAATATGGAACAGAAGGTCAAGTTATAGAATTATGTTTATACGATGATCATTTCTTCTTAAATGAAAAAGTTGATATTACTTATTACGCATTAACTCATTATGAAGAATTGAAGGATAAAGAAAACTGGAATATGTTTTTTACAAGTAATCAAGTTTACAATAATGAAAAAAACAATGCAACATTAAATCCCTTAGTCATCAAAGATAGAAGAACAAGTTCATTTGAAATTGTAAAATATTTAATTGATAATAAAGATAAATTTTTAGAACGCATTCCTATTTCTAATGAAATGTTTGAAACCTTTTATCATAATAAATTTAATGACGATGATTTTATTACATTAGATTATGATGAAAAAGTAAATGTAGAAATTTATGAATATGAAGAAAAAGTAAAACCTGATATTAAAATATTAAAAGTGTTTTTTGATTTTGAATCCTGTCCTATAAAAAAGCACGTTGCCTTTATGGTTCGTTGTGAATATTTAGGAGTAAGAAAAGGATTTGTAGGTTTTGATTGCGGAAAACAATTTTTAAATCATTTAACAACATTGGGTTATGATAAAATTTTATTAATCGCCCATAATATAACCTATGATTATAGATTTATATGTAAATATGTATTCAGAGATAATTTAATTGAAAAAGGTAAAAATCTTATGTGTGGATCGTGTATGTTTAAAAATTTCGTAAGTGGTAAAAAAATACAAATTCAATTGAAAGATAGTTATAAATTAATTACTATGCCTTTATCTAAATTCGGTAAATGTTTTACAATTAAACAAGGTAAAGATATGATGCCTTATGATATTTACACACAGGAAAACGTATCAAAAAGATTTATTAAAAAATCTGAAGTTATGAAATCCGTTCATTTACAATTATTAACAAATAAAAAAGATAGTCGTTTTAATAAACAAATCAAAAAAAACATAAAATTATTTAATGAAAATATTGTTAAATGGAACTGTATTCAAGACGATAAAATAGATATAATTAAATATGCTAATAATTATTGTGTGATTGATGTTAATGTATTACGTGAAGGATATGAAACATTTAGGAAATGGTTTCTTGCTAAACCTTTTGAACTTGATATTGATAATATTGTTTCTATTAGTTCCTTATCTCAGAAGTTTTTTGAAAAATCATTATGTTATGACGGTATTGCTAAATTAAGTGGCGTTCCGAGAGCATTTATTCAAAAATGTTTAGTAGGAGGACGAACAGCATTAAATAAAAATAAAAAACAAAAACAAATAGGAAAAATTGCTGATTTCGATGCTAAATCATTATATCCGTCCGCCTTGTATAGATTAGGAGGTCTATTAAAAGGTAGTCCTAAAATATTATGTAATCAGTTGTACAAAAATAAAATAATTGATGCAAAGTCAAATCCCTTATCTATCTACGATGGATATTTTGTTAAAATTCTTGTTATAGAAAATGGAATTGATTATGATTTTTCATTAATGTCTTATATAGATGATAAATCAGGAGTTCGTAATTTTACGAATGATATGAAAGATAAATATATGTATGTTGATAAAACTGGATTAGAAGATTTATTAAATTTTCAAAAAATTAAATGTAAAATTATTAAAGGTTATTATTTTGATGATGGACGTAATTATAAATGTAAAGAGGTTATTAAATTTTTATATGATACACGAGCGAAATATAAAAAAGCAGGTAATAAAATTGAAGTCTGTTATAAACTTTTAATGAATAGTATTTATGGAAAAACGATCCAAAAACCTATTGAAACTGATTCTTGTATTATACGAAACTGGGAGGAAACTAAAAATTATATTTCAAGAAATTATAATTCGGTTGTTGAATTTTATAAATTATCTGATAGTAAAAAATGGAAAGTCAAAACATTAAAACCGATTAACGAACATTTTACATTTAATCCAGTAGGAATAGAAATTTTATCTATGAGTAAACGAATTATGAATGAAGTATTTGATATATGTTTTAATAATGATTTGAAAATATATATTCAAGATACAGATTCTCTTCATATTGATTTAGAAAATGTTCCTGTTTTAGAAAAATTATTTAAACAAAAATATAATAGAAATTTAATAGGTGATCAAATGGGAGAATTTCATAGTGATTTTGAAATGGATAATTGTAGAGATGTTTATTCTGAATGTTTAATAGCATTAGGAAAAAAATGTTATATAGATTGTTTAGTAGGAATTAATAAAGATACAGGAGAAATAGAAAGGTCTTATCATATTAGAATGAAAGGTTGTCCTAATAAATCGTTACTTCATACAGCAGATAAATTTTTTGAAGGTGATCTAAAAGAAATGTATAATTATTTATATGAAGATAGATATGAATTAAATGATAATGATGAAAAAGTATATGGATTAGATTTTGATTTATTATGTCCTAATCAGACAAATAAGAAATCTATGAGAGCTCAATTTAAATTTAATAATGATATGACTATTGAAACTGAAACAGAATTTATCAGACATTTACGATTTGAAAATACTATTAAAGTAATGTAATCAAATCGCCGGAATTAAAAAACTAGTGCATAATTAAATCCCTTAGTCATGGAATTAATATTAATAAATATTTATCTAATAAAAAAATATCTTTTTATTATATATATAAAATGAGATTGATACGATTAACTTCAGATGATTCATCAGCGTTTTTCGATAATTCTTTTAACGAAGATATAATCATTAAACCTAATTCTAAAATTGCTTTATCTAATTTAACTGCTGATATTCCAACTAATTCATTAGTAGTTGATGCTGATAATGATACTATTTCTTATCAATTACAAAACGCAAACGCAGGAACTAATTCAGGTGGACAAAAAACTATAACTTTAATAAATGGACAATATGGAGGGGGTGGAATTACAACTGATTCTTTAATAAATCAAATACAAACGAGATTAAATGCTTCTATGACGATGATGAGCTCGCCTGATGTGTCGGAAATTGTAGGAGCAGGATCAAAAGAAATAGGGGGAATGTGGAAATTATCTAAAAAAACCTCTACGACTGGTGATAAAAAAACTTCTTTAAATGTTGACTATAAGATGAGTTTGAATAAAACAATTGACTCAACTACGTATGAATCTTTAGGGTGGACTATAAAAAATGTCGCATTAACAACAGCAGGATTAACAGGACGAACTGGAGGAAATTTAAACACTTTCGATAGTTATATGTATAACTCTAATTATATGGCTATGGGTGCTGGTGGTTTTCGTTCTAGAATTTATAATTTAATAGATTCTACGGACGCTACTTTATCTGACGATCAGTTAGGAATCGCAATAGCATTTTCGGATAAAGACCCTGCTACGTGGATAGATGATATTAAACCTGATGAATATGGTTATGAAAATATTGTTTGTGGAGTTCAGGTTTCAAAATCGGATAGTGATTATGCGGTAATTAAATCTGACGGTTGGGACGATGATACAACAGATTTACAACCCACTACTTTCGGAACGACTATAGGTGAAAATGATATTTTACAAGTAGGAATGAATTTTGGAAGAATAGGAGTTCAGATTATTCAGGACGACGGAGAAGGAGGACAAGATAATTCAGAAATATTTGTTCCTTTAAATGCTCCTGATACAACTAAATTATATCCTATTATATTCTTTTTAGGTGGTGGTGCGACTGGAGCAACGGCGAATAGTGGAGCCTGTAGATTAGGAAAAATGTTATATTATGATAATCCTTATGATTTTACTAAAACTACAACTGATTCAGGTCTATTAGGAACTATAGCCGCTCAACCTCAATCAACAAATCCTTCTAACTCTTATTTTAACTGGGGAGCAGAAACTCTCGCAAATCATTTAGGATATGATGAGGTGTATTATCCTACAGATAGAACATATACTCTTTTTGAAAGTTCATTTAATATTCTCGGAGAAAGACGATTAATAACTGATGCTAGTAAAAACGATAATTATATTGTTGAATTAATGAATTTACAATTACAATCCTACGACGGATATTCTGATAATGTTAATAATATTAGAGCAGGTAGAAAAAATATTCTCGCAACTATTCCTATAGATCAAGACGTAAACAATATATTAAGATATAATGCGACGACTCCTTATTTTTTAAATCTTGATAATAAAGGTGATGTTATATTAAGAAATATTAGAGCAAGACTTTTAAATTTAGATTATTCTCCTGTTGAAACTCAAGGATTAACAGTTATGACGTTACTTATTAAAGACAGTTCAGAAATGTAATCATCGGTACTATAATTAAAAAACTGTTGCATAATTAAATCCCTTAATCATGGAATCATTTAAAATTAAAATATGTATATATATTAATAATGAATATAGAAGATTTTGTTTTAGATTTTGTCGATGTGGAATGGTATATTTATAATTTTAATTATGACGATTTAGAAATATTTATAGAAAATTTAAAATACGATTATAAATATTCTGACGATAAAATAACTTCCATTTTTAAAGATGATAAACAATTTAATACATACTGGAATAATATAATGATAAAATAAATATAACGTATATATATAATGAAATACGAATTCTTTAAATCTGCTAGAAAAAATAAAAAATATAAAGTTGTTATATATAAGAAAGATAAAAAAATAAAGACAATCCATTTCGGAGGAATTAAAAAAGATGGAACACCTTATCCACAATTCAAAGATTCAACTCCATTAAAATTATATTCTAAATACGATACGAATGATAATGAACGTAAGAAATTATATTATAAACGGCATAAAAAAAATTACGGAAAACTATCAGCTGATTATTTTTCAAAAAAATATTTATGGTAAAAATATTATAATTATATTATATAATGTATAAGTTAGATCTTGAGAAATTAATGAAAAAACCTAAAAAACCTCGGAAATTAAAAATGAGTGAAATATTTGAAACTAAAAAATCTTGTTGTTCTGAATGTGCTAAGAAAAATAAGAAGAAAAAGAAAAAGAAACGTAAGGGATATTAATATGCATTCATTTATTAATTATTAAATTTTGATTACATTTTTTATATGTATATTATATATAAAATATGAGTAGCAAATCAAAAACAACAATAACCAAAAAAAGCATATGTAGTAAAGTATGTGATGAAGGTCAATGTGAAAAAAAGTGCGAACCTGTTAAACAAAAAGTAAAAGCGAAAAGAGTATGTGTAAAAGCATATTCAAAAGCAGGGAGCAAATCTCGCTTATTATGTTCTGATGATCCTAATTTTGATATAAGTAAAGTTAGAAAAGGTGGAACTGCTGGATATTTCGGAAAACGCCCTCCGAGATTAAATCAGAATCAAGAACCTGCTAAAATGAAAGCAAGAAAAGAACGTCCCATTAAATTTAAAGAAATCATTAAAACAAATGCTAATAAAATATCTAAAATAAAAAACGCATTAACTAAAATTGATGGACGTGGTATTAAATCAGCATACAAAATAGCATATAGCAATATCGCTAAAAAATATCCTATTACTAATTTCAGCACACACGGAAAACGAATATCAGTAGACGAAACTAAAAAACGAAATAAAATTGTAAGAACGTTTATTCAGACCCAATTAAAAGATTTAGAAATAGCAGAAAAAAAATATAAACCTAAACAAGTATCTAAATTAAGAGAAAAGTATCAAGAATTAAGAAATGAAATATCTAAATACGGATCAATACAAAAAATAAAAAACAGATCTCCCATTACTATTTCTTTCGATACTATAGGATATGATAGCGAGTTTGTAAATAAACAAAAACAAAAATTAGATAAAAAAATTAAGTTAATGGAAGCTATTATGAAAAATAGTTTGAAAAAATCTATTGAAATAAATAAAATTAAAACAAAAGGAAATGAACAACAGAAACTTAAAAGAAGAGAAACACAAACAAAACAACAAAGAGAACGAAGAAGAAAACGTAAACAAAATAATTAATTAAATTAATAAATTTTTTTTAAAAAATAATATGTATAGATATTATATATAATGGAGAGTAACTTAATTTATCATTCGGTCGCACCTGAAAACGTTTTAGAATCATATACAGAATTTTCAAATGTCGATTTCGTTTTAACATTTGACGGACGAGCAATAGAACTTAACACTATTAGAGTAACTGCTGATTGTGTCGTTGAGGCCACAAATGAATTAAAAGATAAAACAGCAAACACAAATATTTTTTATAACGCCTCGACTGGCGGAAATGGTGTAGTAGAAAATATTACAACAACTATAAACGGAAGAGTCGTAGAATCGTATAATGATGTGGGTCGCTTCTGCTCTATGAAAAATCAATCTGAAGTCGGTTCTAATGAACGCCTAAAAGGTTCTATGTCTGCTAAAGGAATAACCATTAATGATAGATTTACTAATTCTTTAATTCGTGGTTCTCCATCAGGTAAAATTACTGGGAATTCTTATCCAGCAAACACTCATATAGAACCTTTCAACTTTACAATAACTCCTGAATGCTGTTTGAATAATGCTTATTCTCCTGATGGTTCTGCTCCTCTTTTATCTTCATCTAAATCAGGTAAAATTCAATTAAGTTTACGTCTCGCACGAAACACAGCCTTCCTTTATGGTTCAGATGTCGGAGCGAATAATGGACGATACAAACTTCAAAATATTAAATGTTCTTATGTATCTCGT
>TARA_R110000824_G_scaffold20796_7_pt1 | contig 13125 bp, 11 predicted proteins | sample TARA_R110000824 | Tara Oceans TARA_R110000824 (sample SAMEA4397747) | marine metagenome | biome: Polar Biome; feature: [MES] marine water layer (ENVO:01000295) within the mesopelagic zone...; material: water (ENVO:00002006), including particulate matter (ENVO:01000060) such as...... | reverse complement strand
TTTATGCTGCCTTTCTAAAAAAGTAGATAAATTACTAGATTGTTCAGCAGACTGTTCTAAGTGTGCTAGTGAGCTAGCAGAGGCACAACAAATATTCTTACTTCTAAAATCTGCTCAAACTGAATTATCAGGTTCTAGTGTTACTGCAGCTAAGATTGCAAACGCAACTAGTAAATATAGTAAGGCAGCAGAGATATGTGGGGGACATTGTGGATGTAACTGCTAATGGCCACTTTAACTAGATATACTGCAAAGTTTTATAAGGATTCTTCTAAGATTTTCTATGCTGTATTTATTTCAGCAAGTGAAAATCCTATTTCTAGTGTAAAAGAAGCTTCAAAATCGTACTCATATACTACTGCATCAGAACTATTATCTGACAGTTCGTATAAACATGTACTTACATTTGCTAATATTACAACTGGATCAGGCACTGTATTTTTTAATATTACGTTTGAGGATGGTACTGTTATTACCGCATCTGGTCAAATACCTACTGACAAACAGATATTAGCTTCCCCTCACGATTCTTTAGTATTCTCTACGTCTTTTGCTGATTTTGACCCATACAGTAAAACATATAGTATTGCGGACTCTATATATTATTCAAAATCTCCGTATAAATCTTTATATATTTTTCCAAGTTCTAGTGCTGTTCATTTAATGCCGCCCGAAGAGGGCCTCTATTATACTACTTCGGGAAGTGCGGCTTATATAGCATCAAATGGTTTACAGAATGCTTATTTGAATTCTGATGAATTTGCTGCTGCTGTAGAACCTTACGACTGGGGGGACGTACTGACTGACACTGGCTATGATCCAGACCAATGGGGGGAGTTTGCAGCTGGAGATGGGGTTCAAATTTTAAATTTCGCTCAATATACAGATGCTTCTAAAACGGGACCTGTGGTGTATGGATATGTATATGTAAATACAACCCACATACCAAAAGGCGGTACTACATATAATATATCAAAAAATCGTGCATCTAGTAACTATTACTTAAAAGGATGTAGTGATTTTAATCTTCCTTGCGCAGATGATGGTAGTACATTTTCTAACGATTGTATTACCGGAACTGCCCTTACAGCAAAAATTCTTAATGATGATGATAATATCTTTAAAGATGGAGGGTGTGCAGCAACCTGTGAAGGTTTTTCATTAAGTGTAAAAAATACTAGGAAGCCAACTACTGATATATCAGCAGATGGTATAATATTTGCCGAAGTTATAGGAGGAACAGCAAATTATACGTTTGTACTTACGGTTATTAAGCTTGATGTTAGTGTTACTCCCCCCAGCCCCAAAACAGCATCTGCCGTAACTACTGATACTAAAGAGTTTACAAGTTTACATGCAGGGGAGTACACATTAAAAGTTACAGATTCAAGTACTTCAGCGTGTATTTTAACTCAGAATGTTATCATTAATAGCGAAAATTCTGCTGGCACACAAAAAGGTTGTAAACAGTCAGGAGCTGTTAATTACGATTCAGGTATTGCAGCTGATAATGAGTTTGATCAACTTTGTGTTTATTGTAACCGTGATTCAGGACTTTTAATTCAAGGTGTAGATATTGATAATAGACCACAATCACTAGGATCTTTTGCTAGCGTTAAAGTACAGTCACTAAATAATGCTACATCCTTATCTAATACCGGAGCGTCTAATGATGACGGAAGGGTTATACTTTCTTCATTAGAACTTTTAGGTTACAATTTAGGTTTTGGCGGCAAGCTAGAAAAGTTTAACTTTAATAGTGGAGATTATTTTTCAGAGGGCACCGATTTTGAGTATAAACTATACTCTAGAAACACACCACCCTACGACTGGGGGGATATACTTAACCTGACTACTGCACACGTAGTAGCAAATGGAACTCTTGTTGCTACTCAGTCTAATGTGAGTGGGTCTGCTATGCAATTCACTGCTTTACCTCCTGCTAGTTATGCAGTAAGAATTTCTTATACACATGATAGTGCTACTAAGGAATATGAAGATTGTTATATAATTAAACAATTTGATATATTGCAAGAAGGTTGTACTAATCCAAGTGCGGATAATTATAATTCAGGAGCTGACATTGATGATGGCACTTGTTATACTATTAGGAGTACGTGCAGTTTAAGTGATACTGCAGCAGTATTTTCTCTCACTTGTGAGAGCGATTCTGTTTTTCTAAACATAACCTTACCTACATATGATGGTAGCGCAGGAGCTGATGGGAATGCTTTAGCTATAGCCGCCAATATGACAGACCCTGAGACTGGAGAACAAGCGCTTGGATCTGATTGTTTTTATAGAGTGAATTTTCTTATACATGTTCCAGGATCAACCGCGGAAATGCATCACGCAACGCAGCTTATGACGTTCGATAATCTTTGCACACCTGGTGGGTTTACCAGCAACTTAGGATGCGATGGTTCAAATCTTATTCATGCAGAAATTAAATTTACTTATGGAGGGGAGGCACAAATGTCAGGTGGAGGCGCATGGGATATGTCCCATTCTCTGAATCAAGGTGATTGCACATATTCTCAACTGTACTCTCTTACGCCGACTGACGCGATTTTTGATACTTGTGATGGATGTGCGGAGCCTGATGGAACCGTGACTGGTTGTACGGATATTGGTGCTTGTAATTACAATCCAGAAGCTACTGTTAGTAGTGGTGCCTGTGATTACACTTCTTGTCTTGTAATAGGTTGTACAAACCCACTTGCTAGTAATTACAATCCTGATGCACTAGAAGATGATGGTTCATGTGAATTTGCTGTTATAGGATGTATGGATCCTGCCGCAGACAATTACGACCCTACCGCAACTTACAGCAGCGGAAGTTGCGATTATACTTATACTCCCTGTCAACAATTATCAGATCTATTTGGTCCATCTTTTGGGGGTGACTCCGGTACTCCCAATTACCCTAGTAGCTCTTATGCTACGTCTACAGACTCTCCAACAGAATATAATTCTGTCAGTGGAATGTGTGAAGAAACTTCTCCTTTTGGTACACTAACAGTAACTCTTCCTAATGCTGAGATTCTTGCTAATACAGAAATAACTCAAGTTTATTGGGTGTCAGGTATTATTAATACTTGGACAGGCGAGATGAGATTTAATTTCACCGACGAGATAGCTTTTGCGGACGTTTCTTTAGCAGATATATCAGCACTTGTTAATCAATTCTTTTCTATCAATATAGCAGGTGATCCAATTATTTCTTCTCTCTCGGGAGGAGATCTTTTACACATAGATGACTCATATGAGTATAGTAATGTTACTGCAGGCAATTATATAACTGTATCGTTTTTATACACTTCCGAGATGTTAACAATGTCAGGATTAGCTATACAGAATCCAATTGCTATGTGTACTGCTTACGGGACTACAGCACAAGTTTCTTTAGGGCCTTGTTCAGGACAGCCTCAAATAGTATATGGATGTGCGGATATGGCTGCTGACAATTATGATTCTTCAGTAACAAATGATGATGGCACTTGTACTTATTCTTCAGGAGGGTGCACAGATGTTTACTCTGCAAATTATAATTCTAGCGCTGCTTTTGATGATGGCAGCTGTATTTATACTTCGCTTGCGTGTTCACCTCCTACCCCTCAAACTTGTGCACCAAATACATATGTTGATCCTACTGCAGAATCATCTGATACTTTAGCTTCATGTTGTATTCCACAGGATATTTCTAGAAGATTAACGGCAATTGAAGAGTGTTTAACTACATCAGGGTCTCGTTTTTATAATAAATTGATTACAGGTTTGTCTGATACATGCTCTACCATGGATGCGTGGAAGATGGTAATAATCTTAGAAATACTACAACATAAAGGATTGCCTTGTGTATATAACTGTTCTGATGAAAATACTCCTGATTTACAAAATACTACTTGTGCGGGGGTATGGGCGGATCAAGGATCAAATATATGGTATTCAGATAATAATTATCAAGTAGGGCATGTTGTTCAAAGCCCTGTAAATGCTCAATACTACGTAGCAATTACTGGCGTAGGTCTTCAAGAGCCCCCAAATACAACAGCCAGTAATACAAATAATGTAATATCTGGGTGGACAAGATGTTGTGATGAGGCAGTATATTCAGGTAATATAAATTACCTAACTAAATTTTTAAGTTTTGTAGAGAAGTATTGCAAAGATTGTGAGATACCTCCTTATAAACAAGATACTTCACCTATTTCTCCTGAAGTAGATTCTGGATTTACTGTTGGAGGTTTAAGTGTAAAAAACCAAGGGAGTACTCTTGGTGATAAATAATTGTGATTAAAATTAAATAAAATGGCGACATTAGCAGCAAAATTAACCCTAGCAGGAAGTAGACTTACAAGTGATACTTTGAATATAGCGGTAAGTGACACCCTAGTAATATCTAAATCAGTAGAAATAAAAAGAATTACTACAAGTACTACAGCAGTAGCTATTGTAACTGCATCTGCTTATACTAAAGCTTGGGTATATGTTAAAAATATGGATACCGCTATAGCAATGACACTTGTAAAAGCAGAGGGAGGAGATGTATTTATGGATTTAGGCCCAGGAGAATTTGCATTCTTTCCATGGTCTACATTAATAGATCTATTTGTAGATGCAGCATCTGGTACCCCGGTATTAGAAGTAGGAATATTTGAAGTATAAAAATTAAATAAGATGGCAACATTAACAGCAAAATTAACATTAACAAGCTCTACTACTACAAGCGATTCTTTGAATCTTACAGTAACTGAAACGTTAACAACAACTACGCCTAGTGTAGGATTATCCAGGGTAGATATAACAACAGCTGACAACCAAGAACTAGTTGACGAAGGAACAAGTGGAATATTCTATTTTTACTTTAAAAACTTAGATGCAACTAACTTCGTTATTCTTCAAACTACAGCTAGTGTACAATATGCTAGAGTAGGTCCAGGAGAATTTGCTTTCTTTGCTGTAAACGACGGCAATGGATTAGAAGCTAGAGCTGATACTGCTACTTGCAATGTAGAATACGCGTATTGGAAAAAAGGATAAATAAATAAATATTAAAAAGTAAAAAAAATGGCAGAGATAACAACACTATCGACATTGGCTAAAGCAAGCACAGCTACTACAGATTATCTTGTTGTAGCCAATTCTAGTACAAAAGCGGCTAAAAAGTTTCAACTTCAATCATTGTTTCCATCTATATCTACAGCAGGTACTAGTTCAGAGACTTTATATAATAGTGCAACTTTAACAAATAAAAATCAAATTGTATTTAAAGGTATTAAATCCGGGGATACAGGTCTTTTAACTGTAGCTACTACAAGTAGTAATATAGTTGTAACGGCACTTGAGGCAGGAATTGATTTAAGTTTGTGTAATAATACAACCTCATCATTCTTATCTGGAATAGATTTTACAGGAACAGCAACTGGAGAATGTGGTGTAACTAATGGAGGTACAGGACTATCTTCTATTGCAAAAGGCGCAATACTTTATGCAAGTAATACAGATACTATTGCAGCAACAACAGCAATGTCAACAAACGGACAAGTATTAATTGGTAATGCAACTAATGGGTATCCGTCAGTAGCAACACTTACTGCTGGTTCTAATATGACTGTTACGAACGGTGCAGGAACTATTACGTTGGCCGCGAGTTTAGCTACATTAGCAGCTAACTTAGATACAGGTAGTTACAATATTGATTTGAATACAAACTATATTAGTGATGATGGATCTGACAGAGGTTTGTATGTGCATACTAATGGTAAAGTAGTTCTGAATGATTCAGGATCGTCATTGACATCTGGTAACATTACAGGACAACTTAATATTCAAGGTACAGCCGCAACAGCGATTACTATAGGTAACTCGGGGTCATATCAACCATCTTATTCTATTCTTACAACAACTTCTAGTTCTGGAACTGCAGGTGCGGGATTAAATGTAAAAGCAGCTACAGCAGGTGGGGGGAATATGGGAGGAGGAGCTTTAAGTTTATATGCAGGTGCTGGTACAGGAAGCGGATCTGGAGGAACCGTATCATTAATTGGGGGAGATGCAGATTCAGGAACACCTGGTAGCGTCTCTATAAAAACTTATACAACAGCAGGTGCACTTACTGCTGCTCTTACAGCAGATCACCAGCAAAATGTTACAGTAAATGGAGGTAATTTAGCTATTAGAGGTGCTACAGCAGGTATTGTGCACACTAGTAGTAGCATAGTAACTCAGGCTACAAATCATACAACTGGAGTAACTTTAAATACTACTTCAGGAATAATTACTCTTGCAGCTGTGGCATTAGCTGCTACTACAAATGCAGAATTTACAGTGACTAATAGTACTGTACAAGCAGACTCTGTTATCTTACTTACAATTCAAGATGAAAATACTACAAATAATGCACAGTTAGCTGTAGCTACTCACACAATTGCAGGAGGAAGTTTTAAAATTAGCATTGTAAATCCGCACTCAAGTGGTGCTACTTCTGCAACTGCTAGTAAGATTCATTTCCTAGTAATTAATACTTCTTTATAATTCCTTTATATTTGTAAAAATATAATTAATTAAACCTATATGACTATGACGAAAGTTGAATTAAAAAATGCGGAGTTTGTTGATCTAATCAACGGACTCTTCGCCGTACAAAGCCTCAAAGGGGTAAAGTTTGGATTGTTAGTCTCTAAAAATATAAGAGTACTACAAACCGAATTAGACCATTTAGAGTCAGCTGCTACACCTTCTCCTGAGTTTGTAGAATTATCTACAAAAGTAAATGCTCTTATGTCAGAAGATAAAGCAGATGAAGTTCAGAAACTTGAAGATGAGAATACAGAACTTGTTGCCTCACGAAAAGCTCAGATGGCTGAACTTGAAGAATTATTGCAAGAGGATACTAAAATTGATCTGCATGCAATTCCCGAAGACTGTTTACCTGTAGATATTACAGGTGAACAAATTATTAATATTGATAAAATTATAGAATAACATGGCAATCCCAAGAACAGACACAGACATACTACTTGATAAGCTTAAAAAAGCGATAGACGCATTGGATGTCAGCATCGGTACTGTAACAGTAAATACAGATACTTTAGAAACTTTACTTTCAACTGGTACTGGTGCTAAAGCAGGAGGTAGTGCTAATAGTAGACCTTTAGGTCTTATGGAAGGAGTAGCAGCAGACAATGCTGCTGCTGTAGGTAATCCTGTACTCGTAGGTGGTAGATACGACGATAGTCCTAGAACTCTTGGAAGTGGAGACGTAGGTTCACTTTCTGTTAATCTTAGAGGTCAAGCTTTGGCAGAAATTACTGGAGTTGCACCCGGGCACGCAGCTGCAAGTTTAGGTAAAAGGGAAGATGACTCGCATACTAGCGCCGATACAGGTGTTTTTTGTTTAGCAGTAAGAAATGATAACGGAGTTTGCTTAGCGCAGGATGGTGATTATGTGCCATTCCAAACTGACCACGATGGATATTTGTATGTGAAAGACCATGCTACGCACACCGATGATGTTGGTACATTTACACTAGGAACAAGTAAAGGTACCATGATGATGGGATATGCTGGCACTAATTCAGTAACTAGTGGTAGAGCTGGTGCTGTTTCAATGGACACTGATGGAGCTCTACATGTTTCTGATGGGGGTAATGCTCTTACAGTAGATGGATCAGTTGCTATAGTAGGTGTTACTCCTGGATACGGAGCTACTGCATTAGGTAAAAATATAGGAGTTGCTCAAGGAGCTGCAGATACAGGAGTTGCTTCATTAGCAGTACGTAATGATAGTTTAGACGATTTAGCTGGAGCTACTGGGGATTATGCTCCATTACAAGTTAATGCTTCAGGAGCATTATACGTAGATGTTGCAGCAGGAAGTATTTTAGAAAGTGCAGTAGATGGAATAGATACTCAAGTTCTTGCTGTTCTAGCTTCAAATGTTTTATTAGGAACAATTGATGCTGACACTAATGCTATTAAAACTGCTGTAGAAACAATAGATAATGCTATTTCAGGCAGTGAAATGCAAGTTGACATTGTTGCAGCTTTACCTGCGGGTGCAAATGCAATTGGTAAATTAGCAGCAAATAGTGGTGTAGATATTGGTGACGTAGATGTTACTAATATTGTACCAGGAGTAGCTGCAACTAGTCTAGGTAAGGCAGAAGATGCTGCCGCTGCATCTGGAGATACTGGTGTTATGGCACTTGTAGTAAGAAAAGATGTAGCATCGTGTTTAGCACAAGATGGGGACTACCAACCAATGCAATGTGATGTTGATGGAACTGTTCGTACTCAGAATACATTTGGTACATGGGGTACTATTCTTGTAAACGATACAACAGCAGTAACATGTGCAGTACATGACAGAAATTTTGTAGCTATTTACATGCTTACAAATACAGTCTTTGCGTCTGGAGCTGGGGGATTAACTTCAACAACAGACCAACTTTACTTAGATGATACATTTACAGGTACAGATATTGATGCTGATGCTGGTACAGCGATTGATGGTATTACATTCCCTGCAGGTATGACTTTGTATGGAAGATATGATGGTTTCACTTTGGCTTCTGGGTCAGTAATAGCATATGTCGGATGATAGGAGGATCAGGAATGGGACCAGGCGCTCCACGTCTAATTAAAGATACACACAAAAGAAGTTCTATCAGTTTTGATGGAACTAATGATTTTTTGTCGATCCCCGCATTTGCTTATAGTGGAGGTAGTGGAGTATCTGATTTTTCTTTATCAATATGGATACGTTTCCCAAGTGGGGGATCTACCCCATTTCGTAGAAAATCTATAGCTGATATATATACAGATACTAGTAATTTTTGGAAAATCACATATGATGCTTCTAGTCAAGAAACATTTATTGTAACTATAGGAGGATCTGCTATAGTTAATTATGTAGCTAATAGTGCAATAGATGCAGCATTAGCAGATACATTTATACATTATGTTATTTCTCATGATAGATCTAGTGGAACTACAGTATATAGAAATGGGGCAGCTTTAACAGCTGGTACAAATACTATAGCAGATACTACTACAAATATTCATATTGCTCAACCTTTAAGAATTGGGATTTTTGGAACTGCATATGCTGAATTTCTATGTAAAGAATTTGCTTTTTATTCTGGAACTCTTTCCGCAGCAGATGTAGCCGCATTATATAATAATAGTTCTCCTCATGTAAAAGGGACAGAAGGTGCTGCCAGAAATGGATTAAGAGGTTTATATCTAATGGGTGATGGCACAGAAAAGCAAGCAGGTACTACTATTTATAATATGGCTGCCGCAGGATTAGGTCCTGATGACGCAACATTAACTAACGGAGCGACATTTTCAACAACAGTATGACCATAAAAAATTTACTTACTATATTATTTATAAGTTTATCTACTGGGCTATTTGGGCAAAGCTGGGTAAACGTAGTAGTACAGACAGATAACTACGGAGGTGAAACTAGTTGGGAAATATACCAAGATAGCGAGCTTATGGCTACTTCTCCTTTATACAGTAGTAATTCCTACAATGAGACTATAGTTAATTTACCTGCAGGGGGGTACAACTTTATTATTTATGATGAGTACGGAGATGGTATCTGTTGTGACTGGGGACAAGGGCATTTTGGGTTAAAAAACATCTGTGATTTAAATACTTTTGTATACGATTTTAACGGCCCTATGATGACTATATACTTTGATTTGCTAGCGTGTCCCCCTCCTGTCTTTGGATGCATGGATATAGAAGCTATAAACTTTAATCCATGGGCAAATGCGCCTTCGTCTTGTACCTTTCCGCCAGCCCCATGTGATACTGGGGCGACTAATGTTATTGTTCTTGTTTCTCCTGATAGCTATCCCAGTGAAACGAGCTGGGATATAACAGCTAATGGAGAAGTAGTTTCTTTTGGAGATGGGTATTCTACTCCAGGTGTTACGGTACCTACCTATGTTTGTGTTTCTGAAGGAGATACCTTAGTAGCAAATATATATGACTCATACGGAGATGGACTATGCGGCACATGTTGGGGAGGTATAGATGGATATTTCGATGTTACTACTTTATGTGGGGATAGTATATTTTTTATAGGAGGAGTACAGGAATTTGATACAGTTTCTTCAGGAGCATATATAGTTCCGCCATGCATACCTTTTGTTTCGCAGGGATGCACAGACTCTGGGTATGTAGAATATAATGCTTCTGCAGTTATAGACGATGGAAGCTGTGTAACTGAAGTGCTCTTAGGATGTACAGACCCTTCTATGTTTAACTTTGATCCTGCAGCAAATACTATGGATGTTGAACCTTCTTGTGAGTATACTCTTATTACTACCGATGGAGGAGCAGATGGGTGGTTTGGAAGTTGGATAGGGGTAACCCAAGGAGAGGATATTTATGGGCCATATCAAATGGGTCCTAATGATGGATACGAAGAAGAATTTATTTTAAATCTTGCCTCTGACGAAGAGGTTAAGGTTTATTTTTTTACAAGCGGTAATGCTGAAACAACAGCTGCTCAGTGTGGGTTTAGGCTCGAAGGTCCTAATGATATAGTAATACAAAGTGGGACTAACCCATGGACAGACCCACTAAAAAAGTTTCCGTATGTATATTCAGGTGTACCTATATGTTTAAACTACTGTGAGCCGATTACGTATGGTTGTACTAACGAATCGGCTCAAAATTATGATACTAATGCTAATACTGATGATAGTGGTTGTTACTACGATGCAGGGTGTATGCAAGCTGGATATTTAGAATATTATACTCAAGGATATTTTGCTGATTATGATGATGGTAGTTGTAACACTTTGGCTGTATTTGGTTGTACAGATGAGCTTGCTCTAAACTATGATACAGAAGCTAACGTAGACATAAATAGCTGTATTGAAGTAATAATTGATTGCACTGACCCTATTGCAGCAAATTACAATGAGGAAGCTAATACCCCTGATAATGAATCTTGTTTATACGATGCAGGGTGTATAGGTGAGCCAGGGGATCCATATTATTTAAATGATTCATGTTATGCGTGGATTATAGATATAGATGCGTACTGCTGTGAAGTAGCTTGGGACGGGGCTTGTATTGAACTTTATGATTATTGTGAGTCTGGGTGGCCTACGGGTGTATATGATATACATTCTACATACAATGTATATCCCAATCCAGTAATAGATGTTTTAAATATACAAACCTCTCTAGACGTATTTACAGAGGTGTATGACTTAACAGGTCATTTGATAGTATCACGCACTAAAAAGAAAAGAATTGACCTTAGAGAGCTTCCTAGTGGGGTATATCAAGTTGTTATAAACTATAACGGTAGAATTATTAATAAGAAGATTGTAAAGATATGAAATACGTATTAGCCTTACTGTTGTCGGCGTTGTGTATTAGTACAAGTGCCCAAGCCCTAAAGAAAACATTTAAGTTTGCTACGTTTTACACAGCATTTAGTGGTGGGAATTCTATAGCGGATGACAACGTGTATTCTGTAACTAGTAGTTTACAAACAGACGTTATATCAACTCCATTTGATTATTCATTTACAGCGGGTGTACGAAAGATTGCTCGCTTTGGGTATGAAAATCGTGCTAGCAAATTTTATGATGGCAGTGAAAAGTCATATGGGGATGCTGCTACTATAGGTAAAATAAAAGGATTTGAGTTCTTATTTGAAGCTGATTACCAAAGACAGAGAGGACAGGTATTTTTAGATCAAAATCATTTCTTGCGGTATGTAGGAGACAATATGATAGTAAAAGTAGAATATTTGCAAGATGGATTTGCAGATGTTAAGTATTTTGAGGCATCGCAAAGAGCACGAGTAAATATCAATAAAAAGCTATCTCTTAATATTGGAGTTGTAGAGAGACTATCTGAGTCTTATGGGTACGACCCACTACAAGAGTGGATGCTTTCTAACGGAAACTTACATTATACTACCCTAGCTATACAAGAAGGATATACAGTTAATGTCCAGAATTCTGTGTATTATGAACCTAATGGTGATATATGTGCAGAAAGTTCTGATGTGTGGGAACAAATTATTATCCCAGAAATACTCGATGAGTACGTGGATCGTAAAATATCTGACTTAGGACGACAACTTCAGTTATCTTGTGTTGTAGGCGCAGACTATTATTATTACAGCAAGGATTTTTGGGCGCATGCATGGGTAAATGCAATGCCTTATCATTTAGATAACAATAATGAATTTTCATATTTTCAAGCTACCGATGGGAATCAATGGGTAGACTACTCAGGAGGACTTATTTTTGGATGGAAATTAAATAAAAGTCTTGGTGTGTTCTTAGAAGGTAAATACAATAAGTATTGGAATAGAGAATGGCATGACTTTTCAGTTGGACTTAATTACGTAATATTATAAAAATGGCTAAACAGATAGGAGAAGATACAAAAGTAACATTGGATCTTAAAACAATAGGAATGGGAGTAGCAGGAATAGGATCATTAATAGCTATGTGGTTTGCTTTGCAATCAGATATAGCTTTAGCAAAAGAGCTTCCTGAGCCTGCTGCTCCTGAAATAACACGTATGGAGTTTGATATGAAAGACCAACTAGTACGTCAAACTATTATGACTACCCAAGAAGATGTTATCGAGATAAAAGACGACTTAAAAAACATCGAAAGAAAAATAGATGAATTAAAATAATAAGCTATGAAAGGATTTTTTATTATATGTATGATAGGTTTATTTTCAACTGCGGTATATATTAATACTCCAGAAGCAGCTCGTATTCCTGATTCAGGTATATGTGTAGTAGAATTTAATGCAAGTTTTAATTCATTTAATAGCGTAGATTGGGTAGGCGATCTTAGTGATTGTGAGGGAAAAAGAATTGATATAGTTACTAGCCCAGATTTACAAAAAAAATATAAGATTGTTGTAGTTCCAACAGTAATTATTTTTAATGAGGGAGAGGAAGTAAAAAGATTTCAAGCAAATATTATGATGCAGCTTGAAGCTACTAAAAAAGATGTTCAAGAAGCAATAGATGAAATTTTAATGGGCTCATTCTAAAATAATATGGAAAATAAAAAGAAAATAAAAGATACTAAACTAGGGGCATGGTTAGCAGAA
>TARA_R110000824_G_scaffold72633_2_pt1 | contig 13152 bp, 28 predicted proteins | sample TARA_R110000824 | Tara Oceans TARA_R110000824 (sample SAMEA4397747) | marine metagenome | biome: Polar Biome; feature: [MES] marine water layer (ENVO:01000295) within the mesopelagic zone...; material: water (ENVO:00002006), including particulate matter (ENVO:01000060) such as...... | reverse complement strand
AACATATTGCAAAAATTGATTTGAAACCTTTGGTGAGACATATTTGACCAAGTGTAAAAACTGTGGTGAGAAATGTCACGTAGAATGTTTAAAGGTAGGATTAGAAATGTGTATGAATTGTTTTAAACAAAAGAAATGGAGTTATCCATGAAAAAATCATATAAACTGACACTTGAGGGGAATGAAGACTTTTTAGTTGTAAAATCAGCAAAAGATAGAATATGTGAATCTGTTCCGAAAGGTCAAAGTACAACTGCAGCAATCATATCAGAGGGTATAGGTATTCATGTTAGAAGAGCTTTGGCTTATTTGAAAGACCTTGAAGAAGAAGGTTTTTTTGAATCAGAGTTCGCAACAATAAAGTTTAAAAGTAATGCAAGAAGTAGATGTAGAGTTTTCAAAAGATTATAAAAGCATTTATAATTAGAAATAATTATATACTCATATTGAGTAGATGTTTCTATGTTCATTAAAATTTCTTGGAAAAATTCAAAAGGCGAAGAAAAAGAGACAATAGTTGATTCTACAAAGGTTCAGGGTTTTATAAATGGTTTTGTGGAGAGGGATGTTAAGCCTGATCTACACGTAAACGTATAAATTAGTTAACTAACTTAAGTAACTTAACTTCCCTTTTTACCTTAATTAAATGTTAATTAACAAAATTTCTTACTTAGGTTACTTAACTTAATTAGCTTTTTTCTTTATAGCAGTAGGTTGCTTAACTATTAGTTATTATAATTAATTAGCTTTATATAATTGAACCACAAATTACCTTTATGAACTTTAAGAAAACTACTACAATATCTGTAGGAATAAAAACAAAGCCAATATTCGAATCATTAGAGAGAATGAGACCATCACACCTATCATTTAGTTTACTTTTAGCAATGGCTGTAGATGAATATGTTAGAAATCACTCATCAAAAAACTCTAAAATAACAGAATATGATTCTGTTGTAGTATCTTCTAAATTTCCAATGATATTAGCAACCATAGACAAATGGAATATGTGTGTTTCAAGCCTATCAAATGATGATTTGTTGAAACTTCAAGAACGATTAACTCAGTTACAAAACTGTGTTCGAAAGGAGGTATCAAAAAGACTATGATTACATTAGATGATATGACTGAATCAGCACAAGTTGAGATGATATGTGATGAATTATACAAAACCAGCTATGTTGATGTAATTGATGGGTTGAGACCAAATTCTACTTTCTGTGTAGATACAACAGTTGAACCATTTTTAAGTTTGTATTCAGATAGTCCTCAACAATTTTTAGATGTTTTAAGAAAATCTATTATACAGGTTATTACATCAAAGAGAGGTAAATCCAAATATGAGATAATAAAATCTGCATATAATGATCTAGTCATAAAACCAGTTTCTGGAAATGTCATGAGTATGCATGACATAACATCAAAACATGAGAATACAACAGTCACATTCAAGTGTCAAATAATAGCAATAGATTCACCAAAAACTTATATTAAAAACGCCACATTTGTCTGCCCTTCTTGTAATTCTGGTTACTATATAGAGTGCAATATAGATAGAAAAATTTCAGTTCCATATTGTTTAAATGTTCCATGCAGAAGAGCAAAAACAGAGGTTGACAGCACAACAGTAGTTACAGATGATGTTCAGACCATATTAATGCAAGAATTTATGGATGAATCAAAAAATAATTCACCTGTTATTTTGACAGGTAAATTGATTGGAAGAAATATAAGAACATCTTTTGTCGGTCAGAGGAAATTAATCACAGGCTTGTTTAGAAGTCTTGTGGACTTGAAGGAAAGTGAAAATGATGTATTCATTGACATTCTTTGTTTAGATGATTTAGAAGAGCAAAATCCAATAATTCCATCAAAAGATGAACTGAAGAAACTAATTGAGGACACAAGTAAAGAGTCATTCATATCTGATTTGGTTGGTTCATTTGCTCCAAACATATATGGATATGGTGATGTAAAACTTGCAATATTACTTGAATTGGTTGGTGGTGTAAAGACAAACAAACGTGGAGATATAAACACATTATTAGTTGGTGACCCAAGTATGGCAAAATCAGAACTATTGAAATTTGCACAAAAGGTAACTCAGAGATCCATCTATACTAGTGGTAGAGGTTCAAGTGCTGCTGGTTTAACAATTGGTATGGTTAAGATGCCTGATGGAAGACTTGTTGCACAGGCTGGTGTGTTACCTATTTGTAATAATGGTTTCGCATTTATTGATGAGTTTGATAAAATGAATAAAGATGATCGTTCTTCCATGCATGAAGCTATGGAACAACAGACTGTTAGTATAGCAAAGGCAGGAATACAAATGACATTACCAACAAGAACAGCTATACTGGCTGCAGCAAATCCAAAGTATGGTATATATGATAGTGATATAACTTTAAGGGACAACATTGATGTTCCAGCACCACTACTTTCAAGATTTGATATGATATGGTTAATTAGAGATAAGGTTCATAGGACAGAAGACATAAAGAAAGCCACTCACATCTTGGATTCTTTTACTAATGGTATAGTTTCCTCATACCTAACAGACGTTCAACTCATGGCGTTTCTTAATTATGCAAGGTCTTTAAAACCAAAGCTATTAAATGAATCAAAAAGCAAACTATTGGAAATATATGAACAGATGAGGAACTCAAGTTCAGAATCTAAAATGCCTGTTGGCATTAGACAGTTGGAAGCTTTAGTGAGAATGTCAATGGCTTACGCCAAATTAAACTTAAAGGAATCAGTTACAATTGATGATGTTCAGAGTGTTGAGAGACTCATAAAAATAATGTATGAGGGTTTTGGTCAATCTTTGGACAAACAATCTGTACAACAACAGATATATTTTGATAAAAAGAACACAAAACAACATGACTTATTATCAATTTGGAATGGATGCAAAGATGCAAATGGTAATGTTAGACTTAATGTATTTCAAAAAACACTTTTGGAATGTGGTATGAGTGAAGATGAAACCAAACGTTTAATAGATAGATGGGAGAACAATAATGTTATAAAACTGAATAAAGATGGAAGCTATAAACGTATATGATGATAAAATGGTAAAAAAGAAAGAAAAAATACTAGAAGATGATGTTCCTTCTGCTGACTTGAATGATACAGCTCCAGAAACACCAGATGTAGAAACAGTTGAAGCAGAGATAGATAAACCAGAGTTAGACCTCTCAGTATCACAGTTAGAGGGTGTTGGTGCTATAACACAGAAGAAGTTAGAAGCATTTGGTGTTGCAAATATTATTGATATATGTGTACGAGGTTCAAGAGAAGTATCAGAGATAACAAGTGTTAGTAAAGCCACAACAGACACTTGGGTGTTTAAAGCACAGAAACTATTGGAGGATAATGATTTAATTAGAAAAGCTGACATGGATGTTAGTGAATTGTTGGACTATCATGATCAACTACCAACTTTGGCAACACAGTGTGTTGAGGTAGATAATTTGATGGGTGGTGGTGTTAAACCAGAGGCAACTTATGAGGTATATGGTGAGTTTGGTGCTGGAAAGACACAGTTTTGTAACTCATTAGCTTGTGAAGCCATAAAAGATGGTGGCACTGTTATATGGATAGACTGTGAAGATACATTCAAACCAAGACGTATCATACAAATGTTGGTTGCTAGGGAAGAGATAACTGAGGAAGAAGCAAAAGAAAAACTAAATAATATAACATACCTTTATTGTCCAAACACAGAACAGTTGTTGGGAACTATAAATTCACTATCACCTATTCTTTTAGAAAAAAAACCAAAGCTAGTTGTACTTGATGGTGCTATTGGTCAGTTTAGAGAAGAATATCTTGGGAGAGGTACATTGGCAGATAGACAGATGCAGATAGCACGACTAATGACACATATTAAGAATATTTCATTCTATTTTAGATGCCCTGTTGTGTTTACAAACCAAGTACAATCAGATCCAGCAATGATGTTTGGTGATCCTATTAAACCTATTGGTGGTAACGTTGTTGCTCATGCTTCAACATATAGAATATACTTTAAAAAGTCAGGTAAAAAAAGACTTGCAAGAATGGTAGATAGTCCTGAACACGCACAAGCTGATGCAGAGTATATATTAACTGTGAAAGGTATTGTTAATACTGAATGAGTAAAAAAGACATTGTAGATAAGGCTAAACGTGATGTGGCTGCAATGCCACAGTTTGATTTAAAATGTGCAGTTTGTCATAGAAAGTATGGTAAGTATTTTGTTTTTCACCATAAACAATACACTGATAGTGATAAAATTTATTCTGATTTTAAAAACACATACGCATATAATGAATACGTTTTACCAATAATAAAAAAAGACCCAAATAGATTTGCCCTACTTTGTAAAAAACATCATACTTCAGTTGAAAGACTTAAGATGTTTACAAAAGAGAACTACGAAAGGCTTATTAAGTTAGCAAGTGAGAGTAGAAATGATGGGCGATCAAGAAAAACACCAAGAAAACCAAGTGGACGAAAGGTTTGTAGGAGAGGGGGAAAGAGGTGCGTTAAAAATACTAAAAAGCATATTCGGTGATGAGTGTGAATATAAAATACAGTATTTGTTTTCAAAACTAATGAAACCTGATTTTCATGATACATTATCTGAGAGACAAACAAAAGAAACACTTGATATAGTCATATTTAGAACAACCAAACAACCAATAGTTATTCGTGTTCAAGATAAACATCATGATAGTGTGTTGAAAACAAGTCAAGACATTGTTCAGAAGCAGATGTTGGAATGGAATGGGTGTATTGTGGTGGATTTATGGTATAAGGAGTGTCCTAATCTATGGAAAGATGTAGTTAACGAAAAATCAATCGAAGAGGTTTCAACTTATTTAAGGAAGGCTCAATTACTATGAAAAAATTATTTGTGTATGGTACATTGATAGATAAAGGCATACAGAAGGGGGTATTGGGAAGAGAAGTATCATGTAGAGAAGATACTTTACTTGATTATAGTAAAAAACCTCATACTATCTTTAAAGTTTACCCAACAATTAAAAAACACACAGGTGATAGTGTGAATGGAGTTGTTTTGGATGTAACAGATCATGATTTAAATCTTCTTGATAGATATGAGTCCAATCTTTATAAAAAAATAGATATAAAGTTAGCAAGTGGTATAGAAGCAATTACGTATATAGAATCTTAAAGTGATTCTTCTGCCCACTGTGTACAGAATATTAAACGTTCTTCCATATCTTCATCCATGTTTTCATTTTCATGGTTCTTATCTAAACAGAAATGAATTAATTCATGTGTTATAGTTTTATATATATCTTCAAGTGTTTCATGATTTGGAAGATAGATAACACATCTCTCTGTTTCTGAATAATATATTCCTCTATTATCATCATGTTTCACCTTAAAGTCCACTTTCAATCCCATATTATATATCGAAAAGGATAAATAATAAAGTTTTAGTAAGAATATATGTTTATAACTAGATTTTTGGATTGGTATGAGAGACATTTAACAGAGTCTTTAGCCCTCAGTGCCATTATATTATATCTCCAAATTCCACACACGATTTCTGCAGCAGAGTGCTTTTTTGACGGTAGTGTTGGGTTATTTGGGGCACACCCAGTCACAGATTTTCTGTTATATGGAATAGATTTACTTGAAGTAGTTCCGTTATTAGGCGTAACTGTTGCTATTATAGCAAGAGTGAGACAGTATTTCAATTAAAAAACATTATATAACCGATTCATTTATAAATGGTATGGTTAGTAAGGGAAAAACCACTAGTGAAGTCTGTGAACAGTGTGGGCATTTAATGGAAGAGTTACAACCATGTCATTTAAGATGCCCTAATTGTGGAGCCCATATGGATTGTAGTGATAAGGGAACTGTCTGGTAATGTCACAAACGAAAAGAGACTCTCTCATAGAGACTATATTTAGTGTTGGTAGTGGTTCTCTAATAGCTTTTTCTTTGAATCTATTCTTTTTACCATTATTTGTTGATGATATAGCAAACAGAGTTATAACCACAGCTTTAATGATAAGTGTTTTTTATACAGGTGTATCAATGACTCGTTCTTTCATTTTCAGAAGAATTTTTGTACATATGACCGAAAAGTATAAAAAAAACATCTACAATTGAAGTTTATGAACATAAATTTTACTACCACAAATATAGATGAGTCACTCTATCAAAAACTCATTTTGAAGTATATTTATAATCATTATCACTATAAAGACTACACGAGGTATATGAAACAAGATTTATGGGAAATTGCTATAAAGCCAACAACTGACTACGATTCATCTTACTATTCTAATGATTCTAGAGCAGAGGAGTTAGATTTTTCTATACCACATGGAGTTACAATGAAAGAAAAGATAATTTGTTATGTAACAGATAGTACAAATAATCTAATAACTTTACAAAACATGAGTGTAATTTGTCATGAATTGGCACATATGATATTAATGGTGTATTATCCTGATAAAATCGTTCAAATGAGACATAATGACTTTCATGGTCATACTGGTCAATCAAGAAAATTTTTCAGTTCAGAAGTTCATGATAGAGTTACTGAGGGAAGAATAAAACAATTCAGATATCCAGTATCACGATTTAGAAAAGTTAGTTTTGTTGGTGTAGATATAGAAGATATAACTAATAGAAGAAATGATAATATAGTTGGTTATTAAGCTGACACATATACTCTTGTTTTATTACGTACCAATCCATTACAACATCCACAACGCATCCTACCATTGGTTTTTCTCTCTCTAGTGAGGTTTTCAACAGGTATGAATCTTGCACATTTTTGGCAGTAATGATTTTTTCCTAATTTTCGTTTTCTGAAACGCTGACAAATACCATTACACATGGGTTATTGTTTTTTTATACCTATATAACTCTATCTAAAACTATCGTTTATGATATTACCACCTAATAGGGCTTCTTCAACCAAATCATCTATTAACAGTTGGATCTCTTCTTTTTTTAGTTTTCTACACCTAGTTTCTTGTATTTTTTTTATAATAAATGTCATATCATCCCCATCTTTAAAGGAACTATAAACATTTACGTCACCACCCTCACCATCTGCAAGCTTTGATAACACTACTCTTACTGTTGTGAGTGTTACAAAATGATGAATGAATTTTTCTCTATCACTCAAAACCAAGGTTTTTTCCTCCACCAACAGCCCACTCAAGGTGCATTATTTCTAAAGCTCTAAGGTATCGTTTTAAAGCAACATCTTCTTTTTCTTCCAAATCTTCTTTTTTTTCTCTATGCATTGGTATAAAATGCTCTCTTTCTATTTCAAGAATTCTCTTTACCATCTTCTCTCTCATCTTTTGTAGTAATTGAGCCTTCCTCAAATAAGTTTCATTCATATACTATCTACAACGACTCCTTTAAATTGTTTTATAACCTTTTCGGACACCTGATCTATGTTATCCACAACTATTACACGCTTTTTTCCAAACGTTTTATACACGTCCTGCCTTTCCCAAGGAGCAGGATATCCTACTAAAATACAACACACATTTGGACATACTTTTAATAATCTTCTGAGTCTCTTTTTACAAATATTACTATAGTGTTTTCTTTGAAGTCTAGATCCATTCACATAATAGTTTGGTACACCATCGGTTATAATAAATGTTATTTTCTTTGAACCATTCATTTCTTTCATTTGTTTCTCGGAATACTCAAATGCCATATGTGTAGGTGTTATGTGATATTTAGTGTCTATTGCTATTTTGGATATGTCGTTCATACCATTTATTTCAGTCATAGCTATTGTGCCTTGAGTGTTGGCTGACCAAACATTTCCTCGTATTTTAACGTTTTTTAATGAATCTACGGATTTAAACATGGTTGCAACAAGATTTCGTGATGTACGTATTTTGTAACCATTCATAGATGTTGAAGCATCTATTGAAACTATTATTGATGCACCTGTTTGTTTCTTCCCATTTATTTTACATTTGTTTATTTGTGTTCCAATTATCTTTCTTTTAACATATTCCTCAACATCTAGTTCTTCTCCTTCAAAATCAATTATTGGTTTTTGGTTCATTTTTATTTTCTCAAATACTCTTTTAAGTCCATTAACTGTTTTTAAATCAGCTTCTATCTTCACATCATTCCCACAAAATCTATCTATCATAGTGACAGATGATGGTGTTCGGTCTATTACACCGTCACCATCACCTAACATCTTTTGTCGAATCTCGCTGGAGAGTTGTTTGCCTTTCTTCTTACCTTCACTAATAAGCTCGTCAATTGTAATATTTGATACAGATATATCTTTTTCAGTACTTTGAAGAATGTTTTCTAAATCTTTAGGTATCTCATTCATATCATAGATATCATGGCGTGACACCCTCTTTTTTTCTTTACAATACTCTTTAAATGTTTTTCCCATACTATGCAAAGAAGATTCATCTGATACACGAATTTGGTTTTTAGTAAGATAAACCTTTATTAATGGTGCTAGTGATATAAGAACCCTTAATGCACCATAAGGATCAGTCCCTTGTACATCTTCCAATGCTTTCTTACATTGTTTGAATATTTTTTGGTCTTTTACTAAATCTTCCCTAAAGAATCTTATAGCCAACAACACAAACAGTGGATTATCTTCTCCATGACCTTCTCCATCACCTATACCTTTGCCTAAAGATACGAGTGTTTTTTCAAAACGTTTTCTGTAGTCAATATAATATTTTGTTAAATGGGACTCTATTCTTTGGTCTTCCAAAACATTCCATATACTATGAACCACCATTCTGTTATAACCATTCCCAAAGAACTTACTTAGATTGAATTTTTTTCCACTCAGCATATCTGAAATTTCACTGAATGGGCTTTTGTATAGAATATGTGATAGTTCATGTAACAATGCAGTATATTGTCCTATGTTAGGAACTGCTGGTGTTGCTAGATTCACCGTGAAACTTGGGTATATCTTCAAATCCAATTTATTTTGTTTCAATCCTTCATATAAACAAAAGTTAGGAGCTTTTCCATATATTATTTTTACTTCTCCATCTATAACGTGTTCTACAATTCTTGACGTTTTAACAAATAATTCTTTTTCACTTAATATATTGGTGTCTCTTTTAGTCATTCTAGTTTAGCCAACCTCCTTCTTATTGTTCTATTCCTTGCACTTGACGATGGGTGTTGTCTTGCACATCCATGACAACAAGGGCATAATACTTTACCACCTAACTTATTTTTTTCAAGTATTGATTTTAGAAAGTATTTATTACAGTTCCTACAAAATGCGTGTCTGTCATAAACCAATTCCCCTCTACAATGTTTCAATTCATTAGGAAATTCCCTGCAAACTCCACCACATGGGTTTTTACTCATTATAATACAACCCCAAACGTGTCTTTAATTCTTATTCTGATAAGTTCTCTGTCCATTGGTTCTCCATATTTAATGAGAATAACTTCTTCCAATGCAGTTTTAATAGAATGTGTGTTACCTTCCTCAACATTGTCTTTAAAATATGTACAGAATTGTACTATATCCCTAATTGACAACGCATATTCAACATCACCCTTCATTCTTAGAGCATAGATATCTTGAACAAGAACCAAAAGTGGCATCTTTACTGTGTCAGATGGGATTCCTTCCCAATCTATTACTTTTTCCAAATCAGCATTACTTGGATAGTTCCATACCCTTCCTACAAATCTAGAACGTAAGTCCTCTGTCATTGTGTTTATACCAGCATATGTAACAGGGTTTATAGTCCAGATTATAGTTAGTTTACAATCTTCTTTCAACCTATATGTTTTGCCATTTGCAACTATTGATCTTCTTCCATCACAAATTCTATTCCAATACCGTTGCATATCATGTTCTTGTGCATTGGCTTCATCACCGTATAAAACAGCGTGTCCGAAATGGTTTGCAACACAAATTGCTTTTGGTAATAATCCTAGGCTAAAGAATGTTCCATCAGAGTTTATTTCCTTTGTTCCAATTAAATCACTCTTTTTAATTCCAGCCCCTATTGGTTCTTCTATTAATGCAACTTTCAACTTTTTACATAATGTATGAACCAAAAGTGTTTTTCCTTGACCTTTTTCAGATTCTATCAGGTATGGATATTTAGATGAAATAATAGCTTTTTCTAATCTTTCAGCTTCATCTGATATCTGTATATATGTGTCCCACACCTCTATGTTCTTTGGGTCGTATTGATCAAAGTCTATAGATGTTGTAGGAATGGTTATTTCTTTGTTCATTTTGATTTCTCTCCGAATAAATTACTACATAATAATGTCTTGGCTTGTTTTCCAAATATATGTTTACCACCACTACAAATTAGAATTGTGTTGTACTTTGATTTAGATAACAAACCTCTACATTCAACTTCATTAGCGTTAGAAGTAATCATCCAATCACCCTTTAAGTTTTCAACTATAGTTAATAGCTGTTGATAATACTCAACAACTTTTCTATCAATTCTAAAGAAGTCATTATATGTGTATATATTCTTACGCCAAGGTGGATCTATAAAGAAAAATGTTTTTCCACCATCATACTTCTTCATGGTTTTTTCAAAAGACATATTTTCTACTATTGCAGATGGAAATGTTTTTCTACAATATTCATTAGAACGTGGAGATATATCATTTAATACCATCTTTACATTTATAATTCCTCTATCTAATAGAACTTGAGCAGTTCTAGCTTTACCTGCGAATGGTTCTACATATGTATCAAAATACTCATGTGGAAAAGTATCAACTATTTTCTTAGCTGTAAATTTTAGTCCAGCTTGACCACCTAGTAATTTTTTACCCCAATGACTTTTTGGTTTATCACCCATGTTTCCACTACCAAATTGGTTAGACCATTTTTTTGGTTCGGTCATAATCCCAATTTCTCCAATTTTTCATCTAATTCTACTCTTGATTCTTCTGATATCTCATCAAAATATTCCATAACTGTATTGAATCCATCAACATATTGCTTGAATAGTTTGAGCTGTGCTGGGTTATCCCATAATGTAGTATCTTTATCAGAATTTTTCTTGATAAAGGCTTTATCTTCTTCTTTAGTCCATGTTGTCATTTTGATTCCTCTACATAACCAAGTGCTGATCTAACAGCAGATAGATTTCTACTTGCTTCCATCATTTCAAGTATTAAGTATTGTTCTTCCTTCAATAAATCTTTTTCTGTCCAACGATCAAAGCCTAACTCCTTTATTTTTTCTTCATCATACAGTCTTATTGGTAAAATTGGATTTTGTTTTACTTCTATCATTTCGATTTCTCCTTTGGGTCATAGTGTGGATTTCTCATACCAGCGTGTTTATTTTTTGCCTTCTTTATTCTTCCAAACATATCTATTTTTTTTGACCAAAGCTGTTGTTGGTTGTTTTTATATTCTAATGGGTGTACAATTACTGCACATGGTGGACATAAGAACCATGTTGTCCAACATTTTGCTTTAGTTGAGTGTCTTTTTACTCTTTCACATCTCTTACATCTCAATCTTCAAACCCCCATGATTGTTCTAAGAGTTCTTTAGACATTTTCATGAATTTTATTTGGTTGAGGATAATCTCTTCCTCATCAAAGAATCTAGGAATCTTCTCGTTCATCATTTCTTCATGCTCCTTGTAATAGCTCTCTTCATGTATAGCATAATTCTCTCTGGAACACAGTTTGCATATAGCATGAGTAAACTTTCCACTACCAATTTCCAATCCCTTCCTTTTTTCTAATGTTTGTTTTTCGCATAAGTAACACATGAATGTTTTCTTTTTTCTCATTCTAAATTTTCTCCTCTTGACATTTTAACTGCAATAACATGATAACAATTTAATGTATGCTGAAATCCTAAACAATCACAGTCATACTCTTCATTTATTATCTGAACTGTGTGAGTCTTTGATTCATCACTCTTAGATGGTAACAGCCATGTTTTATCATCAACTTTTGTTATTTTTGATAAGATTTCTTCTGCTTTCTTTTGTTGTTGTCGGCTCATATGAATCTACCTTCAATATATTTTTGTTTTGTTTTGCTAGCTCTTGGTCTATGCCTAACTAACCTATTACAAACATCACATCTGATTTTATATACAGCATAAAATATTTGGCACGTTGTACAACAGCTTCGATGTTTATACACATCTTTATTCACTCTTTTATATTCAATTATTTTGTTCATAATTACCATAATCCCCTTCAATATATTTAACCATTAACCATTTTAAAACTCTTGACATAGGCATAGCACCACATCTGTCTCTAAATGCTTCTTTAAGCTCACTATTCGCTAAATGTACTGTAACAATAGCATAATTATGTTCTCTAACTTTCTTTGCAAGAGCTCCTCTTATTTTATCATGTAGTTTCCTTCTAAGTAGGTCAGAAGTGGATGCTTTGCGTGTATGGTTGTATTTTCCAACATTTCTCATAAACATTTTTTCTGATTCTGTTAACCAATCTGTAAGATTGTTTTCTTCTAATTCGTTCATTCTATCTCCCACTCCTCACATCTACTAAGATTCAAGTTGTCCCCTTCTTTCAAATTTAACAAATCTCTATCTTGCCCATCTATTCTTACTCTCTTTTGGTAACCATCGTTCACATTTTGTTGCATAATGACAAAGATTAGTCTATCGTTTTTCTGTCTTACTACATCTGGAAAATCATCTATTTTGCCACTAGTTTCTAGTTTTGGAACCACATCATACCCATCATCCAAGTTTGGTATCAATTCAACTACTGTTTTAGGATGAATTCCCAAAGTTATTAGAGTTCTTGAATCTAACCTCATAATACATTTGTCTGCATCATTATTGTATGATTTATCTACTTTTAATTTCATAATGTACATACTGTTCAATCTCTTACTACCTTACAATACCAGCCACATTTACTATGTTCACATTCTTGTTCTTTTATATCCCAATTACACACAAACTGTAAAGGAAATAGTTCTCCACGTTCTCGTGATAACAATGTCCTAATCTTGTTATGGACTCCAAGGTTTAGGTAATCGTCAGGTTGATGTGCTTCTTCGACTATAAATGAAATAACCTCTTCAGCACTCAGTGAATAAATTTCAATACCCTTTGCCAACAACACGTTTAACATTCTTTGTATTTCCTC
>TARA_R110000824_G_scaffold268546_2_pt1 | contig 13153 bp, 15 predicted proteins | sample TARA_R110000824 | Tara Oceans TARA_R110000824 (sample SAMEA4397747) | marine metagenome | biome: Polar Biome; feature: [MES] marine water layer (ENVO:01000295) within the mesopelagic zone...; material: water (ENVO:00002006), including particulate matter (ENVO:01000060) such... | reverse complement strand
CCCACGCACCAAAGAATTCCGCGTCACTTTCCAATACCCTATTCCAATCTCTATACACAGGGTTATTATTGCTCACCATCCAACCCAGAAACCCGAGTTTTTCCATTGGGTTTGCCGGGTTTGCCCACTCTAATTCCCATAAATAATATGTGCCCTGCCAGCCCTTGATGCCATTGTTATAAATCGGTGCGCCGGGGAAGGCGTAAGCGTCCGACCATTGTTTAAGAGGATCCTCTCCCAAAGCTTTTGGATCGAGAGTCATCTCATATGCAGTACCGGCTCCTTTGCCGGTCGGGGAAAATGACAACAATCGTTCCTGCACAAATTGTTCGGGTGTTTTAATCGCCATGCCGCCCACCTTGGCGGCTTCATAGTTTTCAACACCCGCCATCAGTCCGAGGCGCGTTATAATATTTTCCGTTTCTTGGAAAACAAGCGTATTCAGCGTGAGTTGCTTTCCTAAGTTATCCACGCTATCACAAAGTATTTGATTAAAAGGAATAATCAAATTATGGTTCTCGATAAATTTTTCAAGCAACGGTACAATTACATCCTCTGTTTCTATCATCACGAAACTAGTATTATAAGGAATCATCTCTCCCGCTAGGAAAATAGGCAAAGAATTTTCTATCACCAAGATATAAATAAGTGATTTCAAAGCCTCTAAATCTAATAAAAGATCTTCATTATATAGCACTTTTTTACTTTGATCTTTGTTTTCTTTCAAGTTGCAAAGCTGATTGCCTAATTTATTTATGCGTTCGGATCCAAAATAAGGAATCATTTTGAGAATAGATGAAATACCAGGGTGTTTATCGTAATTTGTGTAAAAATCATTAACTGCCGCACTATAAATTTGAAAATAGAGATCCTTATAAATGGCGAAACACAGGTTCCACCAAGATTTTTGGAATGGACTGCCCCCGGCTGCCAATTCTTTTTTAAATTCAGCCTCATAGGGAGTCGCCTTCATGGATTCCTTTAATATATTACTAATATTGAGCACTTCTGCTGGCCACTTGCCCTTGGCGGGTGTTGCTGTTGTATCAAAAGCTAGGTCGGTTGCAGTTTTAAATTCTTTATCAGGATCGAGTTCCTTTTCAACTAATTTTTTTAAATCGGGGTCTGCCATTATAAACTTTTTATGTTGTTTTCCCTTGGCATCGTGAAAAGTTTGCACCTGAAAGTTTTCAAAATCTAAAGTCATAGACGAATTAGCATGATTAAGAGCCGAGGTGTTTATAAACGTGGTTTGCCCAATGACACTTGCCTTCGATGGAAGGGGAGGAAGTTTGTCCACCAAAGCTAAGGCTTTTATTTGTGGATGTGCATTGAGTTTGGTAACCGCGCCAGTGGAGTTGATATCTGGTAGGTCGGCATCGGGAAATGCTTCTTTCATTGCGGTCTGACCCGCTGATAGTTCATCGCTGTCGGCGATGTTAGTATCCGCAAGTTTTTTTAGACTTTTTAAATCTTCGTTAAATACTCCCTCCCAAGAGGGAATTACTTTTTTGATTCTTGTCCAAATTGGATCATAAAATGGGCCCATCTCGATAGAGGGGTATGAGGAAGCAAAAGGATCCTCGCCAGAAAGAAACTGTTCTAAAAGATTTGCTGTATTTAACAAATCTTCATTCCTCTGTTTGGACATGTTTTGTAAAAGATCATCAGGAACTTTATCGCGCAATTGTTCAGTAAAAGGATCAAGTTTTCCCGTATCACAATATAAGGGGTCGCCCATTGCTAAAGGAGCAGCCATCATTAAATCTTCACAAATGGTTAAATTACTCAGTTTGCCGAGGGCAAGAAAGAAACTTTTAACATCAGCATAACCCTTAAATTTAGGATATTTATAACTTTCGGCAAAACTAAAAACAAAGGCAACAAGTTTCGGCTCGGGAGAGCCTAAAAACAACCTACACAACTCTTTAGGCGTTAAAGTTTCATAAACGTCTACAATAAATCCTTTAATGTTATTTTTTTGGTTTTCGGCTCCTCCACCACCCATTTGTTCGGGAGTGACCCCCAGATCTCGGTTCAACACCACATCAAATGAGTTTGAAGGGTCGTAAGGGCTGGCATTAAAACTTGGTCCAAATGACTTGCCAGGTGTCAAAGCCCCAAAATCAAAATCAGAAGCTGGTTGTTCAGAGGCTAATTCCTCAAGACAAGCTGCCAACGCCATTTGCACTATTTGACGTAACGCTTCTTGTAACATTCCCACAAATGCTGCCTTGATCTCCTTTTCGAGATCAAATTCTTGAGTTGCCCTCATGCGGGCGATGAAAGCAGCAACCATTGCATCCACTTCTTCAAGTTGAGCTTTAAACATTTTATAACTTTCTAACAATTCTTCGGCTTGCTCTATTAATTTCTGTGCTACCACAATATAACCCGCTAGGGAAAGTTTCTCGGCAGTGAGAGCAATTAAACATTCCAATAAGCCAGTAAGCCCCCATTTATTCAAAAATACAACAATTTTGTTTAATTCTTTGGCGGCGGCGGCAGAGGCATCTTGAGCCTTCTTTAGGGCTTCTTGGGAGCCGCTAGTATCCACAATAAACCCAGCATCCGATGCAATTTCCTCTACATCACCCAGAAAATCCGGCATTTGTTCAAAAAAGAAATCACCTACAAAATCTACCGCTTGCAAACTTTCGTTATAATTTCCTGCAAGGGTTGATGGATCGCGGGCAGAAGACATTCTAGCCAGATTGTCCGCTGCTGTTTCAGGTGGATTTTGAAACCTGCCCAAAATGCCTGCGGTTTTAGAAATATATTTTTGGTTTGTAGAGAGTTTTCTCTTAAAATATTTATTTAATTCATCTATTTTTCCGACACCTTTAAGGAGATCATCTTGGAGATCTTTATTACTAGTCTCCCACCACCCATCTTGACCAAAACGAGGTTTGCTTGGTGGCTTAAGAAATTCGGCATTCTCCCTGGCGCGTAAATATTCCACCTTTTTCAAATTAATATACTTAGCAGGGATAGAATATAAAATCTTTAATTTTGCCCCAGGTCGAGGAGCAATATAAAATCGTTCTGCTATGATGCTCGCGTCCATCGCGGCACCACCTTCTTTGTTTGTGTTCAATTCCACGGACTCTGGTCCACAATACCCTACTTTAGTTAAGGTCTGCGGATCTAAAATCAGTTCAGTGGTGGTAAAAAGATTCTGCTCATTGAAAAATTGTATGACATTCTTTATGTTACCCGACGACAGGTCGGTTAACTCTTTTGTGGTAAACGACGAAACCTGTGTGTGGTATGCCCAATAAACCCTATTATTTCCTTTATTATAAAAAGGTGCCCGCGACACAACCCATGTGCTTTTTAAAAAATTATTAGATAGAAGATCGGATGCCATGTTAATTCGTATTATTAAACTTGCTAAGAATATAGTGGTCGGGTTTTACACCGCTCATATATTTAAAATAATCATTTGCAATTGCTGCTTGAAAAAGCCCCATGTTCATCTTTAATTCAAGATGTTTCTTTTCATGTACCGGCGCTTTCAGCTTGAGATCGGGAGAAATAGAGTTTGGTCCGAACAAAGGGGCTATATGGATATGAGATCTCAAATCCTGTTCTAGGCTGGACACCCCTTTTGCAAATGCGGATACCATTGTCCCCAAGTTCTTCATCTGCTCGTAAATGGCTTCAATGCACTCGATGAGGTTGTCACCTTTGGGGATCGGCTGCAAGTCTGGATCTTTCCAGTTGCCCGCAATCAAATCTATCCCCTTGATTGATGCCAATGATCCATCGCGGGAATTTTTTTGTTGAATCTGTGCTCCTTCGCCTGTAACTAATTTGATTCCTTCTCTGCCAATAATCCTAACGGCATCTGCCTTGATGGCGATTGCCGACCGGGCTCTCGGGCTCCCTACCTTGCCATCGACCAAACGAAAATTGTAATCGACATTGGTTTTTTGAGCGATATAAATCCTCGCGGCATCATTAAAAAAGTTAGGAGGAGTGCTTACTTTCTTACCGTCAGCGTTTTCCACATTAAATGCGCTCTGTCTCCCTGCAACGAGATCGATTATCCAACAATTATCTCCAGGCATTGAACCGTAGCCAGTATCTCTAGTGACCGGCTTCTTATCTGATTTTTCGGTCTGTTCTCCTGTCCGGTCGCGCCCGAATACCATCCAAGAACTTCCCTTCCCATATGCCTTCTCAAGAGGATCTTTGGAGTAATTTTTATAAGCACCTACGGGATCTTGGATATTAGAAGCACCACTATTCCTGGCTTTCCACTTTTTAGTGGCATCTTTGAGAATCCTTTGTTTTTCTTTTGATAAGCCTTTTATGTTGGGCTTGTTACCTTTATATTGAGTCATTACGTTGCTTCCTGCTTAAAGATTCCGCACCTTGTTAATTTTTTCTGAAGGTACTCCTGCTTTGACGGCGGCGTTAATAAACCTTTTGTCTGGCTTACCCTTTAGGGCAATTGCTCCATCGATAATATTTTCATAATATTTTCTCCTTACCTTCTTCGAAGAAATAACTTTATCAACTTTTTTAAAGCCTGCTGCGCCACCACACTTACCGGATACGCCATTCTTTTTTCTTATGCCGCCAGCGGGGGTGCCAGCATAGCCTCTCAAGCCCCCCGTAAGGCTCCCGGCAGAGATAACGTGTCCAACAATAACGTGAGCTACCGATTTATAACCATATTGAATTGGATCTCCGATTTCCCAATGGGCGCAGCGTAGTGAAAAATTAGCGGCGGTCCCTAAAAACGTACTTGCAACTACCTGACCGACGCCAAATGCTGATGAGTTTGCTTTATTCGCGGCTGCAATTGTAGGGTTGTCATTAAAAAGTGATTGACCAAAGATCCCCACAGGTCTGCCGCCGCCCGACTCAGCTTTCATAATCCCATGTAATATACAAACAGGAATTTCATACATCTTGGCTGCTGCCTCTATTGCTTTTATGGCGACCTGGGGGATTCCCTTCTTACCATAAAGGGCTTTAAAGTGAGGTCGCTTTTTGTTCCAAGTTTCCCAATTTCTCGTATTATATTCTCTGAATGCGCTTTGACCTCGGGCATTCTGTGCCAATCCCAATGCTTTATACATCGCTTTTACCGAAGTAATTCTAGCCAAGTTGTTGTTTTTACCAGCGGGAAACTTGGGGGCTTCTCCTGGGACATAATCCTCTGTAACATCAATCGCGTTCTGAGCAGAAGTCGAAACAACAATGCCATAAGTAAACGCTTCAGTATTATTAAACTGAACCACAACCGCAGTGCCTACGCAGATATCTTCAGATATTGGTGCCACACAAAGAGAATATTCCTCAATAACAGAATCGTCTTCGTCTTCTGGTAGTGGCAAGAGAGAATGGGCTTCGGGAACTCTGACGTAACATTGCTGCAAATTCTCATAATTTAAAATCCCGGCATTTTTAATGGCATCTAATAACCCACCAGGGATTGGTGCGGTTTCGGTGGGTAAAATCTTAAAAACTTTACCTATGAAGGTATTCGTTTTGTCAATGGAGTTAACATTAGTCTGACTTCGAACCACTCGGGATAAGCCTTCAATATTATAAGACTCATAATCAAACTTAAATTTACAGTAATTTGATTGTATGAAATTCTGGTTTGTATACCCAAATTTTTCTGTTTTTGACATTAAGCATCATGCTCCGATGAAATTTTACTATAGATGTTTTCTATTTCTTCTGTCGAGATTCTTTCAGATTGTTGTCTCGTTTTGTTTTTTAAAGCCAATAGCTTCACCAATTGTTCATTCGAACGTTGAAGGGTTTCTAAATATTTCGCGATGACCATACCGCTTTGATGATGGGTGGTCTTGCCTTGATGTACGTCCTGCACAATCTCGTCTAAGGCGGCATTAGCTGTGTCTCTGTCACCCCTAATATTACCTATGGCTTCCCTAAACAACTTCTCAAATTTCTCCATCGTCCCAGCTTCTCCTAAACTCTCTATATTTTATTTTAAATCTTGAAAGAGATGACGCTATTTGTTTTGTATTAAGATCTGTTATCTCTCTCATATACAAGTAAATAGCTTTTTTATTGAAAATTTCGATTTGTTCAGAATGCTCAAAAAGCATTTTAATTGCTTTTAAAAGCTTGATATCGTTTGGGCGGTCGGCTTCTTCAAGCCAATTGTCTAATTGCCCGTTTAAATAAAGAAAAAATTCGGCATGTTCTCTTTTATCATCAACCTCATTTTCAACTATAACAGCAGACTCGACCCTGGTCATATCAGCCAAAGGGGTCTCTGTTTTCATTCGTTTTGTGGTTTTTTTAACTTTATGAATAAACCAATTCTTAGTAATAACTGAAAAATAAGAAAAGGCTTTAGAACCTTTCGATTGATCATACTTGTCAAGAATGGTAACGAGCCAAGATTTGCACTCCTCTCTTAAAAAATCAATATTGGGGAGCGTTGTAAACTTGTAAGTAAAAACTATTTTGTCGACCATTTCATCGAGCGCGGGTTGTATAAGATCTTTATATAAGACTTCTTTTCTTCTCTGATCCTGCGTTTTGCAATATTCAATTATTGCATCTTCGTGAATTTGAGTAAAATATAGTCTTTTAGTTTTCTTCTTCTTCTTCTTCTGAATCATGATCCTCTTCTATGCCAAACAATTGTTTTTCAATATCCCTTACAGCCTGGAGTGATGCTTTTAATTGGTTTGAAAGGGTTACCAATTCTTCGATAGTGGGGTCACCATAATAAGTTGTTTTAGAGTTCAACTCAGTCACAAACTTATCATATTCGTCTGCCACATCTGCTACTTCTTGAATCATTGTTTGTATGTTTTTAACAGTCAATAGCAAATTTCTAATATATAATATAGCAATAGCAATACACCCAAATTGTATTAAAATAATTAAACCTTCAATCATTATGTTCGTATGTCCTCTCTTCTAGCTTCTGTCGATAAGTTCGAAGTTCTTCCTTGGAATCTTCTATAAAATCCTTTGTTATTTCTCCGACTTTTCCCCCTTGTGTGTCTCTTTTTTCAGCTTTTGGCGCAAAACTAGACGGCAGGCGCTCAAAATCCGTCGATCCACACGGGCAGTTGACAGGAGATTCACTCATCCCATGCCACTCTCCCCACTCATCACCGCAATCATTACAGTGGTAAAAATACTTGGGCATCAATCGTTTTCTTCGTCATCATCGCCGATTTTAAAAATGGGAGGATTCGTAACCATTAATTCATCCTGTGAGTCACCATTAATGGCAAAATCAAATTCCCTTAAAATGGGAACAATATCAGTTTGTTCATATAATGATTTTTGTAGTGCCATCATCAGGGCTCCCATCGCTTGATCAGATAATTTCATTTTCTCTTCTCCTTGAAGTTAATATTGGGGGCACTTATTTGCTGCTCAAAAAACATATCTGAATTAATGTTTTTATCGTCAATAAACAAATCATAATTTGGCTTTCCAAATTTAAGATCATGGTATTTGACACCCCATTTTTTAAATTGTTTAGTAGTTGTCTCGGACCAGTCTATACCCGACCCAGAGCCCCTAGCTGTCCAGTAAATAATTGTATTGCCATCATCATAAAGCTGATTTATTTTTTTGATTCTGTTTATCGTGGGGACCGCCTCTGCATAATTGCGAGATGGGGGTGATTGGCAAATCGTTTCATCAATGTCAACATAAATAATCATGATTTAATCCTTGGCTACAACTGAATAAACGCTGGCTCTTGCCGCTAATTGCTTTAAACTTTCGTTCTCTAGCTCCATGTGTAAAACCTTTTTTTTCCAAAGCGTCTCGTTCGTAACTGGATCAAATCCTATAATATCATACCTGATTTTTAAAGTTAACATGTCGCCCGAAAGGTGAACGGGTTGTATTACGTCCTGTTGTGTAATACCCTGAGTTGCCATGGTTTTAATAATATCTTGTTCGCGGTCATCGATCATGCCGGTTTCACATTTTTCTTTCCACGTCACAATCTCAGTCATCTTTCTATAGTCCCACTTTTTATATTCTCTTTCAAGAGCCCGCTGATCATAAATCCGCTCCCCCAGAAGTGACATGCTTGCAGCAGACCAAACATAAATGTGGTGCCCCAAATCTTTTGCCCGACAAATTAAATCTAAAGATTGCGCCAAACTTTTTCCGCACTTTGAGCCATGAATTTCACAATATAATTTGTCAACATACTTTAAAGTGCCATCATCATATAATTTTTGTAAAACTTCATATTCTGCGCCTTCGATGTCAATCTTCAAAACAATGTGGTCCTTTTTTGTAAAGTTGCTTTTTATCCACTTACTTAAATCAAAACATTCTACCCCTTTTGGGTTATGCGCGTATTTGTCTTTTATAACACTAGAGCCTTCGTCTTTATCGTCATACCACGTTATGGTGCCATCCTTTATCCAAACAGCTTTGGTATCCCATACCGCACTTTTAATATTTTTTTCTAAAACAAGCCTGGACATAGTTTTCAAACCAGCTTGTTTAAACGTGCGGCTATCTGAAATCTCAAAACAATAAGCCTCATATTCGCCGCTATCCGCATAGAGACTCGAAAAGGCTTCTAGAGATTCGCCTTTGTGTGCCCCGCAATCAATAAATACTTTTCTCACCTTACTCCTTTAACAAAAAATCACACACAGGCTTTTTCCGATCGGGCAATGAATCATAAAAGCTTTTTTTAATTTTAAATGAAATGTCTTGTTCTTTGCCATCTGCAAGCTCTGGGTGTATCACAAAATTTATAGTAAACATGAGGCGCGAGCCTTTTCGAACCTTTTGCCCCTTGTGCCAGCCGTTGGTCCAACCCATAAGCAAATCTCCTGCTTTCGCAGTGCAGCGTTTTATGCTTTGCTTGCTATAGGCATTTTCTAGTTCAGCATCCATCCAACGTTGTTTGGCGTCCCACCCGCTAAACATTTTTGCATTACTTCCTTCGACGTAGGTAAAGGGACCAGTATGAATATCTACATCATTTAAATAAGCAAAAAACTTTATTATCCTTACACTATTGAAATCACGATGAAACAAATTAGTGGCTCTAGAGGGAAGATTATTGGCATAGCTTTTACGCAAATTGCATGTGCCAATTGCCGGTAAACATCCATAAAACGACGACGCCATCTCTATAATTCTATCGTCAAAAGCAATTTGAGTGGCACCCTCTATATTGTACAGAGGCTGTGCAATCATCGAATGTTCTTCATTATGAATCTTTAAAGATTGCCCTGTCTTTATTAGATTTTCTGTGTCTTCGCGCATTTTAGCAATAAACTCTTTGTCAAAAAAGTTCTCTATTTTCGCGTAGCCTTTTTCCTTTAAATCCTTAACATATGGCTCATATTTTGAACTAGTACTATGGGGATGTTGTGCGGTACGGGCGGCATATTTCTGATTATAATATTCTACCGCCTCTCTGCCATTTTTTAAAAGCCAATGCCCATAAAAGTTCGCTTGATTTGGTTGTATCCAAGGTGTCGTCATTAAATCTCCTAGTCCAATGCGTATCTTTTTACGTCTTTATTGGGCAAGATGGAATTGGTATCTTCATCGATAAAGTTACCCTGTTTTATAGAGGGGCGAATAAAGAAGAACAACGCTTCTCGCGCAGTAGAGGATGGCAATGGCTTTGTTGCTCTATGAATGATGTTTGGTGTAAACAACGCATATGTTCCACGCGGTCCCAACAAGCTATCCGCTTTGCCGCCTTTAGAAATTATGCCATCAACATAATGTTGAGGAACCCTTGAACCAGGGAATGTTTGTTTGAGTGGTGGTCCTGGGCGATCTCTGTATGAAGGAATGACAGGAACCTGCGGGGAGGTTCGCGCATATTCGTTGTTCAACGGGGAGCCTCGCACATATTGGAAACATCCATTGTCCTCCGTGGTTTCATTGAGATAAATAGCCAATTTTAAAAATTCTGGAGTGCAATCATCATAGTGCCAAACCCACGATGCACATGGTTCTAGATCAGTTATTTTATTTCTATAGGGTAAAACAAACTCCACTTTGAGCTTAGAATGAAAAACATTTTGTTCAATCTGGGGTAAAATTAAATTAGCTAATTCCTCAATTTCAGGAATGTCTCGCCACTTATTAACATAAAGAGTAAATCTCGCCTCATGAATAGCAGAAGGCTCGTTGTCCAACTTATATTTAATTTTTTCAGCAATAATCTTAACTAACCGATGATATTCATCATTTAAATTCAACAACTCAGTATCTATAGAAACCTCATAAGGAGAATTATACTTAGGAAGCGTCGGGGATTTGATGTTGCTGACTTCCCTGCTTTTTTCGTAATGTTCTTTGTAAGTTTTCATTTTCTTTTCTCCCAGATGCACAACATCTCTTCACCTCTAGCCAAGCTACCTCTATTGCCAAAGTAAATTTGTAACGCCTTGAAATCGCCCTCAAAAAGACTCAAAATGGAATCCTTAGAAAAATAATGAGAATGACCATCAAAAACTGGATTGGGTGGAACCATTGTTCGATTTATAGGAACCTGTAATATCAAGAACTTATTGACAATTTCTGCCATCTTTTCTTTAAACTCTTGGACATCCACCACATGTTCTAAAACATCCATCCCGATAACAACATCGAATCTCTGCTCAATTTCTAAAACGTTTTTATTAATAACTTCAAATCCCAATTTGGTGCATTTATCGGTCATTTTTGTGTCGATATCCGAACACACAACGCTTTTTACACACTCTTTTGCTCGGGTTGCGAACAAGCCGTCACCCGAACCAATTTCTAACACCTCAAATTCTTTATTCAGAAATGGCTTGGTAGCGGTTAAAAACTTATCAATATACATGTATCTCTCCTCGGCGGGATACATGGCATGACCCTCTTCGCCCTTTGCGCGATACCTTTCTCTATGATACTCCTCGGCATCACCCTTGTAATGTCTAAAAACATGTTTACATATGTTACATTGATAAGTATCTGGTATTAAGCGTTGCTGCCAATAGTAATTAGCCTCATAGGGGTGGTCTGGCGCATCGCAAGCATGACATCGATCAAGCATTTTATTGTTTTCTGTCATTACATAATCCTATCCTTGTTTTAAGACTAGCTTCAAGCGGACACAAGATCTCAGAAATCGTTGTTAGTGTATTGTATGGTTTGCCTTCTCCCAAATTGTAAAGCATAAAATCGTAATTTTGTTTTAAAAACATCATATAGTCCCAAAATATCAAATTTTGGCGCACCTGAAATCTGTCACCGTGGGTTTTGTACCAATTGGGAACGGGCTTGTTCCCATCAAATGAGTGGAGCAATTTTCCGTCCTTTTCCACCTTGTCTCTGCCATCAACTCCCACAAAATACACTTCCGTTGCCCCGCTCAATACAGCCAAAGCCACCATTCTTACTCCAGTACCGATGACAGAGGAGTAGCGCGTGTACCAGTGGCATGAATTAAAGGGGTGTCTTTCCACAAACGATTTCACCGATTTTAAAGAAATGTTATCATACAAATAATTTGTTACCAAGGGAAAAGCAATCATCGTGTCATCACGTCGAATGGTATCGTTTAATGTTTTATCATCCAAAGCGACAATGGGAGCCAAAGTGGCAAAATCTATTTTCGTATCGCGTAACTTGTCATTTTTATAAAACTCATTACATGTCCATAAATAATCATAATCTACGGCTTCCCAATCTACCTCATTAGTAGACGGACCACCGCAGACTATCATGATCTTTTTACCCGCATATTTATCAAAATGATTTCTTACATTAGAAATAAGAAATTCGCCTGCGGTATCGCGAACAAGAGAATGGTTTTGAAAAAGTGGTATTTGATTATTTATCTTAGAAACATATTTGGTTAAAATATCCCCAAATTGTTGAGGAGGAACAAAAAAATTCTGGTCTTTACCTGCGTTACGAGGAATTACATATTGCGCGTCACTAAACAACCTTTTTTCTTTGGTATCAAACCAAACATGCGTCGATGCAACAGCATCGTCACCGCAAACGTCGCGAACATAATGTTCAATCTTGTGCCTAAAGGGCTCGGAGACTGCGCCATCGAACCTCGCGTTTTTATAAACCAGCTTGCAATCGTCCAGAAGTGTTCCCAACTCAATGCTCATCGACTCCCCTCATACAAAGCTTCACAAAGCTTAAATTGCCATTCATAATCAACATCAAAGACCTCTTCTTCTTTTACCGCAAAAAGCGCTGGCTCGGGAGGCACCTTTGTATCCATCCAACAACCATCTTTAACAATATCGAGCTTGCTGGCATATAAACAATGCGCGGCTTCGTAAGTTACATTCATGGTTTTTGTGTTCATTAGCTTTTGGTCCTCAGGCCACGGACTAATCATCTTCCCAGTGGCGTCCCAAAAATATTGCTTTTTAGCTATTACAGCAAACATGCCGTCATCCGAGGAAGAAAGATAACTTCTCATAAAGTTATCAATGGTCTCCGTGGTTAATAGCGGAGTACAAGCACTTATCAGCACAACATATTTATAATCCAACTTATCGTGCCACTCATAGATATCCGTAATGCTGTTTTCTGCCATAGCAGATTTTTCACTTCTATGAAAAATATTAACGCCGTGCTTTTCGCCTATCTCGACCAATTCTGGTTCGTAAACCGACAAATAAAAGTTTTCCTTTGGAATGACTGAGGAATTCAAAACATTCACAATCCCTATATCTGTTAGTGTTGTCCCAGCGAAAGGGCGAGTCATTTTTTTAGGAACGCGCTCCGAATTTAAACGAGCTTGTATCACCACACATACGTCTTTAATATACTTCACGTCAATATCCTCTTACTTGCTAAGTGCCCTTTTCATATCGCGAGCGACAGCTTCTTTAAAAAATTTAAGGTCTGCCTTTAGAATTGAAATCTCATCAGAAATGTCGCTAATTCTAACCTTTAATTCAATAATTTGTTGATGGTCTCGGGATATCAACTGGGATAGAATCTTTTCTTGTTGTTCCTTCAAACTCATTTTTTTTCTCCTTGGCTCGTTTTCGCTTCAAGTGGCGAACTACAAAAAACCATATTATCTTTTTGCACAAAATTTTTGTAGTTAGATTGTAACATAGAAATTAACCGATCATATTCGGGAGCGATCCTGCTTTTGGAGGGTTTCCCGTGTATCTCCATAGAAAGGGTGTGG
>TARA_R110000824_G_scaffold100088_4_pt1 | contig 13157 bp, 14 predicted proteins | sample TARA_R110000824 | Tara Oceans TARA_R110000824 (sample SAMEA4397747) | marine metagenome | biome: Polar Biome; feature: [MES] marine water layer (ENVO:01000295) within the mesopelagic zone...; material: water (ENVO:00002006), including particulate matter (ENVO:01000060) such... | reverse complement strand
GGTTTGAAGCAATCAAAGTTTCTGATTCGTTACAGAACTCAGGAGCTTGGTACAACCTAGCCTACGAAGACGGAACATCAGAAAAATTTCAAGCTTCGAAGTGGAACGAAAAGCTAAAAAATGAAAAATTTAAGGCCCGAGTTCTGCAACTCATGGATGAAGAGATCATCATGAGGTTCGAGAACAAAGAAGGCCCAGCTAAAGACTTTTATGACATTGACTCACAAGATTAAATAATTTATTTTTTTCATGCTGTTCCTATATTTTTTAAGGAGACAACATGAAATATTTTAAAGAACGCACTGATGTTGAGGGCAAGGTGATTGACCGATCTAAAAAAACAGATCGGCTTTTCGGCCTTGCAAAAAACGTAGCATATAACAGTCCGTATGGAAAAATTCGCCATGGCGCACTTTTAGTAAAAGGCGGCTCAGTAAAAAATGCAGCGTTTAATAAAGAAAATTATAGTTCTTTTGGTACACGCTTTCGTAGCATTGACAGAGGGCATGCCACAGTGCATGCTGAGTTAGGCTGCATTCTCGGTATACCAAGAAGTGTAACTACCGGCGCTGATGTTTATGTCTGTCGGGTTAATAAGGAAGGCAGTTTTCGTATTAGCAAGCCATGTGCCATGTGCCACGCTGCCTTAAAGCATGTTGGGGTTAAGAGAGTTTATTACACAACCAACGAGAATACAATTGAAATGTATAAACTTTAAACTAATTATTTAGTGGAGGAAAATTAATGAACTCTCTTAAAAAATTAATAAAAGAATACTTTAAAGATACGCTGTATGAATGTGATGTTGTTATGAGGTCTTCTCGTGAAAAAAAATTAACTATTGTTACTGATAATTTACGCGGGGTCTGTGGAATAACAGTTGTAACTGTGACCGGCCCAGCCCAACCAGTATCAGCTGATGTTGAAAAAACATATTTAAAAGTAAAATTTTTTCAGTTCGAACCAACGTTAGAAGATCATTTGAGAAAAATGGCTATCGAAGCTAGAAAAATAGATGGAGTACACTCTTTTATCCCATTTAAATCTAGAAAAGTAGTAAGCAGAATTTATAGAGATAGAAGCTAAGAGAGGTAAAAATTGACTTCTAAGAAAAGAGTGCTGATCGTTGATCAGCTAAATCTTTTTTTTCGTAATTATATAGTAAACCCTAGCGTATCGACTGACGGCATGCCCATTGGCGGCCTGCGCGGGTGTATGCAGAGTTTACAAAAAGTTATTAGAGAAACGAAACCAGACATGGTTGTAATTTGTTGGGACGGCGAAGGCGGCTCCAAAAAAAGAAAGCTGTTAAAGAAGGATTATAAAGCAGGAAGAAAGCCGATTAGACTAAATCGTGCTATCCGAAATCTTTCGGAAGAACAAGAAATAGATAATAAATTTTGGCAACAATCTAGATTAGTAGAATATTACAACCAGATTCCAGTTATTCAGTTTATGTTCAAGTCGACAGAAGCAGATGATATCATTGCTTATGTCACGCAAAACAAATATTTAGAAGACTACGAAAAGATTATTTTATCAAGCGACAAAGACTTTTTTCAACTTCTAGATAAGAAAACGGTTTTGTATCGTCCAATTCAAAAAGAAATCTTAAACAAAAAAAGCATTATTGATAAGTTTGATATCCATCCTGTAAATTTTGCCATGGCACGTGCGATGGCAGGTGACAAATCTGACAACATTGAAGGAATTCAGGGCCTGGGTTTGAAAACCATATCGCGTCGTTTTCCTTTTTTAAGAGAAGAAAAGGTAAGCACATTTTCGGATGTAGTGTCTCACTGCAGAAAAGAGACACAAAAAAGCGACATCAAAGCATACAGCGCTGTGTTAGAATTCGAAGATATCTTGAGAAGAAACTATCAAATGATGCAACTGTATGCGCCGCTTCTCAGTATTAGTGCGAAATCATTGATCAATGAAACTTTACAAAATGCAGATCAGTCTTTTAATAAAACTGAATTAATAAAAATGATGATAAAAGACGGATTTGGAGAAATCAATTTTATTGATCTTTTTCAGCATCTAAACAAAATTTCTCTAGACAACTCTTAAACTATTCTTAATGTTATAAAGACAAAAGAGGTTAAAATAATATGACACAGCAGAGCGGCTTTTCAAAATATGGAAAAGAGTTTCAAGAATCATTAGCGCAATTAATAATGGAAGACCGCCCCTTCGCAGACCAAGTTGAAGAGGTGCTCGACACGACCTTCTTTGAGCTAAAATATTTACGTGTTTTTGTACAAAAACTGTTTGATTATCGTAAAAAATATGGTGTACACCCGTCTAATAAGATCTTGGCTACCGTATTCAGAACCGACTTAGAAATTCATAGCAATTTGGTGCAAAAACAAGTTAGAGATTATTTTGCCAGAACGTTGATCAAGTCGATAAGTGACGAAAAATACATTAAAGAAACAGCCTTAGACTTTTGTAAAAAGCAGAAGCTCAAGGGAGCCTTGATGGAATCTGTAGACCTTATCCAAAACTCCTCGTACGAGGAAGTGCGGCGTGTTATCGATACCGCTTTGAAGCTGGGCACAGATAACAATTTTGGTCATGATTTTCTCAAAGATTTCGAATTAAGATATGAAATTAAGACTCGAAATCCAGTCGCGACAGGTTGGCCTAAAGTTGATAATATTATGAAAAGCGGCCTAGGACGCGGCGAGCTTGGTGTTGTTATCGCTCCAACCGGCGCCGGAAAATCTATGGCCCTTGCACATTTTGGTTCTAATGCTTTGAAGAATGGAAAAAATGTGGTTCATTACACCTTGGAACTTTCAGAATCTGTTACTGGACAAAGATACGACAGCTGTATAAGTTCAGTACCACTTTCTTGCTTGTTCGCAAGAAAAGAAGAAGTTTTGGAAGTTATTAGTGATGTACCGGGAAGCCTAGTAATAAAAGAATATCCCACCAAAACAGCTTCGACAAACACTATTCGAACTCATTTAGAAAAATTAAAAAAAAGAAATCAAAAAATCGATATGATTATAGTAGATTACGCTGATTTGTTACGGTCCACATCAAACTTTAGAGAGAAAAGAGATGAGTTAGGTTCTATTTATGAAGACTTGCGCGCTATAGCGCAGGAACACAAATGTCCTGTGTGGACAGCTTCACAAACAAACAGAACAGGACTGAACGCAGAAGTAGTGACTATGGAATCAATATCAGAGGCATTCAACAAATGTTTTGTTGCAGACTTTATTTGTTCTATTTCACGAACGATTAGGGACAAAAATGCAAACACAGCCCGTCTCTTTATAGCTAAAAATAGAAATGGTCCGGATGGATTAGTTTTTCCTATGTTTATGGACACCAGCATGGTACAACTTAAAGTGCTAGCCGAACCAGAAGCGCCAAAATTAACTCCAAATATGAACCCGGGCGACCTTGCTTCTGCCCTTAGAGAAAGATATAAACAACATAGACAAACTACGAGGGGACCGGAAAATGCTACTACCAAATGAAATTTTATCAGATATCACCGTATACATGAAATACGCTAGGTACCTACCACAAAAAAAAAGAAGAGAAACTTGGAAGGAGCTAGTTACTCGCAATAAAAAGATGCACATGAAAAAGTATCCAAATCTCAAAGAAGAGATCGAGGAGGCCTATGAATATGTCTACAAAAAAAAAGTACTACCTTCCATGCGATCCATGCAATTCGGTGGTAAGCCGATTGAAGTGGCACCTAACAGGGTATACAACTGCGCTTTTCTTCCTGTTGATCATGTTGCCTCTTTTAGCGAGTGCATGTTTCTCCTTTTGGGTGGAACAGGTGTTGGGTACTCTGTACAAAAGCACCACGTGGAAAAGCTTCCTGAAATTCAAAAGCCTAATTCTAAAAGAACACGGCGATATTTGATAGCGGACTCTATTGAAGGCTGGGCAGACGCAGTTAAAGTTCTAATGAACTCTTATTTTCGTGGAGGCTCAAAAATACGTTTTGATTTTTCTGATATCCGTCCGAAAGGATCCAGACTAGTTACTAGTGGCGGCAAGGCCCCTGGCCCGCAACCGCTCAAAGAATGCCTTGTGAAGGTACAGGGTATATTATCTGAAAAGGAGAACGGTGATAAGCTTGAGCCTATTGAAGTACATGATATCATTTGTCATATTGCTGATGCTGTTCTTGCCGGGGGGATTCGCAGGGCTGCTCTTATTTCGCTTTTTTCCGCAGACGATGAAGAGATGCTTGCTGCAAAAATTGGTAATTGGTGGGAAGCAAACCCTCAAAGAGGTAGAGCAAACAACTCCGTTGTCTTGATGAGACACCTGATCACTAAAGAATTTTTTATTAATATATGGGAAAGAGTAAAAGAAAGCGGAAGCGGCGAGCCTGGTTTTTATTTTTCTAACGATAAAGACTGGGGCACAAACCCTTGCTGCGAAATTGGTTTAAGACCATATCAATTTTGTAATCTGACAGAAGTAAACGTTTCTGATGTCGTAACACAGGAAGAATATGAGAACAGATCTAGGGCCGCGGCCTTTATAGGCACGCTTCAGGCTGGTTATACAGATTTTCATTATTTAAGGGACGTTTGGAAAAGAAACACCGAAAAAGATGCTTTGATCGGTGTATCCATGACAGGAATTGCTTCCGGCCGAATTTTAAATTTAGATATGGCCGCCGCAGCACGGGCCGTAAAACAAGAAAACCGACGCGTCGCCGCTAAAATAGGCATTAAAGCGGCCGCCAGAACGACCTGTGTTAAGCCGGCCGGCACGACGTCTTTAACACTTGGCACTAGTTCAGGTATCCACGCGTGGCATAACGAACACTATATTAGAAGATTACGAGTTGGAAAAAACGAGTCAATATACATGCACCTGTTCATAAATCATCCCGAGCTGGTAAAGGATGAATACTTTAGACCACACGATACTGCGGTTATAGAAGTACCACAAATAGCTCCGGACGGTTCGATAACTAGACAAGAAAGCGCTTTGCAACTCTTGAAGAGAGTTAAAAAAGTAACAGATGACTGGGTTCGCCCGGGCCACAAGAGTGGCCAAAACACTCATAACGTCTCAGCTACAGTTTCTATAAGGCCTGACGAGTGGACAGATGTTGGAGAATGGATGTGGGAACACAGAACTTGCTACAATGGGCTTAGTGTCTTGCCGGCCGACGGCGGAACATATAAACAGGCTCCGTTTGAGGACTGTTCTCCCGAAAAATTTCAAGTTTTAATGCAATCTTTGAAAGATATTGATCTAACAAAAGTTGTTGAACTAGACGATGACACAAACTTGTCTGGAGAGTTGGCATGCTCCGGCGGAGCTTGCGAAGTTATATAATTTTAAGTTTACAAAATCATATAGGATATTATAATATTAGTGTTCAGTCAATAGGAGGACAAAATGAGTGAGCCAAGCAAGGAAGACTACGTAGTAGAATTTATTAAAGCCTTTAAAGCCATCGAGGATGAGATGGAGCCTTATAAGGAGCACAAAAGAGATCTAAGAAAGAACTATGTTCAAAATGGATGGCTTTCTGGAGACGAGCTGCGCCAAGCAGTCCGCGCCTACAGAATGCTTAAAAAGGATGATGACATCAATCAGTTTACTGACTATTTTGAAAAAATTAAAAGTGGCGTGGGTGTTTGAATGTTAAACCCAATGAACAAATACTTGGTAGTCAATCCAATAAAAGAAGAAGAAAAAGAATCAGGAGTTCTTGTTCCTGAAGACTACAAAGTAGGCACTTCTGCTTTTTCTTTGGTAACCCTGCGCCGATCTAGACTAAGCTATCCGCTCGAACCGGGCGCAAAGTTAGTGGTACCTACACACATGATAGAAGAAATTGAATTATTTGGTAAAAAGCATCATGTTGTGTTAGAAAACCATGTCGTAGGTTTTTTTGATAACTAATTAATATTATTGAGAGGAATTAGATGAGTATACTAACTCTTGCCCTGTCCGCATTCTTAATGACGGGGCTGCCTGACGCTGGCTTTACTAAGCCAATTAACCAAGGCGAAACAAAAATCAAAACGATGAAACCGATGAATCTTGTCGGTTCTCTATCAGAAAAAAAGTTTATAAATGTTAATAAAAAGCCGATTAGCTATGATGAACTACGTTATTACGCTATACATAATTGTCGGCACAACGTAAATCCCAGCAGAGAAATAATTGACATGTTGATAAGAGTGGAAAAGACTTTTAGTCCTCCTCCAGAATTGAGAGGAATGCTACTGTCCGCCGCTTGCATGGAATCTGGTTATAATCCTTTTGCTAAAGGCGACAGAAAGTTTAGCAAAAATAAAAAGCCAATGGCAATCGGCATATTGCAGCAGTGGCCAATATACGAAAAGATGTTTCCATGGATGAGCAGGCAAAATCCTGAGCATGCATCTCGTACCTGGATGACACATATTGTTAAAATGATCCCCAAGATAAAACGTCAATGTAAGCACAGAACCGAAGAGAAGATATGGATAGCTGCTTGGGTAACAGGCATAAGATACAAGAAACCAGGAGGTCGATGTTTAGAACGACCTCTTCATTATCGACTCTTGAAAAAATGGCACAAAGCGATTAAAAGCGATAGACTTAAGGACAATTATTGTCGTGATAAAGAAGTCTGCGGCTGCTGATTATGAGTGGGGAACTGTTGTTGTCGGTGCTGATTTGGATGCTGTTAGATTCGCTCACGACAACAAATACTTTCTGATTAAAAATCGGTTGCCCCACCACCATTCATACGAGAAAACCGAGCAAGAATGGGCTGAAAAGATTTATCATCTTTATGAGATGGCTCTTGTGCCGTTTACGAATAAGTTGATCAACATAAGAATATTTCCAGAAGAAAACATTCTTAAGGTTTTTACAGATCGCAACATATACACAGTAAGATACGATAAATTACACTTATATGACGACGAGAATGTCGAAGGTCTCTCACTCAATCGAGAACTGCTTCATTACCGCGTGGTTGACTGGTTTGACTGCCAAGGTCTATACGACTTAGACTTTGACGAGATTATAACAGATGATAAATTTGTTAATATTATTAAACTTTTTAAGACCCGCCGCATCGATGGCAATCAGAAGTACCTAGACCTGTTGTGTGAGTCATTTTTAACCGAAAGTGAGTTAAAAAGCTTTGACTACAGCGACACAATGGCTAGGTTTAAAACTACGGAACTGCTTGAAAAGCGTGGGATAAAGAAGGTAAAAATGTTTCTGTGGAAGAGAGATATATACCCGGTGTATGAATGAAAAAACATCTTTCGGGAATCATTCCAGTGTCTGGTATAAAAACTGATTTTAAAATGCCATGGCATGAGAGCCTCATGCCACTAGGACCAAACTATCTTGCAGTTGAGAGATCCGTCGCGGAGTGTGCATACGCTGGATGTGACACTATATGGATTGTGTGTGCGGATGACACAACTCCATTAATTAGATATCAGGTTGGGGAAAAAATACAAGACCCCGTTTATAGCTACCGTCACTTTGAGATAAACAAGGGGGATGTTAAAAAGCCAATACGTATCTATTATGTTCCGCTAGCAATAAAAGATATAAACAAAAGAGACAATTTAGCTTGGTCTGCTATCTTTGGAGCACAAACAGCACACAAAATTTTGGGGGCCCTTAGTTCACATCTTGCGCCTGAAAAATTTTATATTTCGTGGCCATATGGCTACTATCACCCATGGTTGCTTAGAGAGCATAGAAAAGATTTCCTGGAAACAAATATCGTATTGGAAAATGAGGGTGCCACAGTCAAAGACAACAAATATCTTGGCTTAACTTTAAACACACAACAGATAAAATTCTTAGTTGAAGAATCTGTTTCGACTTCCTCTGGTTTGTGGAACGAAAATCGCGACAAAAGATTATCACCACAAGAAAGGTATTCATACAAGAACTTTGGTTTATCGGAGGTTTTTAAAGGTCTAGATATTTTAAATTATAAAAAAATTATAATTGAAAATTATCATTCGATTGACTGCTGGGAGGAATATTGTAATTTTCTATCTATTTATAAAGAGATAAGAAAACCAAGCATTCTTAAATATTCAGAATGGAGTGAAGTTGGAATTGATGATTTATAACCCTTTTACAAAACATGCTAAAGAAAACGGCCACAGCGGCTATTTTTCTCACCTTACTTTCGCGTTCCCTATTGCGATCAGGCTGCTGATCTGTTCATCAGCGTTTGCACTACATTGTTTTTTGCCGTTTATTCCCTTGCCAAAGTTTCTAAATTTAGAGATGACTATTCAGTATTTGATTAAGAAAAATCTTGATACACTTTAGTTTACTTTAAAGAACATATTATTACATTGATATGGTAACGAATTAATTAGGAGAATATATGCAACGGGAACAACCCAAGATTCCTTTCGTGGGCCTTCACGCTCACAGTGTCGCCGGCTCTGTATTTGATGGCTTTGGCTATCCGCAAGACCACATGGACTTTGCATATGAGAACGGCATGCAGGCTCTAGCTTTGACCGATCATGGCAACATGAATGGCATGTCATATCAAGTGCTACATGCTAAGAAGATGAAGGAGGCCGGCAGAGATTTTAAGCCAATCTTTGGCGTCGAAGCATACTTCGTGCCCTCTGTCGAAGAGTGGAAGCGTGAGTACAACAAGATCAAAGAAGACAAGAAACAGGCCAAGAAAGTCATCAATGACACGGATAAGGTGGAGGCTGAAGACGAAAGCGCCTCGAAAAGCAAATCCAAAAGTGTAATCAATTCTAGTGGCCACCTTGTTTTGGTGGCGATGAATCAAACTGGGCTTAACAACATTTTCAAGATTGTGTCTGACTCACACCAAGGCGATAATTTCTATCGAAAGCCGCGCTTGGACTACGCACTACTCAAGGAGTACGGAGAGGGTGTGATTGCCTCATCTGCGTGTCTAGGCGGGGTATATGCCAAGGACTACTGGAATAATCGAGAAGAAGGCGAAGAGGCTGTCTTAGAGGCCATGCGCACGACTACACGACGTATGATTGATTGTCTAGGCGATCGCTGGTACGGAGAACTACAATGGAACAACGTGCCTGAGCAGCACGAGCTAAACAAGTACGTCATCAAGATGCACGAAGAGTTCGGCATTGAACTAATTTCTACTGCTGATTCACACTATCCGAGTTCAGAGGCCTGGAAGGACCGAGAGCTTTATAAGCGGTTAGGTTGGCTCGGCAAGTCAAAGGTACCAGAGTACATGAAGTCAGAACTGCCGATTGACATCGATGAGATGGGCATGGAACTCTATCCAAAGAACGGTGACCAAATGTGGGCTTCGTATAAGAAATACTCGAAAGAGTGCAACGCGACGTACGACGACGATCTCGTATATGATTCTCTTGTAAAAACCCACTGGATAGCAAACGAAAGAATTGAGGATTTCATGCCGGATGACACCGTTCGCCTTCCTGGGTTTGTTATCCCCGATGGCGCTACCGGCGAGCAAACACTAGTCAAGGAGTCTATTGCCGGATTGAGAAAGCTAGGTTTTGCTGACAACCAAGAATATATTGACCGTCTCAAGCACGAACTTACTGTTATCAACAATCGAGGATTTAGCAAGTATTTTCTTACCATGAAGGCTGTTTCAGACAAAGCAAACGAACATATGTTAGCCGGCCCGGGTCGCGGCTCAGCAGCCGGCTCGCTAGTCTCATATGTTTTGGGAATCACGCAAGTCGACCCAATCAAATATGGTCTATTGTTTAGTCGGTTCTTGAGATCTGATGCTAAGGACTATCCAGACATTGATTACGATGTAAGTGACGCGTTCGGCCTCAAGGAGATCCTAGCAAAAGAGTGGGGGGAAACTACTGTTGTTCCCATTTCTAACTTTAATACTTTGCAGCTTCGTTCTTTAATCAAAGATATTAGCAAGTTTTACAAAGTGCCTTTCACAGAAGTTAATCCTGTCACAAGCCGAATGGTCAAAGAAGCAACTCCAAAAGCCAAAGCCAAGCATGGCATCCGCGCAGGAGTTTACGTTCCGACCTTCGAAGAGGTGATGGAATATTCAGAGTCATTGAATAAATTTCTTACAAAATACCCGCATATTAAAACACACGTCGAAGGCCTCGTCGGCCAAGTTCGATCTACTAGTCGGCATGCCGGCGGAGTGGTTATTGGCGAAGATCTAGATAAATATATGCCCCTGATTTGTTCAGGGGGAGTGGTCCAGACTCCTTGGTCTGAAGGCATGAATGTGCGTCATCTTGAGCCGTTAGGCTTTATTAAGTTTGATATCCTCGGTCTTTCGACACTTGAGATGATTCAATCTGCTATTGGCCACGTACTTAAACGACATCATGGCGTCGATAACCCGACCTACAAAGATATTAAAAACTATTATGATGAATTTTTGCATCCCGACAAGATTGATTTGAACGATCAAAAAGTTTACAAGAATATCTTTCATAAGGGCAAATTCGTTGGAGTCTTTCAGTTTACAAATGCAGGCGCCCAGAGGCTAGCTCGCAAGGTCAAGCCGAGAGATATTATTGATATTTCAGCTATCACCTCGATCTATAGGCCAGGGCCGCTCAGCGCCGGCGTTGATAAATCATACGTCAAAGCGAAAAAAGAACAAAATGTAACTTACCTCAACGACGTCGTTGAAGAGGTTACAAAAGAAACAGCGGGATTCATGATTTTCCAAGAGCAAATCGCTCTATTAGCTCATAAGCTGGGTAAAAACGTTTCTCTAGAGGAAGGTAACAAACTGCGGAAACTCTTAACAAAGAAAGGAACAGACAAAGGCGTTGAAGAGAAGGAAGATATCAGACAGAGATTCATTGAAGGCTGTGCTGACAAGTCAATCGATCGAGAAGCAGCCGATGCGCTGTGGCGAAATTTCGAGTACTTTAGTGGGTATGGTTTTAACAAATCTCATGCTGTTGCTTATAGTATTCTTTCTTTTCAGTGCGCCTGGTTGTTGAACTATTATCCAGAATGCTGGACTGCTGCGTTTCTCGACAAGGAGCCCGAATCGCGTAAAGAAGCGGCGATCAGTCTAGCTCAAAAACATGGTTTTCGGATTAAGAATATTAACATCAATACTTCGACAGCTCAGTGGGAAATCGCTAAAGATGGCAAAACCTTGATCCAGCCTTTTAGTTCTATCAAAGGGCTAGGTAACAAAGCTGTAGAACAGATTATCAACAATCGTCCCTACAACACAGCGGAAGAACTTTTGTTTAGCGAAAATTCAAAGCTTAATAAAAAATCTCTTGACGTATTGTGCCGCTCCGGTGCCTTAGATGAATTGGTTGACGAAAGGTTCAACGGGTGCAAACACTTTTGGATGTCTTGTATACAAAACAAACCAAAAACTGCAAAGAAGCTGACAGAAAACATAAAAGAATATGCCAATGAGCAAGATTTTTCTATCGAAGAAAAGATCGAACATGTTTCATCGTTAACAGGTATTTTTCCGTTTGATTTGGTCATGACAAAAGCAATCAGAGAATCGATTCAGAGGTACATGGTACCTTCGATTGGATCCTGGGATAAAGATTTGGGCATCGCTTGGTTTATCCCAAGAGAAATCATACCCAAGGAGACTAAACATGGCAAGACTTATTGGATTGTCAAGGTCATCGACGACGCGTCTTCTTCTGTGTCCATCAAATGTTGGGGAGTCAGAGAAGGAGACGAAGTCCATCTTAATCGCCCTTACGCAGCCAAGCTAGACTTCAGCGAAGACTGGGGGTTCAGCACAAGATCGATAAGACACACTTTTAAATTATTAGGTTAAAAATGGGAAGTTTAAAGAGAAAAATAGCGCGGAATGCTCAAAAGACACAGAAAAAAGCAGAAAAGAAAATAGCGAAAAAGCTAATGATGTTTGATATGCTGGATGATGAGTGTGCTGCTTGCCACGAGCCTTTTGATAAAAAGTCAAAAGAACATGCGACAACTTGGAATGTTGTTGTTAGAGAACAAGAAAAAATAGTAAGGCTTTATTGCCCAGAGTGCTGGGATAAAGCAAACAAATTAATAGAGGAAATTCAAAATGATCTTAGAGTACAAGTTGAGGCCGGGAGCCAAAGCACCAACGAGAGCTAATCCAAGCGACGCAGGACTAGATGTGTATTATCATCCAATGGACCCCAACGTTTCTGCAACAACAATAAACCCGGGAGAAAACCACTTACTACCAACCGGCTTGACCTTTGGTGTGCCTCATGGATATATGTTACAGGTTTGCAACCGTTCAAGTATGGGCGCAAAGCGATCTTTAGTGGTCGGTGCACACATTGTCGACAGCGGATATGATGGAGAAGTGTTTATTGATCTTCATAACATCGGCACAGAAACACAGTATATCACCGCCGGCGATAAAATCGCACAGCTAGTGCTGGTTCCGGTTGTTCACTTTCGCCCTCGACTCATTGAAGCCGACACTCTTTACAACGAGGATATTAGTATGTCCGCACGCGCCGATGGCGCGTTGGGAAGCACCGATGAAGAAGAGACCGAACAATATGTCTCCACAGCTGAGCTAGATATAAGAGATCGGCATCCAAAAAAGTACGACAGTATAACAAAGTTAGTTCGCGATGAAGGATGGTCTCCAAATGGATTTTAAACAAACGTATTCTTTTGATGACGTCCTTTTAGAACCGAAATTTAGCGATATTAATAGCAGATGGGCAGTTAATGTTGACAGCAACCTAGATGACACACATCTTTTAAAACTGCCGGTAATTTCAAGCCCAATGGATACAGTTACAGAAGGAAACATGGCAGTCGCCATGGCTACCGCAGGAGGTTTGGGGGTAATTCATAGGTATAACAACATTGAAGATCAAGTTTCTATTGTTGTAGATTCTTTGTCAAGAAACACCACCATGGTTGCTGCAGCAGCAGTCGGTGTAACAGGGGATTATCACGAACGGGCCAACGCGCTCTACGACGCGGGGGCAACAGTGCTTTGTGTCGACGTTGCCCATGGTCATCACTCCTTAGTAAAGGACGCCATGTACTCAATTCGTGATTCTCTAGGGAAAAAAGTTCATTTAATGGTCGGGAATGTCGCGACACTAGAGGCTTTTGATGCTTTAGCCGGCTGGGGAGCAGACTCTATTCGAGTTGGCATCGGCGGAGGTTCGATCTGTTCTACA